>Ga0116152_10005294_pt1 | contig 10078 bp, 10 predicted proteins | sample AD_UKC119_MetaG_FD_89894 | JGI IMG/M metagenome (GOLD analysis project Ga0116152, IMG submission 89894) | Active sludge microbial communities of municipal wastewater-treating anaerobic digesters from Hong Kong - AD_UKC119_MetaG | ecosystem: Engineered > Bioreactor > Anaerobic > Digestate...
AAGCGGAACTCCCCGTTCGGGCCGGAATCCACGTTGTCATCCGGGAACTGGCCGTCGGCGCCATCGCCGTATACGATGTACACGTTGTCACCAATGACGGGGTAGGGCCCGGCAGCGACCACTCCCGAAACGAAGACCTGCCTCTCCAGCAATCTGCCACGGATCTCGGCCTTACCTCCTTCGCCGGGCTCCTTGTTGCAACTGATCATCACGATGCACAGGGTGATGATCCCAAGCGCCTGCTTCATGTTCACGTTACGTTAAGCGTGCGCTAAAGTAGCGTGCGGGACCCGGAGGTTCAGGCGTATATCCGCTCCACCTGCGCCGCATACTTGGCGAGGATGGGTTTCCTGCGCAGCTTCAGGGAGGGGGTGAGTTCGCCACCGTCGATGGTGAGTTCGGACGGGAGCAGTTCGATCCGTTTCACCTGCTCCCAATGGCCCAGGGCCGCGTTGACCTTCTGTACCTCGGCGAAGATCCGGTCGATGATGCGCTTGTCGCTGATGATCTGTTGCGGGTTCTCGTAGGGGATGTTCTTGAGCGCGCAATAGTCCTTCAGGAAGGGGAAACTCGGGACGATCAACGCGGCCGGGAACTTGCGGTTCTCGCCGATCACCACCGCCTGTTCGATGAAGCGAGAAGCCTTCAGCCGGTTCTCGATGGGCTGCGGGGCCACGTACTTGCCGCCGCTGGTCTTGAACATCTCCTTCTTACGGTCGGTGATGTAGAGGAAACCGTCGCGCAGCTCGCCGATGTCGCCGGTGTGGAACCAGCCATCCTCCGAGAGTACTTCACGCGTGAGCTCGGGTTCCTTGTAATAGCCCATCATCACGTTGGGCCCCTTGATCAGGATCTCGCCATCCTCGGCAATGCGCACCTGCACATCCTTGATTGGACGACCCACGGAACCGAAACGAAGACCGTCGTTGCGCGCGTCGTTCACGCTCACCACGGGGCTCGTCTCGGTGAGGCCATAGCCCTCCATGAGCGGAACGCCCGCCGCGTTGAAGATGCGCGCGAGCCGGGGTTGCAGGGCGGCACTGCCGCTGGCCACGCACTTCACACGCCCCCCTAGGGCTTCGCGCCATTTGCTGAACACCAGTTTGCGAGCGATGGCGAGTTGGATATCGAACCACGCACTGCGCCCGCGCACGTCGTAGCGTTCCCCCAGGTCCAACGACCAGAAGAAGAGCTTGCGTTTCACGCCGGTAAGGGCCTCTCCCTTGGTGAGGATGGCATCATAGATCTTCTCGAGCAGGCGGGGCACGGCGGTGAAGACCTCGGGCTGTGCCTCCTTGATGCGCGCGCCCAGTTCTTCCAATGTTTCCTGGAAGCGCACCTGCATCCCTGCCCGCTGGTACAGGTACATGAGCATGCGCTCATAGATGTGGCAGAGCGGCAGGAAACTGATCGCATGCGCGCCGCGTTCCACCGGCAGCCGTTCCGCACTTGATACCACGTTGCTCAGGATGTTCCCGTGTGACAGCATCACACCTTTCGGTTTTCCTGTGGTGCCGCTCGTGTAGATGATGGTGGCGAGGTCCTCGTTGCGCACGGCGGCTTTGTACCGTTCGAGCTCCATCGCGTGCTGGCTGCCACTACCGAGCAGTTCCTTCCAATGTGCCGCGCCTTCGATCCGGTCGAAGGTGAACAGGTGGCCGAGGGAGGGCACATTGGCTTGCGCCGTTCGCGCCTTGTTCAGCAGGTCGGTATTGCTGACGAAGAAGACTTTGCTTTCGGAGTGGTTCAGGATGTACGCGTAGTCATCGGCGCTCATCGTGGGGTAGATGGGGATCCCGATGGCGCCGATCCGGAGAACGGCCTGGTCCACGAGCGCCCATTCGGCTCGATTGCCACTGGCCAGGGCCACTTTGTCACCAGGGCGTATGCCGAGGTCCATGAGGCCGAGCGCCAGCTGTTCCGCCGTGGAGATGAACTCCTTGGTGCTGTATGCGCGCAGCTGGCCATTCTCCAAGGAGGCCACACAGGCATCCTGGGGGAACTGGGCAAGTTGTAGATCGGCGATGTCGAACAGACGGGTGACCTGCATGGTGCACAAGATAGCAGCGGATCAAATGCTGGTATGCTGGGCAGGGCACCGCGAAAGCGCGTGGCGGGGAGCTCGACCGGTCACTCCAGGCTGCCGTCGAACTCCACGGTCACCACACGCACCTGGTTCCCGCTCTTGAAGACGAACTTCTCCTTGAAGTGCGACTTCCGCTCCTGGTCCATGTAATAGATCTTCTCCACCCGGCGGTTGTCCTTCTGTCCGTCCATCTTCAGGTCGATCTCGAAGATGGCGTTCACGGCACTGCTCTTCACGCTGCTGCGCCGGACGTTCTGGGTGCTCACCTTCACTTTGGAGCGGAGCTCGACACCGTTGCCAGCATAGATCATGACCCGGTCCGTTCCTTCAGCCCCGCGGATCTCGGCCATGGCGTCCTGGCCAGGCGTTACCTGGTCCTTCTCGGTGATGGTGACATTGGTGATCCGGTAGATGGTCTGTGCCGTGGAGGTCAGGGAAACGCCCAACAAGGCGGAGAGGAGGAGGGTGCGCAGCATATTTGGTCCTTTATTTGCGAGGCAACGCCAAGATACGTGCCAAGAACACCAACACCCTAGGATGATGAACCAGAACTTCCGCTCCCTGGCCTTCGCGGCCGCCCTCCCGCTCGCGCTGATGCTGGGCTACAGCTTCCGCCCGACCCCTGCCTCCGAGGCGTACACCTACCGCCAGTTCAGCACGATCGAAAGCGTGGTGCCGGGCGGTCTTGGCCGCTCGCGTGTGATCATCAGCGATCAGGGCGATCAAGAGGTCGGGAAGGACCTGATGAACTTCTACAGCATGGTCGGTATCAACTTCAAGAACATCGCCAACAACGACCGCATGATCGTGGACCAGATCAACACCTTCACGGCGGAAGGTTGGGAGCTGCACACGGTGACCACGGGCGTGAACAGCGCGGCCGAGAGCAAGGGTGGAACGGGGATCTTCATCACCCGCTACCTGTTCCGGAAGCCGGTCTGATCGAGCCTGCCGGAACGGAAAGAGCCCCGGGAAAATGCCCGGGGCTCTTTCATTCGGACGGGTCCTTTGGGCGATCCTATCGTACTTGGAAGGAGCACCGGGAGCGCAGCAACGGCGGTCGATCGGTTAAAGGTCAATAGACCCTGGTCCCAACCCCTCGTGACCGCTCGCTGCCAGCGCTCCCGGATGTATTCACCCTTCCAGAGCCGGTGATGATGGACTCCACCGCAGAGGTGCTGTTCACCTGCGCGTCCCCCGAGCCCGTGATCCGGACCTTCGCGGACGAGGCCTTGAATTCACCGGCATCGACATCCCCCGAACCGATCAGCCCGATGTCGATGCTCTCCGTTCGGCCGGTGACACGGATATCTCCGCTTCCAGCCAATGCGATGATCGTTCGGCTCGCGACATCGACATCACCGCAGAAGACATCACCTGAACCGCTCACCTCGATGCTGAGCGCATTCACCTTCTCCGGTCCATCCACGAGGACGTCACCCGACCCCTTCAACACGAGCACCAGGTGGTCGGCGCTTGCGAACCTTCCGGACCGGATGGTTCCTGAGCCCAGTACCTCCAGCTTCTCGACCTCGGGCATCCGTACGCTGATGTCCAAGGCACCGCATCCGCTGCTGGAACCACGTTTCGCGTTGTCCAGATCGAGGTTCAGGATCCCCTTTTCAACGCTCACCTTGAGCCGTTCGACCATGGCAGGGTCGCCCGTGGCGATCACCGCGTATTCTCCCTGGCTCACGTTGACACTGAGCGAGCTGCGCAAGGCAAGCCCACTGAATCCCTTCACATCGAAGTTCCGCTCCACGATACCGGGGGTGAACACCACGGCCGGGTCCATGTTGTTCAAAGAGGCCAGCGGTTCTGCAGGGGTTGCCGGCTCCGCAGGGGGCGCTTCGGGAAGGTCTGCGTCGCCTTCAGAGGTTACCGGCTCCATCGTGGCAGGTTCCATCTCATCCCCAGGCCGGACCGTGCAGGCCATCGCCTCAGGTTCCTGGCGTGGTTCGGGCAGCGCAGGACCCTTGCTCTCGGGCATTGTGAGCACCACGGCGGGCTCGATCAAGGTCTCTGCAACGGGCTCCACCACTTCGATCCGCGCAGGCTCCGGAAGGTTCACGGGCACAGGCTCGGTCGTTGGTGCGGCGGTTCCGATGAGGTAGGCGCTCGTTCCCACGATGATGCTTCCGGTCGTTGTCATGAGGATGGAATTGAGGTTGAACTTGATCAAGCTTGCCAGCCATGCAGTGATGCCCACGGCCAGTGGAAAGGCGGCCACCATGCGATGTACGTGTTCCTTGCTCACCTCGGCAGGCAACTCCCGCAGGGCGGTCAATACGTTCTCGCTATCGTCCGGGCGTTTCATAGCATCAAGCTGGTCAATGCGTTCAGCAGTTCGGTACGCAACGGGCGGGCACGGCCGTCCAATTGGGCGCGCACGGCGGCACGCGCACGGCTCACGCGGGTCTTCACCGCGTTCTCGTTGATACCCTGGATCTCGGCGATCTCCGCCATGCTGAGCCCGCTCACTTCAAAGAGCACCAGGGCATCACGTTGGGCGTCGGGAAGGGCATCCATGGCTGCGTAGAGGATGCCCACATCCACGAGCAGGTCGGCACTTGCGCCGCGTTCCTTCAACCGGGCGGCCTGTTGATCGCTGATCGCCGTGTTCCGCCGGCCCATGCGCCACACGCTCACAGAGCGGTTACGGGCCGCGCGGATCAGATAGTGGAGCAACTGGTCCTTCTTCTCGATGCGCTCGAAGCGCTGGAAGGCGCTCAACAGTACATCCTGCATGAGGTCCTGTGCATCCATCTTTCCGTAGGCCAGGGCCGAGCAATACCGGGCGAAGGGCTCGTGGCAGGCATCATAAGCCTGCATGAACGCGGTTCGTTTATCGGTGGACACGGTCGGAACGGGGGCCTTTGCAGGTGAGAGTCGCGGTAGTAAGGTAAAGGTTACCACGCTGGGACGAACGGTTCGTCTCTGCGGTTGGCGATGCCCTACGATGCAGGAGCGGTAAGAAGCGGCTGTGCTCAGCGGCAACCAGCGGCCGCCAGGGCCCGCACGTACTTGTCGATGTACAGGTCCATGCTCCGCGCCCTGTACTGCATCACGTACCGCGGGTGCTCCACCGCTTCGATGTGGCCGAAGAGGCCCAGGCGTGCGTTCAGCTTGGTGAAGTAGGCCGCGTTCCTACCCGTGCCGATGCAGATCACCCGATCGGTGCGCATGCCGCTATCGATGAGCGTGCGCAGCCATCGCTCCACAAAGGGGGTCACTGCCTTTTCCAGCGCGGGAACGTCGTAATAGTTCAGGTTGATGTCGATGCCCTGCGGCCCGCGCTTCACGAAGCCGAGGGGGCAGACGGAATGCACGTACACCTGACCGTAGAACGTTGCCGGCCCACCCGCTGCGGCGATCATGCGGTAGAAGAAGTCGCTGCTCGGTTCATGCGTGCGCAGCCCAGTTACTTCGATGTCCAGTTCGCTCTCGCAGCGCTTCGTATCGGTGAACGGCAGGCCCGTGCTGCCGGCACCCAGGCGGCCTGGATTGATCCCCAGCATCAGCAGCCGCGGTCGTTGGTCGGCGTAGTAGGTGCGATGGAAACGCGTGACGATGCGGCGCACCTCCAGGCCATGCGCGCCGTGGAAGGGGTCGAGCACACCCACGCCACGCGGCAGCTTCACGCCATCCAACGAGAAGGACAGCACATGCTCCAGCAGGCGTTGGGCCAGGTCGCTCACTTCGGTGCCCGTCGGTAGATGATGATGCCTACGATGGCGAAGAGGATGTTGGGCAGCCATACCGCCAGGAAGGGATCCATGCCTGCGTTCGTAGCTGCCACGGTCGTCAATTTCATCATGAAGATGTACACCAGCACGAGGCCGACACCGGCCGCCAGGTGCAGGCCCGTTCCACCGCGCACCTTACGACTTGCAATGCTCACACCGATCAAGGTGAACACATAGGTGGCGAAGGGATAGCTCGTCCGCTGGTGCTTCTCGATCAGGTACGGTGCACTGCTGTCGTCGCCCTGGGCGTTCTTTTCCGCGATGTAGGCATCGAGTTCGGAGTCGGTCATCGCCATGCTCGTTTCCCAGCGCTGTCCCATGTCCGATGGTTCCAGGGGGATCACCGTGTCCATCGCACTTCCCTGGCGGATGTGTTCATCGGCACCGGCAAGGCTCCGGATCAGGTAATCCTGCACATGCCACGCGCCGTGGGCGGTGTCGTACGTGGCCTTGTCGGCGGTCAGTTTATCCACGAGCGAATCGCCCTGCCAGCGTTCCAGGCTGAAGCGCATGCCGGTCCGGTGCTCCGCATTGTACGTTTCGAAGTAGGCGATGCAACCCGGGGCGATCTCCCGGTGGATGTTCTTCTGATCCACGTGGTAGGTCACGCGGATATGCCTTTCCTCGAAGGCCAATCGGATCTTGTTCGCAGCGGGCAGCACCCGGTGGTTCACCATGAGCGAAAGGAGGGTGAGGCCGGTGGCCGCCAGGAAGTAGGGCCACATGATCCGCGGGAAGCTGACCCCACTGCTCAGCATGGCGATCACCTCGGTGCGATGCGCCAGGCGGCTGGTGAAGAGCAGGACGGCGATGAAGATCAGCAGGCCGCTGAACAGGTTGCTGTAGTAGATCACGAAGTTCAGGTAGAACTCCATCACGATCTCGCGGGTGCTCGCGCTCATCTTCGCGAAGTCCTCGGTCTTCTCGCTGATGTCGAAGACCACGGCGATGAGCATGATCACCACCAGGATGAAGAAGAAGGTCCCCAGGAACTGCCGGATGATATAGCGGTCCAGGGTCTTGAGCATGGTGCTAAGGTCGGTATAGCTGCGGCGATCGGTCCGTTCTCCCGTACAGTCCGGTCATGGTGAAGTCGCTCAAAGCCGTGTGCGAAGCTTCGGCGAGAGCGCGTTCTTCCACGGCGTGAAGTCACCCTGGAGTATGTGGGTACGGGCCTCCTTCATCAACGCCAGGTAGAAGCCTAGGTTGTGCAGGCTTGCGATCTGCTGGCCGAGCATCTCGTTGCTCTGGAAGAGGTGGCGCACGAAAGCCCGGGAATAGGCCGTATCCACCCAGCTATGTGCGTCACGGTCTAGTGGGGAGTGGTCATCGGCCCATTGGCGGTTCTTGATGTTCACGATCCCTTCGCGTGTGAAGAGCATGCCGTTGCGCCCGTTGCGCGTGGGCATCACGCAATCGAACATGTCCACACCCCGTGCCATGTTCTCGAGGAGGTTCCACGGCGTGCCAACACCCATGAGGTAGCGCGGTCGGTCCTTCGGCAGGATGTCACAGCACAATTCGGCCATGGCATACATCTCCTCCTCTGGTTCGCCAACGCTGAGGCCGCCGATGGCATTGCCCACGGCATCCTTCGACGCGATGTATTCACTGCTCTGCTTGCGCAGTTCAGCGAAGGTGCTGCCCTGCACGATGGGAAAGAGCGCCTGCTCGTGGCCGTACAAGGGATCGGTGGTCGAGAAGCGCGCGATGCAGCGGTCCAGCCAGCGGTGGGTGAGGTGCATGCTCTTCTCCGCGTAGGCGGGCTCGCACGGCCAGGGTGTGCATTCATCAAAGGCCATGCAGATGTCCGCACCAATGGTCCGTTGGGTGTCCATCACGCTCTCGGGGGTGAAGAGGTGGCGGCTGCCATCGATATGACTGCTGAAGCGCACGCCCTCTTCGGTGATCTTGCGGATGTCGCTGAGCGAATGCACCTGGAAGCCGCCGCTATCGGTCAGGATCGGGCGGTCCCAGCCGTTGAAGCGGTGCAGCCCACCGGCGTTCCGCAACACCTCCATGCCCGGGCGCAGGTACAGGTGATAGGTGTTGCTGAGCATGATCGGCGCATCCAGGTCGTTCCTCAGTTCACGCGGGTGCACGGCCTTCACCGCACCGAGGGTACCCACGGGCATGAACACCGGCGTGGGAATGGCACCATGATCGGTGTGGAACACCCCGGCACGCGCGTGGGATCCAGTGTCGTTGGCCTGTAGTTCGAAATGCATCGGAATGGAAGGACGCGAAGGTACTCCGGTCCGGACCTTGCCTTCGGGTCAGGTCTTCAGGGTGTAGCTCACTTTGTCCGCCCCGGGCCAGGTGCGCTCTTCGAAGTGGACCGTTCCATCGCCGCCCACCAACAGCACGGTGCTGCAGCGCGTGCCGTAGGCCTCGCCGGGGATGAAGATGGATGAAATGGCACGCTCCTTCTCGAGGGGAAGGCCGGTATCGGGAAGCGCATCGTCAGGCGCCACGGTGGCATCGGTGAGCAGGTCGAACAGGCGACCGGTCAGGGCCTGTTGTGCGCCGGTAATGGCCTCCTCCATGGCCTTCCTGGCGCGTTCCACCTTGGGCCAGGGCGTGTTAAGCAGCGCATTGCTGAGGCCATGAACGCCCGGCTCCAGCGGGATATCCGCGTGGGTGATGTTGTTCCGGTAGCGGATCGCATCCCAGGGTCCATAGAGCAGGTTGTAGCCGTCATGTTCCCCGGTGGTGTTCGGGTCGAAGTCGGGTTCAAGCGCCTGCCGGACCAGGACTCCGCGGGAGGCACCCTTGCCGCTCCAGGTCCTCCGCAGGTCGCGGTGATTGGTCAGGGCTGCGAAGTGCCCGGAACGCGTGATCCCCATCCAGGTGCCACCCGCGCGCAGGTCCCGCCCGGCGAGAACGTGGGGAGCATCCTCCCAGAAGTGTGCCGGAGCGGCGGGGCGGTCGCGGAACTCGTCGCGGTCGGCGGCCAGCACGAGGGGGAAATGGGGATGGACCTTGTAGGCCAGGACGATGAGGCACACGCGGTGAAAGTACCTCCCGCCATGGACACCATGCACAAGTTCATGTTCCGCGCTGAACTTTGGGGGCGATGCCCGTGGTCTACACCGTGTACGTGATCGAGCTGGCGCGAAAGGTCTTCACCGAGGACCGCCGCTTCCGCGAGGCGAACCCCCAGTTCAACGGGGTGTTGGAATGCCTGTACGTGGGGATGACCAGCAAGAGCCCGCAGGAGCGGTTCATGCAACACCGCACGGGTGCCAGGAGCGGGAAGGGCCATAAGTTGAGCAGTGACATCGTCCGGAAGTACGGGCGCTACCTCCGCCCCAGTCTCTACCAGCACATCGGCCCACTATCGCGGGTGGAGGCACTTGCCGTGGAGAAGGGGCTCGCGCTTGAATTGCGGCGCAAGGGATACGCGGTCTGGACCAATTAGGGCACATCCCTTCCCCCTTGTTCATAACTGACCATGGTCCGGTCCGGAGCACACGGACCACCCGGGTAGCTTCGCCCTCGTAGTTGCCGCAAAAGCGCGCAACCGTTCCGATGTGGTCCGTTGAGTTCTACGTGATGGCTGGTGCGCTTGTCGTGCTGCTCTTCTTCCATCTCTTCATGTTCGCGCGGCTGGCGTTCAGGAAAGCCGAGGTGCAGGTGGACCGAGACCTGCCGGTGAGCGTGGTGATCTGCGCGCGCAGCGAGGCCCGTCGGTTGGAGCAGTTGATCCCGCAGTTGATGCAGCAGCACCACAACGAGTTCGAGGTGGTGGTGGTGAACGACCGCAGCGAGGACGATACCTGGGAGGTGTTGCAATGGATGAAGCCGGAGAACCCGCGGTTGCGTCCGGTGAACATCCAGGCCGATGAGAAATTCAACTACGGCAAGAAGCTGGCGCTCGGGGTGGGGGTCCGGGCGGCGAAGTACCCGCACGTCCTGCTCACCGATGCGGATTGTGTTCCTTCGGGGAAGGACTGGTTGAGCACCATGGCAACGGGATTCGCGAACGGGAAGCAGATCGTGATCGGCCACAGCCCATACGCGCATCAACCGGGCCTGACCAATGTGTTGGAGCGCTACGACGGCACGATGAAGGCGATGCAGTACATGGCCTTTGCACAGGCCGGCTTCCCATACATGGGGGTCGGGCGTAACCTGGGGTACACGGGCGAGGTCTTCTTCAGTGCCAAAGGGCCGCGGCGCCACAACCACCTGATGAGCGGTGATGATGACCTCTTCATCAACGAGGTGGCACGGGCGAAGAACA
>Ga0116152_10005295_pt1 | contig 10077 bp, 7 predicted proteins | sample AD_UKC119_MetaG_FD_89894 | JGI IMG/M metagenome (GOLD analysis project Ga0116152, IMG submission 89894) | Active sludge microbial communities of municipal wastewater-treating anaerobic digesters from Hong Kong - AD_UKC119_MetaG | ecosystem: Engineered > Bioreactor > Anaerobic > Digestate...
GCGATCCGATGTTGTCAGTGGGGCTGGCTGGAAAGCCTAACTCCGGGAAGTCCACCTTCTTCAAGGCGGCGACCCTCGCCGAGGTGGAGATAGCAAACTACCCCTTCACCACCATCGATGCGAACCACGGGGTCTCCTACGTGAGGGTGCCCTGCCCCTGCCGGGAGCTTGGGGCTGGAAACGAGTGCGGCAGGTGCCGGGACGGGACGAGGTACGTCCCCGTGGAGCTGATCGACGTGGCGGGGCTCGTCCCCGACGCCCACCTGGGAAAGGGCCTGGGAAACGAGTTTCTCGACAGCCTCCGGGTGGCCGAAGCCGTCATCCACGTCCTGGACGCCTCGGGGTCCGCCGACGCGGAGGGTAACCCCGTCGGCGTCGGAAACTACGACCCCATGAATGACGTCCTCTTCCTCAAGCGCGAGATCGGGATGTGGCTCTACGGGATCCTCAACCGGAACTGGGAGCGGCTGATGAGGCGGGTCCGGGCCGAGGGGATCAAGGTAGAGCCTCTCATCACCGAGCAGCTGGCGGGCGCCGGGGTCACCGACCAGCACGTGAGGTGGGCGCTCTCGGTGATGAAGAGCGAGCCCGCGCGGTGGGGCGAGGACGACCTCAAGCGGTTCGCAGAGCTTCTCCGAGACGCCTCCAAGCCGATGATCATCGCCGCGAACAAGGTGGACATCGCGCCCCCGGAATTCGTCGAGCGGCTCGCGGGCCTGGACGAGATCGTCGTCCCGACGAGCGCCGCCGCCGAGGTGGCCCTGCGGATGGCGGACAAGAGCGGGGCCATCCGATACCGACCGGGAGACCAAGATTTCGAGCTCGTAAAAGACCTCAGCGGACCCCAGAAGGCGGGCCTTGAGAAGATCCGGGCGATCCTGAAGGCGACGACTGGCGGGACCGGGGTCCAGGAGTGCATCGACCGGGCGGTCTTCGAGCTTCTGGAGTACATACCCGTCTTCCCGGTGGAGGACGAGGGGAAGTGGACCGACCGGAACGGCGTCGTCCTGCCGGACGCCTACCTGATGAAGCGGGGCTCGACGACGAAGGATCTCGCCTACCGGATTCACACCGACATAGGGGACAGCTTCCTCTTCGCCCTGGACGCGCGGACGAAGATGAGGCTTGGGGAGAAGCACGAGCTGAAGGCGGGGGACGTCATCAAGATCGTGTCGACGAAGTGAAGGGGGCGAGGGACCGGGCCGACGATACGAGGCCGATACCTTGGTCTCCCGATTTTTTCGATCCGCCCACTTAGTCAGAAAATATGCAGATGAAAAGAAGAGCCTGAGAAGGAGCCCTGAAGAAAGATCCTAGGTACCTGGCAGGTCGAGACGGCCCACTGCACAATCTGTAGTGCTTCAAAATGCGTATCTATTTAAGGACCACTTACATCCTATCAACCACTTACTGAATTTTGCATGAAATTCTACTATTTGGTGGGCCATTTTTGCTTCGAGGGGAGTTCGATCAGTAGAATCCAGAATATTGCATAGCTTTGAAATAGGATCGCCCTCAAAGTACCGAATTAGGTCTAATAGCGATTTCAATTCTGAACGTCTGATTTTAGTCATAGCATCCAGCCAGCAATCTATGGCCGTTTCTTTTTGGTTTTGGTAGTAATAAGCAACACCAAGTTCAATAAGTACATTACCTTCTCTGTATAGATCTCCGAGATGATGGAAGATGTCTATACATTCTTTATAGTTCACTATCGAATCATATAAAAAATTTTGATCATATTTCATATTCCCAATATTTTGCAGTACGTTCCCTATCCCACGTTCATCATCTAACTCCCGCTTGATATGTAGGCTTTTCTCATAATTTTCGAGAGATTCATCGAAACGACTCTGTCGACGGTAACATTCGGCGATATTGCATAGAATTTCGCTCTCTTGCCTACGATCACCCAAATCTTGAAATATATTCAAACAAACTTTGTAATTCTTTAGGGCTTCGTCAAGACACCAATTTTCGAAGTAAACATTTCCTATAGTTCTTAGAGTTTCTCCTTCACCAACTCTATCTCCAATTTCCTGCTTAATACGATAACTATTTTCATAATTCTGGATAGCTTTATTCCAACGTTTAACCTCAATATTATAGGCTATTATGAAATATATTCGCTTGGCACAAACGTTTCCGATATTCGCTAAAGCTATGCTTTCACCTTTTCGGTCACCCAAACTACGTGATATGTATAGACTATCTTTATAATATTTAAATGCCTCGTCTAAATAATTCTGTTCTAAATAAACGTTGCCGATATTTCCCAAGCTGTTAGCTTGGCCTTGGAGGTCACCTAGAGCCTTTTTTATTAGAAGACTAGCATTATAAAACTCTAGAGATTTATCAAATTCGTTTCGCTTGATGTACACATTACCAAGGTTACCTAAATTGTCGGCTTCCACCTGCCTATCGCCCAGATCTCGTGAAATGGATAGGCTCTTCTCAAAATACTCACTTGCCTTTTTCAAGTTATCTCGCCGAAAGTGCACAATACCTAAATTCATATTAGCTATACTTTCACCATGTCGATCCCCGAATTCAACATACTTATTTAGAGCCGATTCAAATTTTTCGGTGGCCTCATTCCAGCGCCCCTGTTCTGCACATATATTGCCTATACCAATTAAACTTGCACATTCTCCATGTTGGTTGCCATGATAACGGTATATCTCTAGGCTCTCCTTATACATATCGAGAGCATCTTTCCATCTTCCCTGAAGAAAATATATATTGGCTAAGTCATTTAATGATCCCGATTCGCCTACTAGGTCTCCAATCTCTCGCATGATTCGAAGTCGTTCTTCATAATTCGCAATAGCTTCTTTCCAGAGACCTTTATGTACATAAATATTAGCTATTTGACCTATGACAATAGCAGCCCAATGTTTATAATCAAGACTTTTGAATATATCTAGTGACTCATTATATGTTTCAATCGCCTTATCCCAGTTACTTTGATGAAAACAAATATCTCCAAACTTAGAGATTATTTGACTTTCGCGAAGTTGATCACCCAACTCCTTGAATATATGCAATGATTCATTATATTTTTCAATTGCTGCATCAAAATTCCACTCTTGAAGATATAAAGTTCCAAAATTGGCTAAGGTTGATCCCAAGCCATGCATATCTTGAATTTCCCTCTGAATGCTCATACTTTTCTCATACATGCGACGAGCTTCATCCAGTTGCCATTGGCTCGCGTAAACTGCACCAAGATTCATAATTGTTTGGGCGGTGCCTCTTGGATAAGCCAACCGCTCACGAATCTTGAGGCATTCGTTATACATTTTTACGGCTCTCTTATGATCGCCTTGTTCAGAGTAAACAATGCCAAGATTATTTAGAACATTACCTTCTCTAAATTGATCGACCGTTTCCCTAGCTATCTTCAGGCTCTGCCTATACGTATCGATAGCTTTATTCCAACGACCCTGCCTATAGTAGACATTACCAATATTCATAAGCGAATTCGATTCTCCACTGTCGTCGTCTATTTCGCGGAAAATGATCAAGGCTTCATCAAACTTCTTTAGGGCTTCATTCCAACGGTTCCTGAGAAAGTAAACATTACCCATATTTAAAATGGCTAATGCTTCTCCTTGTCTGTCATCGGTTTCAATAGAAATTGTCAAACTTTCCATATAATTATCTAATGCTGCGTCCCAATTGGCTCTCTCAAGGTACACAGTACCTAACCCGATTAGTGATTGCACAAATTTTGGATTAAGTTCAAGTGCTTTTTTATATGCGTTTTCTGACTCGTCATAGTGACTTTGCAGCAGGTGAACATGTCCCAAACCATCCCAAGCGTATGCAAAATCAGGATTTTTCTCAGTAGCCTTTTTATGAGCTTCAATTGCGTCATCATATCGGCCTTGCAACTGGTAGACTTGCCCTAGACCGTCCCATGCATGTACAAAATCTGGATCTATTTCGATTGCTTTTTTATATGCTTCTATCGCTTCGTCATAGCGATGCTGTAGCCGATAGACATTGCCCAAACCATTCCAAGAGTAGGCAAACTTGTTGTCGATCAATTTGGATCACCAATATTGGTAGATTTAATTGAAAGGGAGCGTCGGAACATTTCTTCAGCTTTAGGATATTGTCTCTCATCAGAATAGGCAACACCTATATAGTAAAATAAATCAAAAAGTATGCCGAAATTCTTTTCCACCTCTGATGCCTTAATACAGTCATTTCTAGCACAATCAAGATAATTTATATCCATAGTCCCAATATAATGGCCGTAATTATCTAAGGAGTCTATATAATATTTAAATCCCTCCCATGTTTTCGCTGATTTTGCAGCTACTATATTTGGCCACAAATCCTTAGCAATTTTGAATGCTAAATTTTGAATTAAAATTGAAATTTGGGATTCTCGCGTTAGGTCACAACTGACTTCCCACGTGAGGAACTCTCCTTTGTTTTCCATATGCGCAATCAGACGAACCGAAGAATCGTAATTTTGTATACTCCCAGAAATAATATTATTACTGCTGCCAATTGGCCAAAGATTCCTAATAACTTCAAGTACCTCTCCAATATACAATATTGTTCCAGCCATGCTTATTGGGGGCATGCTGCTAAGATTGCTGTCTATATTTCCCCTGCTTGATGCCAATCTGGGATAATCCATTCTTGTCTGAATTGCAGAAATGGCATCAAGATTTTTTACATTGGAGTTTATAGAATTATAATGTGGATATATAGTTGCTTTTATTTTATTTTTATCGAAATTAATTGTATTTGCGATTTGATGAATTCTTTGCAATTCCACAACGATCGAACCAGAGATTGCTTTGCCATCGTACTTGCTACTACCTGTATCAAATGGTTGAATTTTCAATCCTTCATTTCGAGAGAGCCAAAACATTAAAGATGTCAAAATAATTATTATAAAGAAGAATACGATTGCTTGTATAAGTAACAGCATGCTATCACGGATATTTTCCAAATCCGTCTTATGAGCGCCCCAGTCAATCAAATCTGCTACTTGGACTAGGCCACTTAGTACTAATATCACAATTATAATTGCCTGTACAGACGCCAGTATAAATAAGACAAGTGTAGTCGAGAGTTCCAACTTTTCCCGCATACGTACTCTCCTTCAGGATAGGGTAAGTCGCTACTACTACTTTATTCTTTCACCCTTCCGCCTTTGGCCCACCACCTCCTCCTCGGCGAATGTCCGAGAAGGTCCACTTCGCCCGCTCATCGGCGCCGACCTCGCCCTCGCCAACGACGACCCGCCCCCCTCCTTTCGCCGCCGATACCGGGCCGCCGATTTGCACCCGCCCGCGAATCCCCGCGGCGACGCCGACGGGCACGCCCCGCCGCTCGCCCCCCCGGACGGCGGAGGCGGCCCTCGCGATGGGCTCGCCGGGATCTGATTTTCGACCATAGTTATCATTAAATAGCATATCATTAAGAACTTTATAATCGATTGTGTAAGACGATGGAATTAAGGAGGGAATTAGCCACGAAAGCGATAGGAATAGTGGGGAGTCCTCGAAAGAGCGGTAACGTCGACAGGCTCGTCCAGGCCGTACTGGACGGAGCCGAAGAGGCTGGCTATGAGACCGACAAGTACCATCTCAACGAGCTGAGCTACTCGGGCTGCCAGGGGTGCAACTACTGCAAAAGCCACGAGAACTGCAAGATCGACGACGACCTCTCAGAGGTGCTGGAGGGCATAAGGGAGGCCGACGCGGTCGTCTTCGGCTCGCCGATATACTTCTACCTCTTTTCCGGGCAGTTCAAACTGATGGAGGACCGGATGTACTCATTCGTAGACGCGGGTTTCACCTCTCGCCTGGCGCCCGGAAAGAAGGCCGTCATCGTCACCAGTCAGGGCAATCCTGACCTCACCGCCTTCGAGAAGGCGGCCAATGAATTCGCCGGGATTCTGAAGCGATTGGGATTTGAGGTGGCCGAGATAATCCGCATGGGAGGCGGCGGCGCGCCGGACGCGGTCCTTGAGAGAAAAGACCTCCTGGAGAAGGCGAGGGCTGCGGGAGGAGCCCTCTGAAGGGGCGGGTCGGGCTGAAAAAGGGGACGATTGCGGGCTTGTAGCGGAGGCGGGTGTGCGGAGCGGGGCGCGCAGCGGGCGCCGGGCGGTCGGCGCCGCCCGCTGCCCGTCGCCTGCCACCGCCGCCGACCCCGGACGTCACCCCCACCCACCCCGCCTCAATAGATCGCGTTCTGGTAGAGGAGGACGGCCCAGAGGGCGCCGAGGACGATGATCGCCGCTGCCGACCGCCGGAGGCCCAGGTCGTAGTAGGTGATCCCCACCGCCACCATGATGGCCACGTTCATCATCGCGGTGGTGGGCTCAATGGCGCCGCTCCTGTTCACAAAGCCGGTCCAAACCTGGGGGAGGAGGGCGAAGGCCCCCATCACCGACCCAAGGGTTAGCATAAGGTCATGCCAAGTCAATTCGTATTCCCTTTTCTCGTTCAGAATACAAAGCTGCTTTCTTTTCAGCTTTTACCGCTTTATCTGGCTGATCATCGAGTTCTTATCAGATTACTGCGGGACTATTTCTTTTCCCGTATCATTATGTCAGCCATAGATCATCTTACGAGCCATTCTGAGGATAATATGATTAAACCTTGAGATATAACAAATATCGCCTCTCAACAATCAAATCACAATTCATATTGAGATTGAATGTAATTCCCCGGTTCCAGGTAGAATTAGGTGAAGATAAACCTTTTGATCATATCCATATCGAATAAATCTGATTATATTTGTCTGATCTTTGTAATTTATTAGTTACCTACTGAATAGAGGATATATGGCTTCTAAATTGAAATTAAAGGATCATATGTCCATATTTCCCTTATAAAATGGACTTTAATGGTCCAAATACGAAAAAAGAGATGATGAGGGTGGGAATCAAAATCACAAAATCGTAAAAATCGCAAAATCGAAAGGGCAAGGATTGGGAATGGGAGTTGGGCATCCCGATCTTCCAGGCATCCGGCGCGAAAGATCACCCCTTCACCCTTGACCCTCCGGGCGGGAGGAAGCTCACGATCTGGTCGATGGAGGCGACGGACTTGAGGTACCTCCGATCCTCCTCCTTCTCCGCGAAGGACCGATAGATCCTCTTCGCCAGGTCCTCGGGGCTGAACTCGCCGGGCTCGACCTCGACGACGGGGTCCGCCCTCGGCTTGATCGCCGAGACCGGTCCGCCGATTAGCTGGTCGCCTGCGATCCCCACGGCGACGCCGACGGGCACATCCCTGAAGTACCGCCGCTCGCCCCGGACGACGAAAGCCCCCTTCTTGAGAAACTCGCCGGGCTCGGGGGTCTTGGTCACCTGCTCGGCTGCGACCATGTAGCAGTCCCCCTCGAAGAACCCCTCCTTCCAGACGCTGGAATAGCTGACCGCGAACTCTGCCGCCTCCTCCAGGGTCGATTCGGGGACGGCCTCGCCGAGGGTCTTGATGACGGTGAGGGGGGCGCCAGGCGCGTCGGTGTGGAGGGCGAAGTCCCGCTTCTCCAGGTACTTGGCGTAGATCTCCTCATTGCTGGAGGCGTCCCGCCCCCCGATGACGAGAAATCCGTCGGAGGAGGTGAACCAGCGGAACCTCTCATACCACCTCGGCTTTCGGCGCCGGAAGACCTTCCTCGTCTTCACCTTCTCGGGCCCCGCCTTCCGGGCTATGATCCGGACCGTCTCCTCCAGCGCCTTCTCCGCCCCCTCTCGCTTCTTCGTCTGCTCCTTCGCCCGGTCGTAGTACCTCTGGGCGTTCTGGGGGACGGTGAGGTTCGCGTTCAGCTCCAGCTCGGGCCCTACATCGTCGAGGCGGAGGCGAAGCTCCCCCTGGTAGTCGAGAGAGAGTATCTTCTCGGCGATTGCAAGGCCGGAGGTCCTGATCTTCGCCCAGATCTCGGAGTAAGAAAAGCCCTTTTCGAGGGCTCCTGATATGGCGGCGAGGATCGCCTCGACTTCGCCGTACCGCTCGTAGATCTTCTCCCCCAGGGCCGCGTACTCCTTCTCTTTATCCCGGAACTCCTGGATCGACCGCTCCTGCATCTCCTTTCTTCGCTCAAGGCTCGACTTCGGCTTCGGCCCCACCGCCACCTCGGCGAAGAAGTACTCGTCCAGGGCCTTGCTGAAGCTCTCAAACTCCCGCCGCTCTAGGTCGCCGTAGACCTCCAGGGGCGCGGGGACGACGTCGACGACCTCGCCGCCGTCGATGACGAAGTGGGGGAAGGTCGATGCGAGGCCGAAGACCTCTCCCAGGGCCCGATGGACCCGGTCGATCTCATCGCCCGAGAGGGAGTGAGCCGGCTCGGTCTTGTTCACCCCCGCCCTCAGACAGACCTCCTCGGCATAGGTCCCGCCCATGTTCAGACCCCGGACGAGGGTCCTCACAAGCTCCGACTCCGACGAGGCGAGGATGAAGGCGAGGTCGTTTCTTGAGACGGTCCGCGGGTCAAGCTGATCCTCCCGGTACTGGTACTTCTCGCCTGCGAGGAGCTTTCTGTCCCGGAAGGCGAGCGGCCGCAGCGGCAGGACGATCCTGCCGTTGTCGTCTAGGAGGAGGACGTTCCCCTTGGGGAAGATCTCGGCGATGAGAATGTACCGATCGTCACCCCGCTCGATGACGATCTCAGCCAGCCGGTCAAAGCCGTGCTGGCGGACCTCCACCACCCGGCCGCCGGAAAGGCGGCTTCGGAGCATCGTGGGAAACTGGGGCGGCATCTTGGGCGCCTCCCGAGGCTTCTCGGTGAGGTGGACCCGCCTTCCCGCCTCCAGGAGTAGGTCGAGCTTCCCGGATGCCGGAGACGAAAAGGAGATCACCACCCTATCGGGGGCGAGCTGGTAGGACTTCCCCACAAAGCCGCCCACCAGCTTCTCCTGCAGCTCCTCGACCACCGCCGCCACGTCCACGTTGCTCATCGCCTTCTTCATAGTGGCCGAAAAGGGGGATCGACAGATAAATAGTTGCGGACGTCCACAGACGGGATGGTGAAAGACCGGTATCTTGCAGACCTGATGCTGATGAGGCTTGCCCGGTGGCTGAGGATGGCGGGCCAAGACGTCTCAAACCCGCCGGAGGGGGCCGACGACTCCGACCTCATCGAGATCGCTCTGAAGGAGAAGAGGACCCTTCTCACCAGGGACAAAGTCCTGGCCCGGAGGTGCGAGAAGGCCGGGATAGGCTCTCTTCTCATCATATCCTCGGACCTCGACGAGCAGCTGGGAGAGCTTGAGGATGCAGGGATCGTTCTGGAGCTGAACCCGGAGAGGTGCACCCTCTGCAACGGCCCCCTCGAAGAGGTGGAGTCATCGGAGATCGTCGGCGACCCTCCCCGCTTGGAGGAGGGAGCGACCTTCTGGAGGTGTGAGAGGTGCGGCAAGCTCTACTGGCAGGGCTCCCACTGGCGAGGGATCAGAAAGAGGCTGGACGGAGAGGACAGATGAGAACTCAACGCATTTTTATATAAATATATGGACGACCCAAGGCCATCGCCGGGCGGTGGGGATCTGGCGCCGGAGGCAGAGCGATGCGATGCCCGGATCGGCTGATGCCTCCGGGGGAACCGTATCTCTTTTGTCTGTGATCATTTCGTCTATCAACCCGGCTGAGTCGAAATGCCACAGCTTCGTACAAAGTTTTTCTGAATATTGCTCGCCTCGGTTGAAAAATAGAAAACTATATGATCGAATAGCTGATAGGCACTGCTAGAGCTGGGGGTTGATAACGGATGAAACATGTTGCAGCGACCATATTTGCGTTGCTTATTCTGATGGTTACGAATCCAGGCACCGGGACGTCGGCGGGCTCTGGATCATCGATACAGTGGTACTCATATGATCAGGGCCTGGAACTGGCAAAAGAACAGAATAAGACGATGATGATAGATTTCACCTCCGAATGGTGCAGCTGGTGTCATAAACTTGATGAAGATACCTACTCCGACGCCGACGTGATCGGGCTCGCTGAGGAGTTTGTGCCCATTAAAGTTGATGTGGATGAAAATGATGAGATAGCCGATAAATTTCAGATAGAAGGCCTTCCCACGGTGGTATTTGCCAGC
>Ga0116152_10005296_pt1 | contig 10076 bp, 6 predicted proteins | sample AD_UKC119_MetaG_FD_89894 | JGI IMG/M metagenome (GOLD analysis project Ga0116152, IMG submission 89894) | Active sludge microbial communities of municipal wastewater-treating anaerobic digesters from Hong Kong - AD_UKC119_MetaG | ecosystem: Engineered > Bioreactor > Anaerobic > Digestate...
CCGCATTGGATTGCCCGGTAAATGTATTACTGTAATAACGCCAAAGCGCTTTATTATCGTTTCTTAAAACGTTAACTCCAACCAATTGAGTTGATGCGTTACTTAATGCAATTACATTATAACCGGCAGGGTATTCAAAACCAAGTAGAGGAAGTACCGGGTGTGAAAATGTGCCACCGGCATTTTTTATTGTCGGAACTCCTCCGGGAATATCCGAACGCGGTATTCCGTTGGATAAATCCCAGTAAAGACCGGTAACACCGGTAATATCGGAACAAATTTGAGACGGTACATTATCAATTATTTGAGAAATATCTTCGTCCTGTTTATTACATGAAATGGACACAAGAAGTACAATCGAGATGAACATGAGTTTTAATTTCATACCTTTTAATCTTTTTATATGTATCGAAGAGATATGAAAATGTCATCAGTTTTATGAAGGGAAATTTTTTATAGTTGAATATTGAGGTATTCATAAAGTATTGATATAGAAATTCTTGCATTGTTTTTTTTGCTATAAAAAGAAGGTGTTTGATTTCGATTTTTTGGCTCTCATCTTGATATTCAAGGGTGTTTGATAGAAATTCTCTAAAATAAAAAGCGCTTAACCCATTTGATTTAAGCGCTTTTGATACATTTTGGTATTTCTATCAGTGTACCCAACCGGAGAAATACCGAACTTTTTGCTTGAAGATTTTGAGGCTGTGTTGAAGTTTATAAATGACGGACCGCAAACAGAAAAGCTCAAATAATAAAGAGACGAATAGTGCATTTACCTCTTTAATTTTCGTAATCTGTTTAAAATAAACTGCTCGTCTCTACTTAAAATCCCGCGACGGGAAAAGTTCGCCTTGTACAACTTTTTCTCTGGAAGGTTTTGTTTTTTTTGTGATGCTTTCCTCCGGCATGTAATCCGGAGTCATCGGCTTTTGCATCGAACCGAGATCGCGTGCTTCAAAATTCAGGTTCATCAGCTCATTCATATTAAAGCAGGATTTGACCACCACATGAATCACTTCTTTTTCAATCTGAAGTTTTCCCTCCACCATGAGCAGGCGCGACTGCAAGATTACTTTTCGGTATTGCTCAAACGTTTTGCTCCAAACCACCAGATTGGCAAACCCAGTCTCATCTTCAATGGTAATAAAGAGCACCCCTTTGGCTGTTCCCGGCCGTTGCCGCACGGTGATCAGGCCGCAGACTCTAACCGACATGCCGTTTTTCATCTGGCTTAATTCTGAAGTGGGCTTCACTCCAAGTTGATTCAGGGTGTTGCGGACAAAGCTCACCGGGTGTGCTTTTAGTGACAACGACGTGCTGGCGTAATCCTGGATGACGTGTTCAGCCGAAGTCATAACCGGCAAACTGGTCGGACTTTCCGTTTCGTTTTGTGACGGTGTTCCGGTAAAAACGCCCGTGGGATGGTCGTGCAAGGCCGATACCTGCCACAACGCCTGCCGCCTGTCGAGACCAATGGAGCGAAAAGCATCGGCGTCGGCCAGCCGCTCCAGCGCCGAAGGTGAAACTCCGGCATCGGGCAACTGGTTAACTTTTCGGTAGCCTGATTTGCGTCCCGAAACAAGCGCCTGCATGTCATTTTCATTCAAACCCTTTACCTGCCTGAAACCTAAACGAACTGCACAGTACCTGCCATCTTTTTCTTCCAGCGTATTGTCCCACTCCGACGAATTAATGTCCACAGGCCGGATGACCACGCCATGCTTCCGGGCATCGATCACAATTTGGGCGGGCTGGTAAAAGCCCATGGGTTGACTATTGAGCAATGCCGCCGCAAAAATATCGGGATAATAACATTTAATCCACGACGAAATGTAAACCAGCAGCGCGAAACTGGCGGCATGACTTTCAGGAAAACCATAACTTCCAAAACCTTCAATCTGCTTGAAAACACGCTGGGCAAACGCTTCGGTATAACCCCTTTTTACCATGCCGGTTACCAGTTTTTCCCGGTACCAGCTTACTTTCCCTTTCGATTTAAATGTAGCCATGCTCCGGCGCAGCCCGTCGGCTTCGGCGGGCGTAAAACCGGCAGCAACAATGGCAATTTCCATGGCTTGTTCCTGAAAAAGCGGAACGCCCAGTGTACGCCCCAGAATATCTTCCAGTTCTTTCGACGGAAATTCTACAGGTTCCTCGCCGTTGCGCCGTTTTAAATACGGATGAACCATGTCGCCCTGGATAGGCCCGGGCCGTACAATGGCGACTTCAATCACCAAATCGTAGAATGTTTGAGGTCGTAATCGTGGCAACATCGACATCTGCGCCCGGCTCTCGATCTGGAAAACGCCCAGCGTATCGGCACGACTGATCATTTTGTAAACCTGCGGATCGTCCTGCGGAATATTGGCCAAAGTCAGATTCATGTTATAATGTCGTTTGGCCAGATCGAAAGCTTTCCGGATACAGGTAAGCATGCCCAGCGCCAGCACATCAACCTTCATAAATCCAAGTGCTTCAATGTCGTCTTTATTCCATTCCACATTGGTCCTGTCTTCCATTCGCGCATTCAAAATCGGGCACAGTTCGTGCAATTTCCCTCGCGTAATCACAAACCCGCCTGTATGCTGCCCCAGTTGCCGAGGAAAGCCGATGTATTGCAATGTCAATTCCAGCACTTTTCGCAGATGTGGGTCTTTAGAGCTGAAGCTGGACGAGTCCGGTGCTTTGCCTTCAAACCAATCTTCAGTAAATTCATATTTCGATTTCGAAAGTACATTGATGGCGTCGGTTGACAAGCCCATGACTTTTCCCACATCGCGCACAGCACCTTTCCAGTGCACCTGTGTAACGGTTGCCACAATGCCCGCCCGGTCGCGACCATATTTTCCATAGATATACTGCATGATTTCCTCGCGGCGCTCGTGCTCGAAGTCCACATCAATGTCCGGCGGTTCGTTGCGCTCGTCGCTCATAAACCGGGCAAACAACACTTTAAATTTCGAAGGATCAACCGAAGTGACACCCAGACAATAGCAAACCACTGAATTGGCTGCCGAACCACGTCCCTGACACAGGATTCCCCGCGACCGTGCTTCGCGCACATAGTCGTACACCGTCAGGAAATATGAAGCATATTCTTTCCGGCCGATAAACTCCAGTTCCATGTCAATGGTTTCCTTTATTTTTGGTGGAACCACCTCGCCCCAATGTTCGCGTGCGCCTTTCCATGTGAGATAAACCAGTTCTTCCATCGGGCTTCGGCCTTCGCTGGTAATTTCTTCCGGATACAGGTATTTCAGTTCATCCAGCGAAAACCGGCAGGCATCAGCGAGTTCCAGCGCATGACGAATAGCCCTGTGGTATTGCCTGAAAAGACGGTGCATTTCATCAATCGGCTTCAGATAACGTTCCGCATTTTGGTATAGCCTGAAACCCGCCGAATGAATGGTGCATTTTTCCCGGATGCAGGTCAGCACATCCTGCAACTCGCGGCGTTCCGAAGCATGATAATGCACGTCGTTGGTGGCCACCAGCGGAATTTGCAGCCGTGCTTCGAGTTGCGAAAGCCGGAAAATGCGTTTGTGATCGTCGCCGCTGTACCCAAAACTTGCCGCCAAATGAAGGTTGCTGCCCAAGGCTTCCTTGTATTCTTCCAGAGCTTTGACAAATTTTGGCACGAAATCAAAATCAGCATTAAGCGATGCCGGTGGAATTACCAGAAATTTTATTCCGTCGGCATATTTATAAACATCAGTCCGGTAGAGATAACATTTGCCTTTTTCAGCACGCAGATTGCCTTCGGTGAGCAAAGCCGATAAATTGGCATAGGCAGCCTGAGTGGTTGGATAAGCCAGCAGGCTTGGCCCGTCGAGCAAATCGAGGCGGCAAGCCGGAATAAAACGGATGTTTTTGCCCCGCGCCTCAGCATGAGCACGAACGATACCTGCCAGCGTGTTGCGGTCGGTAATGGTAATTGCCCGGTAGCCGAGTTTTTCAGCCTGCTCAATCAATTCTTCGGGATGCGAGCCTCCACGGAGAAATGTAAAATTCGAGGTTACCTGTAATTCTGCGTAATCCATCTCAGTTTATTTACATTCACACAAAATAGCCGTGCAAGAACCATTGCGGGGTACGGTTGTCGTATAAACCCAGCCTGAACAGCCAATAGCGGGCACCAGTTGGATCTTCAACCCGGTAATAATCGCGCGGCGGACCAGTTCGGAGCCACCATTCCTGCTCAATGCGTTCAGGGCCGTCGGCGCGGACAATATGAATGATTTCGCCTTTGTACCTGAAATGGACCGGTGGATAATCGGGCAACCGGACCATCACTTCTATAGGTTCGGGCTTTGGCAGTAAATGAATCGGGCGCGGATGGCTGGTAAGCCACTCTGTTTCGGGCTGCTCATCGAGCGAACCCACTTCTTTTACCGAATGCTCGGGCCAGTGATGTTCCTGCGGCAAATACCGGTGGACCACCTGCATACCCACTTTACCGGCAATGTTATCGAGCAGTTCCGAAATAGCCGTTTGATTGCGGGTGGCCGTTCTCCAAAGCGCTTCCTGCGTTTCGTTCACATCCTCAACCAATGTTGCTTCAAGGATGAATAATTCGATTCCAAGCGCTGGTTCCAACTCCGGAATTTTTAGTTCGAATAACTTAAAAAGATGTGCTGCATTGCGCGATGCGCGGTTGGTTCCGATGCTGATCTGCACGGTTTCTCCATCGATCCGATAACCTTTAAAAATTCCGGTGCGCATGCCTTTTCCCTCGTAGGAAAGGCGTTCGCACAAGGATTCCAGCAAGCGTTTGAGGGCAATTTCAATGCCCGGCGCTGTGCGGATGGGGTCCACACAGCGCAGTCGTTCTTCATAAACAGGAGCGGACTGAATTGCTTGCAAAAACTCAGGAGCTGTTCCCAATGCCTGTTCCAACCGGATAAGCAGGGCATCACCAAAACGCCGCCGCAGGTTCAGCCGGGGAATATTTGCAATTTGCCCGATTTGCCGGAAACCCAGTTTTTCCAGTCGCTGTAACGTGGAATTGTCCAGTCGCAAAGCCGCCGGAGGAAGAGAAAAAAGGGCTTCTGCTTGCTTTCCGGATTCGACAATTGTTTTGCATTTCCCGTATCGGGCAACAGCCCAGGCAGACCCAACAGTATCGGCAATGGCAACACGTACATCGTATCCGCCCTTCTGAAGCCTTGTAACAATGGTTTCGAGATAGGGACGCTCACCACCCCACAAATGCGGGCATCCGGAAATATCCAGAATCAGCCCGTCCGGAGCATCGGTAGCAACCACCGGCGTGTAGCGCAGGCACCATTCCGCCAGATTTTTGAGTAGTTTTTCGTCTGCAGCCACATCTTCGGGAAACACTTCCACTTCTGGAAATATAGCCCGAACATCGGCGACCACCATGCCCGGCCAGATGCCTTCGTGCGTCAGGCGTGGACTTGTCGCCCGAACCAGCATTCGTCCGTGTTCCGGTGCATATAATAGAAAAGGCCTGTCCCGAAGTTCTGGAGTGATTTTAGTCAGCCGATCGGTGGCCAGATAGCGAAACCACAGGTATAGATAGCGTTTAGGCATAATGTCGTTCTTTTTGAGATAACGATGGTCGTTCCGCACGTTTGCTGCGTTCAGGAATAATGTGGAACCTTCCATTTTTCCAGCCAAATTGCCAAACGCCTGGTCGTCCGTTGCGAATCTTCACCAGTTCTACTTCCAGACCGGGAAATCCCACGCCGGGAAGTCCGTTGGTAAGGCTGGGCAGCGGTCTGATTTTCCAACGCGACACGCAAGCCAGCGTATTCACCAGACGTGGCTGCTGACGATGCAGAAACCCGGTTACCTTGCTGGCCTCAACCGCAAGCTGCAAGCGGCGTGATTCGGCAAAACTGATGTCGCGCAACTCGGCAATCACTGCTGCCAGAGCCTTGCATTTCAGTGCCTGCTCGGTTGCCCAAAGCACGTCTTTTTCACGCTTCACATCAATAAAAATGATCCGGTGAGGTTCAATTCCAAAGAATTTCAGGGCCGGTGGAAATATCTTTCGTCCTGTACTGATCCACAGGCAAACACCATCGTTTTTCATGAGCGTACCAACCAATCCCGCGAGAAATCCATTGGCTGCAGCGGCACAAGCTTCTGTCGGGCTAACGAACTCGTGCATCATACCCACTGGGAAAGTTCCACCGGGAAATGCATCGTTTAGCGCGTCCAAACCGAAATCGTGCCGCAGGTTGTCGTCCCCGACACTGAAGCCTTCCAGCGAAAGAATCTTTTCTTTCAATTTTCGGAGGATTTCTTTTCTCGCGGCTAAGTCGCTCATAATTAAAAAATATTTCTAAATTTGTTATGATTGATAACAATTAATTGTTTTTAAATATAACAATTTAGATTTAAAATGCAAAAGATTTTTTTTGCCGGAAACATCAAATTTCTTCGTGAACGGAAGAAAATGAGCCAGGAAAACCTTGCTGCACAGCTTGGTTTGACCCGCGCCAAACTGGCTGCCATCGAAGCCGGGAATACCAAATCGCCGCAGCCTGAAGACTACCTGAATTTCTCGGAATTTTTCAAAATCAGCATAGACACATTGCTGAAAATTGACCTTCAAAAATTGGGCGAGCTAAAAATCCGTGAGTTGGAATCGGGAAACGATGTGTACATACGCGGCGGCAATTTACGGGTACTGGCCATCTCGGTCGATCAGTCGAACAGTGAAAACGTGGAGTACGTGCCGGTGAAAGCCAAAGCCGGGTACATGGCGGGCTACAACGATCCGGAGTTTATTGCCGCTCTGCCGAAATTCTCCATACCAAATCTTCCAGTTCAGGGAACATTCCGTATTTTCCCGTCAACCGGCGATTCTATGCTGCCGGTTCCTGAAGTCAGTGACATCATTACACAATATATTCAGGACTGGACCACTATTAAGCCCGATACGCCGTGTGTGGTTATTTTGAAAGGGCAGCAGGATTTTGTATTCAAGATGGTTACGCTGAAAGCCGATAGCACCATTTTGTTGAAGTCGCTTAATCCGGTGTACAAACCCTACTTGGTTGAAGCCAGCGATGTGATGGAAATCTGGCGGTTTTACGCCTACACCAGCCGTGAATTTCCGGAAGCTAAACCGGAGATGGCAACTGTGCTGAACGCAATCAGGAACCTGGAAGAAAAAATTGGGGAGCTTTCGGGAAGATTGGATGGAAATTAGAATTTAGAAAGTTATAACATAATTTTTAAGCCAAAGGATAAACAATAATGTTAGCGAAGAGAGTATCGAACGCTTTATAATTTGTGATTGAATCAACTTTAATACTTTTCTATCCATAGATTTACTATCCCCTCAATCGTATATATTAGTATTTTTATTGTATTAATAAGTTCTTTAATTTTTTTTGCTTTTATCGATAAAAATAAAACCAAAGATTGAATTAGGGCTTTTATGCATATTAATTTGAACAGGATAGCCTCCATAGACGGGCAGAGAGAAGGTTTTGAAGAATTAATGTGTCAACTGGCTCAAAAAGAGGTTATTATTAATGCAAAAAGCTTTGTCGGAATAGATAAATCAGACGGTGGAAAAGAATGCTTTTGAGTTAAAAGTTTATAAACAGCAGTCTAACGCAGAAATCTTGAAATATTTGTTTTGGAAGGGACTAAATATTAACGAAAAACGGCTGAATGAAGTATTTTTAAATCCTTTCTATTGTGTGCTACTTACGAGTAAAATGTTCCTGAGACCAAGTTATTGAAGGAAGGCATGAACCATTGGTTCCAAAAGAACTGTTCTTGGCCGTACACAATATCAGGGAGGAAAAGAGAAGTCAGGGTTTTGTTCACGACAAGGAAAATGAAAACCTACCGCTGAAAATTTTTACCCAATGTGATAAATATAAAGAGCCTCTAACTGGATTCTTAGTTAAAAAGAAAGGACTGCATTATTTAAAGATCATAATGTTAAAAAGTAACCTGACCGAGGTAAAAAGAAACTTGAAGTTATTGAGGAAAGATTTGTTGTGGGGGAGATTGACCGTAATCTTTACGATGAATTCAGACAGAAATATAAAAAGGAATGTTTTGAGATTGAACTGTAATTGAATAGGAGCGACAGATATTTCTCGAACCTCAAAAAGTGATTGATTTTGCGGCGATAGCATGTCGTGATCCATTGATAATATAGAATAATTTAGATTTTAATAAGAAACAAGTATTTCAAAACTTGCTATTTCCTGAAGAAATTATCTATAATCGAGAATTCGATTAATATCGAAACACGAAAGTAAACACGCAATTGAAGCGGGTTCTGGAACAAAAGGAAAGCGGATATTCTGTCAGTTTTGACGAAACATCCGCTTTTGTGCCCAGAACAGAACACGAACTTTCTTTATTTAATAGTTTGTTAAAATGATTGAAAAAACTATAAAACTCCTTTTTTTCCTTACTATTTGGATTTTATAAATGGGTTTCTGTTGTAAAGTTAGATAAGGGTAAATTAGGATAAATTAAGAAAAAACCGACACAAAACCGACACAATTATATTTTTTGATTATGTTTGTCAGGTCTTAAATTTTATAAAAATGGCTACAATCAAATTCTTTTTGCGAAATGTAAAAGCGGACAAAAAAGAAAGCATTTACATGATAGTGCGAAACCAAAACGACAAACTGGTTTATTCTACTGGTTTGAGAGTAAACCCCAAACATTGGAACATTGAAAAGCAAAGAATTAAAAATGTTTCGACAGTAAAAAACAGGGATGAAATTAATAACCAGTTGGAACGGTTAAATTATGAAATAGCCCGTTACATAATGGAACTAACGCAAAACGGCACGGGTGTAGTAATGCAGAAAATAAAAGAGTATGCAGCCATATTAACGGGCAAAGAAGCGGAACAACCTAAAACATTTTTTCCTTTTGTTGCTAATTACATTGAAAAATCGAAAGCCCGAACAAATGAAAAATCAGGAAAAGACATTACAAAATCGACTATCAAGAAATATAATACTTGCTTTAACTATCTGAAAAAGTATGCAAAAGTTAAGAAGTTTAAAAATGGTGAAATTGATTTTCAGGATATTACTTTGAATTTTTACTTTGATTTTACCGAATATTTAAAAAAAACATTGAATCTATCGACCAACACAATAGGCAAACAAATTGCGGTTTTAAAAATGTTCCTGCGTGTAGCAACCGATAACGGACTATCAACCAACCCCGATTTTAAGAGTACCCGGTTTAAGATAATTACAGAAGATTCGGATTCAATTTATTTAAATGAAAATGAACTATGGAAATTGTATGATTTGGATTTAAGCGCAAACAACCGTTTAGAGAAAATACGGGATTTATTTTTAGTTGGTGCTTATACCGGGTGTAGATTTTCTGATGTGGTTAATATCAAAAAAGACAGCATTAAAGACAAAAAAATACACATAACCCAAATAAAAACGGGCAAAGATGTTGCGATTCCATTGCACCCGATAGTTAAAGCCATTTGGGAAAAATATAACGGCAATTTGCCCCAAAATGTAAGCAATCAAAAATTTAACGACTATATAAAAGAAGTTTGTCAGCTTGCAGAATTAAACGAACCTACGGCAAAAAGCATAACAAAAGGTGGTATGAGAATCACCAAAAGGTTTGAAAAATGGGAACTGGTAACAAGCCACACAGCAAGGCGAAGTTTTGCAACCAACCTATACAAATCAGGGTTTCCGGCAATATCAATAATGGCAATTACCGGGCATAGAACCGAAACTTCATTTTTGAAATACATAAAAGTAACCCCAACGGAACACGCTGATTTATTACAGTTACATTGGGATAAACAGGACAATCATTTAAGGATAGCAAAGTAAGAAACCATGATTGATATTAATAAATATATTGATACTGTTTTTGATGAGTTAAGGTATTTTGATGAAACGATATTGCGTATTAATGCACGGGTATTGCATGGAATCAGTTATGATAAAACTTTTCTCCATAAAACCGTTTTTGATGAAAAACGGAAATCGGTATTTGAAGGCTTAAAAATAGACTACATTGCTAAAATAAAAATGACCCCCTTTGATGTTTTTACAACTGCTAAAAAGGTTCTC
>Ga0116152_10005297_pt1 | contig 10075 bp, 6 predicted proteins | sample AD_UKC119_MetaG_FD_89894 | JGI IMG/M metagenome (GOLD analysis project Ga0116152, IMG submission 89894) | Active sludge microbial communities of municipal wastewater-treating anaerobic digesters from Hong Kong - AD_UKC119_MetaG | ecosystem: Engineered > Bioreactor > Anaerobic > Digestate...
ACCATTTACGACAAGGAAAACGATGCCGTTTGGTACGTCCTGGGCCCGGAAGGCCAAATGGTCAAAAGCCCGCTGGCCACTCCGTTTCCCAATGCCGAGTTGCAGAAACTCCTGAAGACCAACAGGCGCCGCCTGGTTTCCCGCGTTGACGGGGAATACGGGTTCTGCGCCCAGTTGCGCGGCAACCTGCCCGATGGGATCGGAGGCGTTTACTGGGTCTTTGTGGACAATGCCTATACCTCGCCCTACATTCCTTTTTTCACCGGTATGACCAAAACACCCGATGTTTACATGGAATACCATCCCGACCATTATTCGGATACGTCTGTCCGCTGGGCCGTGGATGTGGTGGACAATTTGCTGAATCTCTGTTATCAGGAAGCCAAAAAAGACCTGGTCCGGTTACGCGAACCCATGGAACAGTCCTTCTTTGAAAAGAACCGGGAAATTGAACAGCAATACCTGGCTTTGTACCGTACCAACCCGCAAGCAGCCACTAAACTGCTGAACGATCACGCCGCAGCATGTGCCACGACCATCATGCAAACATATACGACACTGCGCAATACGATTTTTGAAAAATATACAAACAACAAACTTAGATAATTTATGAGCCTGGACAGAAGGAATTTTCTAAAGGCAGCCGGAGGCCTGGCTGCCCTGACCATACTCCCCAGACATGTACTGGGAGGTAATGGTTTTATTGCCCCCAGCGATCAGTTGACCAAAGGGATCATTGGTGTGGGCGGCATGGGCCGCGGACACATTGCTTACAAGGGAGCCCGGTTGGTCGCCGTCTGCGACGTTGACACCAAACACCTGGAAGCAGCCGTTAAAATGGCCCCCGACAAGGTCCGTACTTATGCACACTTCATGGACCTGATAAAAGATCCCAACGTGGATGTGGTACATATAGCCACCCCTCCCCACTGGCACGGAATCATGTCCGTGGAAGCCGCCAAAGCCGGTAAGGATATCTGGTGTGAAAGCCCATGACACGCACCATTGGAGAAGGCAAACGGGTCATGGAGGCCGTAAAAAGGAACTCCCGCGTATTCCGGCTCAACACCTGGTTCCGTTTCTCGGATACTTTTTACGGGCTCGGGACCACGGTAAAACCCCTTAAAAAACTGGTAAACAGCGGCATGCTGGGTTGGCCGCTGAAAGTGACCATATCCCGTCACACGGGATTCGACTGGAAATTCTACTGGACAGGTAAAGAAAACCTGGTTCCCGAACCGGTTCCAGAAAACCTGGACTACGACCTCTGGCTGGGACCCGCCCCCTACAAGCCCTACAACCCGCACCGGGTGCACCAGACCTTCCGCGGCTACTGGGATTACGACGGCGGAGGCCTCTGCGATATGGGACAACATTACATGGACCCGGTCCAGTACCTTCTGGACAAGGACAACGAAAGTCCGGTCAAAGTAGAAGTAGACGCCCCGCAGCAACACCACGATGCTGTGGGTACCTGGCGCAGCATTACCTATACCTATGCCGACGGATGCCAGATCGTTCTCTGGGGAGATGACTACGGAGATCCCAATACCCCATACATAGCCGGGCCCAACGGGAACGTATACCCCGGATTCCGGTGCGACATACCCGACTGGCAGTTGAAACTGGCCGATTTCCCGGATCCTGCCCCTCAGCAAACGGATTTCATAGAATGCATCCGAACCCGCAGGCCGTTCGCCCTGAACGAAACCAACGGGTTCCGCAGTTGCACCCTGGTCAACATGGGTGCCGTTGCCGTGCGGCTGAACCGCACGTTGCGTTTCAACAACGATACAATGGAATTTATTGACGATCCGGCAGCCAACCGGTTGCTGGAACAACCCATGCGCGGACCCTGGAAAATCTGAACATCATGAAAAGAACAATCTCTATACTATTGCTAATTCTCCTGGGCACATTTTCTTCATTGCAAGCCCAGGATGCTCATAGAACGACTGCCACCAAGGTAGGCGATGCCCTGAACCAGCTGCCGGCTGCCAATGAAGCCCTTTTCAGCCGGTTGATGGAAGACCTGTTGTCAACGGGCGAAGAAGGTGTCCTGATGCTTGCCCAAAATCTCAGGAGCGACGGAACGTCCCTGCCCCAGGCCGAATATGCCCTGGACGGCATGGTTCAATACGTAACCCGCCCCGGTGTGGATGAAGGAGTCCGCACGCAGGTGGCGCATCATTACGCCAAAGCCCTTGAGAAAACGGAAGACCCACTGATCAAGGCCTTTTTCATCAGGCAACTGCAATTGCTGGGCTCCGGCGAAAGCCTGAATGTCCTGGCTCCTTACATGTTCTCCCAAGAACTGGGCGGCACTGCCATACGGGCGATCACTGCCATAGGAGGGCCGGAAGCTGTTGATCTGTTGCTGAGCGCGCCTTTACGGGCCGAGACCATCACCGGTCTGGGCCGGCTGGGATCCCCTCTGGCGGAAAAAATGCTGATGAGCCTGGCCCAAACCGGCAACAAAGAGCAGCTTCCCCTGGTCTGGCAATCCCTTTCCCGATGCGGGACCCCGGCTGCCTTTGACGTGATGTCCCAGGCACCGGCATTCGACTTTCTGAATTACCTGGCACGGGTAGCCAAGTCCGATCCTAAGAAATCCACCCGGACACTCCGTTCCCTGGTCAAAAGCGGTAACGAATCCCAGGTCAGGTGCTTTGCCCTGTCTTTATTGCTCGAGCTGCAACAAGAAAAAGAAATGAGGACCGTGCTGCGCGCCCTGAACGATCCGGACCGGTCCTACCGCAGGACCGCCCTGGAAGGCACCCGCACATTCCTCTCGCCGGTGGTCAACTCGGCAATCATAAAAAAGATGAAACGTCTTTCCGCACCGGCACTTGCCGATGTGCTGGACTGGCTGGGCTCGCAACACAATCCCGCCCTGGTCCCGTACATTGCCGATCCCTGGCTGGCCCACGAAGACTTTGAAGTGGCCGAAGCCTCGGCCCGGGCCATTTTGAACACTCCGGGAGAACAAAGTCCGCAGATCCTGGCCGGGATGCTTATAAGCCCCGATACCCTGAGAACAGACCTGGCACTGGAATGCCTGCTGGCTTCGGGAGGAGATGTGGTACAGGCTGTGCTACAAGTATACCCCCACACTTCTACGGCCGGGAAAACGGCTGCCCTGGCCTTGCTGGGAGCGCGGAAATCCCGGGAAAACGAACCGCTGGTGCTGGAAGCCCTGGAAGATCCTGCCCCCGAGGTTCGCCTGGCTGCTGCCCAGGCTTTGAGCGGCGTAGCTCTCCCCGATAACCGGGAAACGTATTTCCTCCTGCTTGAGAAATCCCCGGAAGCATTGACAGCACCCTTGCAACAGGCCATTCTGGCCAGCCTGTCCGGATTTTCGGCAGAAGAACAATACGACCTTTTGATGGCCCGGATGCAACAGGCCGCTGCGGAATCGCAACCGCTGTATTATGCTCCGCTGGCCGGGACCGGTACCAAAAGAGCGGTGGATTTTTTGAGTGAACGTTACCTGGAAGAAGGAAACGTACAGGACTACATAGCCCTGATCAACCAGTGGAACCCGGCCGGTGCACAAAAGGTGGTCTTTTTGCGTAAAGCGCTGGAACGGGTTGATAATCCGGAAGACATAGCGGCTTTGCTGGGACAAATGAGAAATACCGGAGCATTCCAGGCCATGGTGGCATCGGCTCCTTACATGGAATCAGCCCACAAAGACATCGCCCTGACAGCTGCCCTGAACGTTTACCGGCTGGCGACAAATCACAAGGAATTCCATGGTCCGCAGGTAACATCATGGATGGAAAAAGTGCTGCAGATCCTGGAAAAAGCCGATTATTCGGACAATATTTACGACATATAAAACGTGAAAAGATACCTGGCAGAATTGCCGGATGAAACGGGTTTTGAACGCATTTTCAATGAAAAGGACCTGGAAGGCTGGCAAGGTCTGGTAGGTAATCCCATCTCCCGCAGCAAAATGGAGCCTAAAGAACTGGCTCAGGCACAGGAAGAGGCCGACAAAGTGGCATTCAGCCAATGGGTGGTGGAAGACGGCAAACTGCTGTTCCTGGGCAAAGGTGATAACCTTTGCACCACAAAGGATTACGGGGATTTTGAAATGTACGTGGACTGGCTGCTTTACCCGGAAGGACCCGAAGCCGATGCCGGGATCTACCTGCGGGGTTCGCCTCAGGTACGAATCTGGGATACAGCCCGCGTTCACGTAGGAGCCCAGGTTGGATCCGGCGGACTGTACAACAACGCGAAAAACCCCTCGGCTCCGTCGCACGTGGCCGACAACCGGCTGGGTGAATGGAACAGCTTTTTCATCCGCATGGAAGGGGAACGCGTTACGGTGTACCTGAACGGAGAGCTGGTGGTGGACAACGTGATCATGGAAAATTACTGGGACCGTTCACAGCCCATCTTCCCCTACGGGGCCATTGAACTACAGGCACATGGCAGCAAAGTCGCCTACCGCGACATTTACGTCCGGGAACTGAAACGCCCCCAACCTTTTACGCTATCTGCAGAGGAAGAAGCCGAAGGATTTGAGATCCTCTTTGACGGCACCACATTGCACAAATGGACCGGCAACAAGACCGATTACTACACGCATGAAGGGGTATTGGAGGTTCGGCCCACGGATCAGGGATTCGGGGATCTGTATACCGTGAAGGAGTACGATGATTTCATTTTCCGCTTTGAATTCAAGCTTACCCTGGGAGCCAACAACGGGGTGGGCATACGTACGCCCGGCACCGGAGACGCTGCTTACGAAGGCATGGAGATCCAGATCCTGGACCATTACGATCCCATTTACCAGCCCTGGCTGCAGGATCACCAGTACCACGGATCTGTCTACGGCGTGATCCCGACCCACAACCGTAATGCCCTGCGTCCTGTGGGAGAATGGAATCAGGAGGAAATCTACGTCAAAGGCACATACATTCGCGTTACCTTAAACGGGGAAGTGATCACAGAAGGAGACACCAGCGCAGGCCCCATAGACGGCAGGGAACACCCCGGGCTTGAGCGCAAGGGGGGAAAGATCGGATTCCTGGGTCACGGATCCAAACTTTGGTTCCGCAATATCAGGATCAAAGAATTGTAAACTTCCGGAACTATTTTTTGGTCAGGATGTATTCCCCGTCCAGGGATTGTCCGTCAAAAAGAAGGTCTCCGTCGTAATACAACACCATTGTGGTTGAGTCCAGGGAACGGATCTCGACCACATCGCTTACGGTGGCACTGCCTACTATTACCCGGACATAGATATAAATGCCATCCAGGGTATAAGTGGGTGTATAAGAGGGAGCCGATACGGGAGCCGTGTATCCCATGGTCCCGTCTTCCCGGAACGTAACGGTGTATGCGGGTTCATCTTCGTAACTCCATGTTCCCAGGATGTCGGATACGGAATAATGTTTCTGGCAGGAGACTGTAAAAACGGTGAATAGAGCCATTGCCAGCAGCCCTTTGATCATGCGGATTCCTTGTTTCTTCATTGGTAGTATATCTTATTTTAGTTCGTATTCAAAAACGGCCAGCACCGGATAATGGTCAGAGACGTAAGGAACGCCAAAGTCATCGGTCACGGTACGGTAGGTCAGCGCTTCTGCACCGCGGTAAAATATATGGTCTATGGGAGCCCCGTTGTACGAGCCCCATCCGTTGTAAGTGGATAAGGTGTCAGTAAGAGGGGCCACCTGTCTTGCATCCAAAAAGTGTGCCTTAACCGGCTCAAAGAGCGGATCATCAATAGTCGCATTGAAATCCCCGGTAATAAAAATGACGGGAGCGTCCACGGTAATCTCCGCTATCCTGTCCATTAAAAGACGTGCGGACTCTTTTCGCGCCACCTTACCTATGTGGTCAAAATGTGTATTGAATAAATAAAAGGAGTTCCCGGTTTCCTTGTTTTTAAAAGCGCCCCAGGTAACGATCCTTTTGTGTGCGGCATCCCAACCCAGAGAAGGCACATCGGGCGTTTCACTCAGCCAGAAATTACCTTCTTTTAAAATTTCAAATTTGTGCTTCAGGTAAAATACGGCCGAAAATTCCCCCAGGGAATCCCCGTCTTCGCGGGCCACTCCCAGCTTGGCATAAGCAGGCAGGCTGTCCTGCAGGTAATGGATCTGTTCCCATACCGGTTCCTGCACTCCAAAGACATCAGGTTGCAGTGTATTGATCATTGTAATGGAAGCCGGCTTGCGAATATTCCAGTTGTGCTCTCCGTCATCCACCAGGGACAGGCGGATGTTGTAGGACATCACTTTCAGTGTTTCGGGCCCCCTTGAACAAGAGGAAGGGATCATCAAAATGCAGGCTGTCAAAAGAGACAGCAAGATCTTAAAAGGCTTTATCATAATCAGTTGAAAAGTTTAATTGGTTCCTCCGTACATATTCGCATCGCTGGCAGGTTCTCCGTTCACGGTGCCGGTATTGGTACAATCTACAGGGGCGGGACCCGACACAAAGAAGCCGCAAAAACCGCCCACAAAGCAATTCATACCTAACTCTGTATTAATATATCCGCTAACGGGTCCGGAATTGGAACAGGCTTTCAGTTCACCTCCGGAGTAATAATCACCCCGTCCGGTCACTCCTATCACACCACCCACAAACTTGCTTTTTCCGGTCCGGCTTATACGTGTGACAGATCCCGAATTCACACAACCTGTAAGATTTCCGGCTTCATTGAACGCACAGATTCCGGCTATGGCAAAATACGTGTCATCCATTTCAGTTTCTGTTCCTGTTATGGTTCCCGAATTCGTACATTCATTGAGCTTGCCTCTCAGGTTCTCGGCCACTATGCCTCCTACAAAGAAAGATCCCGTAACGAGTCCCGAATTCTCATTCAGTTCCAGTGTGCCGCCGCTGGTATTGGAAGCCACTACACCTCCGGCACTTTTACGACCGGTAACAGCCCCATTGTTGATACAGTTTTTCACCTTATACAAGGTAGATCCGGATGTAAAACGGGCAACGACCCCTCCGGCCGAATAACCGGATACAACGCCACGGTTCTCACACCCGTCAACCATTGAAGACGACACCCCGGCAATGCCTCCGGAGACGGTTATGTCATATATGTCCCCTTCCGTAATGCCTTCTTCATCCTGGGAACCTTCCGTCACCCCGCTTAAAGGAGTGGTTATGGCTCCCGTATTCAGGCATTGTTTTAAAACGCCTTTTGTATAAGCGGCAATCCCACCGGCAATCCAGGTGGAAGTGACCGGTGCGTAATTTTTACAATTGATGATATCGGATCCGGACTTATCCACCATGGCGGCAATACCGCCTGCAGGACCATCCATGGCATTGATCGCGGCTGCATCCTGATTCACGGATCCTTCTATTGAAGCATTGTCGGTAAGTGTTCCGGCGATACCTCCCACACTGGAATTTCCGGTGACGGTACCGCTGTTATTCCCCTGATTTATAGTCAATAAAGCGCCGGAAACAGAGCCGCAAATACCTCCCACACTGTTTAACCCTTCCACATGGGCCGCGTTACTGCAGCCATTTACCCGGTATGCATTGTCCCCGTAAAAATACCCGGCAATCCCTCCCACTGCGGTTTCACCCCGGATCGTTCCGGCATTGTCACAATCCAGGATATCCGAAGAAATATTTCCACCGGCAATACCTCCGGTCCATGCAGACGCCTGGTCTTCTGTACCCACAGATGTGATGGTCCCGGTATTTGAACTGTTTTTTATAGTACAAGTCAGGTATTGTACCCCGCATATGCCACCCAGGTTGTCAGACCCGGTTATATTGGATTTGTTTTCACAATTATCTATGGTACCGGAAACCCTGGAATACCCGCAGATTCCCCCGGTAAAAGACGATCCTTTAATGAATGCATCTGCCTGGTTTATACAATCTGTGATCAGTGAACCATCGTATTGATCCCCGCAGATTCCCCCGGTCATATCTCCGGTTCCCTCTACGGTGCCTCTGTTTTGGGAATTCCTGATCGTGGCATCAATACCGGAATAGCCGCATATCCCGCCCGTGGATTCGATCCCTTTTACTACCGCCCCGGCTTTGTTTTCACAATAACTGATAACAGACGTTGTTTGCGTTCCTGCAATCCCTCCGGTTTCGTACAATCCTTCTACCGAACCACTATTGGAACTGTAGGAAACAACAGCCGGATTATGATACAGATCGGTAGTCATGACTCCGGCTATTCCTCCTGTAGATGCACTGGTGCTGTTGCCGGAAACTTTTATGGAGCCGCGAAAATGGCAATTGCTTACCGTTCCGCCGGCAAGGGTTCCGCAAATGCCGCCGGTTGCCATGTATTGATAGTCCCCGGGAGTAACGGTGACAGAACATGACTGATCCAGTATCAGGTTTTTGATTTCAGCTTGTATTACAGACCCAAATAGTCCTGTAGATCTGTATGTTGTCCCTGTTATGGACAGGTTGCTGATAGTATGGTTATTTCCGTTAAAAGTACCGGAAAAACTGCTGTTCCTATCGTTGAACAACAGGTAATAGGTATGTTCCCCTATGGGAGTCCAGTCTGCAACTGAAGACATATCCAGATCTGCCAGCAAATGTACGGTACTGTCGCTGTCCATCCATGGCCTGAGGTCTTTTTTATTGTTGACATCATCCCGGAAAGCGATCAGATCTTCCGGAACGGATATTCCCAAAGGACGTTGTTTGACGTGCAAAAAGGCTATGGTATCGTTTACCGTCTTGAATGCAAGTATGGCCGTCCTGGCCTGGGTGCTTTTTGAGGGATCGGCAATAAAAGTAAACAGGTATTCTCCCCGCCCTCCAGCTTCCTGCCCTGGGGCAAGGTTGCACCAGGCAGCATTGCTGCCTTCGTAAGTCCAGGTAGTATCTGAAAAAAGAGAGAAATCATAATTACCGCCCCTGCAGGGAATTTCAACGTCGGTAGTGCTCAATATGAGGGTATCGGCAGTCACGGGCGGATCGGGATCGTCCGGACCGCTCCCATAAGCCTGGAAAACGGTGATCACCGATTTTATATTGTTGTTGGATTTTGACTGGATCACCACGTCCTGTGCGCGGGCAGCCCCGGAAGTATTCTTTGATACCGAAAAACGCAGGTAAACCGTTTTGACGGATGTTGAGACCGATGAAAGATTTGTAGTACACCATGTTTCGGGGACATCTACCGTCCAGGCGGAATTGGATGTGACGGCAACCGTATCCACCCCTCCTTCGCTGTCAAAATGCAGTTCCCGCGGATGAGAATTGATGTAATAGACCGTGTCTTCTTTTTTACAACCTGTAAAAGCCAGGGTCAGTATCAAGAAAACAATGGGAATAGAAAAGATTTTTTTCATTTTGCACAAAATGGAAAAGTATACTGCAAAGATGCGTAAAACCTGCTAAATGTTGCGCTATACCATTAAAAAAATGTAATTTCGCTTTTATGAAAAAGGGTTGGCGTCTGCTGATATTTGTGACCGGATCGCTTGTCTTGCTGTCGGTCATTCTGACAACTGCCGTTGCCATGATCCTATCACCGGAACGGCTGACCGAACTGATCAACCGTTATGCCAATCAATACCTGGACGCCACGGTTTCATTGTCGGAAGCATCGGTCAATGTGCTGAAAAATTATCCCAATGTTACCATCACGTTAAAAGACGGAAATATTATAGTGCCTTCACCCGACCCTGATAAAGAATGGGCAGATTCCCTGCTGACATTCAATAAGGTTGAAGCCGTAATAAGGCCGCTATCCCTGATAAGGAAAAGGCTTCTGATCCCCAGCCTTCACCTGGAAAGCACCTCCATCCGCCTTTTTACTAACACCGGCGATCGCTCCAACTGGGAAATCTTCGCCGATACATCCGGGGACACAACCTCTGCCGGTTTTACTTATTCCATAGGAAAACTATGTGCTTCCGACACCCTTCATTTTGCTTACGAAGACCTGGCAGATACGGTGATCTACCGCGTTAGCATCCGGGAAATGACGGCTAAATCCTCTTTGACCGGATCTGCTCTCCAGACAGATATCGATTCCTATTCCAATACACTGATCGTGGGAAAAGACACATTGTTCAACCGCATCCCATTTTTGGTCAAAGGA
>Ga0116152_10005298_pt1 | contig 10075 bp, 11 predicted proteins | sample AD_UKC119_MetaG_FD_89894 | JGI IMG/M metagenome (GOLD analysis project Ga0116152, IMG submission 89894) | Active sludge microbial communities of municipal wastewater-treating anaerobic digesters from Hong Kong - AD_UKC119_MetaG | ecosystem: Engineered > Bioreactor > Anaerobic > Digestate...
CCTGCGCCGGGCCGCGCACGAAGCGCTTGCCGATCGTGTCGCCGTAATGGGCAACGGCAAACAGCGCGCAGATGTAGGCGAGCGTCGCGAGAACGGCCGCCCATGCTGCGATCATCCGACTTATCCTCCCCTGCGCCGGGGCAGGAGCGCCGACACCTTCAGCCACGCTACTGTGCTCGCCGGCGGAATCAAGCTAGCTTGGCCAGGAGGGGCGCACGACGGCCGAGGCGCGGTCGCATTTTAGTGGAGGATTCCTGATGCTTCAGGATTTCAAGAATTTCGCGATGAAGGGCAATGTCGTCGACCTCGCGGTCGGCGTCATCATTGGCGCGGCCTTCTCGAAGATCGTCGACTCGCTGGTCAGCGACGTGATCATGCCGATCATCGGCGCGATCACAGGCGGCCTCGATTTCTCCAATTATTACATTCCCTTGACGTCGGCCATTCAGGGCCACCCGGCCTATGCGGACGCCAAGAAGGCCGGCGCCGTGCTCGGCTATGGCAGCTTCATCACAGCCGTCATCAACTTCCTGATCATCGCCTTCGTGCTGTTCATCGCGATCAAGCAGATCGAGCGCCTGAAGAAGCCGATCGAGCCCGCGGCGGAACCGATCCCGGCGCCCCCGCGCTCGGAAGTCCTTCTGGAAGAAATCCGCGACGCGCTGGTCAAGAAGTAAACGCGCCGGCAACGCAGGGCTCCCGCGCCGCCGGCGCGGGGCTCGCACTGTTGGCGCCGCGCCCATGATCCTCTAAGCGCAGGCGATGGCGGCGTTTGGGTCGTCATTGCCCAGAGCCCGCCCGTGACCCAGTCCACCCTCGACCCGCAAGCGCGCTTTCTCGACGCCGCGCGGCCGGAAGCCGTCACTGCGCCAGCCAGCGGCATTGTAGAAGTATTCAACTACGGCATGGGTCGGCAGGGGCTTATGCCACTCTGGGTCGGCGAGGGCGACCTGCCGACCGCCGAAAACATCACGCAAGCGGCCCATCGGTCGCTCGCGGCCGGCGAAACCTTCTATGTCGCCCAGCGCGGCCATCCCGATTTTCGCGACGCGGTCGCCCGGATGATGACGCGCGTCTACGGTTCACCCTTCGCCGAGGGCAAGGGCGCATTCGGGCCGGAGCGCTTCTTCGCCACGATCGGCGGCATGCACGCGCTGCAGCTCGCCATTCGCATCGCGGCCGGCGCGGGCGACGAGGCGATCGTGCTGACGCCGGCTTGGCCGAATTTCTCCGGCGCGCTGACGATCTCGGGCGCCAGGACCGTCGAGGTTCCGCTCGAATTCGCGCGAGAGGCCGAGGGCTGGCGGTGGCGGCTCGAATTTGAGCGGCTGCAGTTGGCGGTAACGGAAAAGACCCGCGCGATCGTGGTCAATACGCCGGGAAATCCGTCGGGATGGACCGCCACACTGGACGAGCTGCGTGCGATCCTCTCGCTCGCGCGCATGCACGGGCTCTGGATCGTCGCCGACGAGATCTACGGGCGCTTCTATTACGCCGGCGACCGCGCGCCATCCTTCCACGATGTGATGGAGGAGGACGACCGCATCCTGTTCGCCAACACCATGTCCAAGAACTGGGCGATGACCGGCTGGCGGTCCGGCTGGCTGGAGGCGCCGCCGGCGCTCGGCCAGACGATCGAGAACATGATCCAGTATTCGACCTCCGGCGTGCCGCTGTTCGTGCAGCGCGGCGCGATCGAGGCGCTCGACAACGGCGAGGATTTCGTCGCCCTGCAACGCGCGCGCGCGGAAGCCGGCCGCACCGTCCTGTGCGACACGCTGGGGCCGCTCGAACGGCTGCGCTTCGCGGCGCCTGAAGGCAGCTTTTACATGTTCCTGTCGGTCGTCGGCGAAGACGACACGCGCAAGCTCGCCTTCAAACTGGTGGACGAGGCCGGCGTCGGGCTGGCGCCCGGCCGCGCCTTCGGCGCCGGCGGCGAGGCCTTCCTGCGGCTGTGCTTCGCGCGCGATCCGGCCGACATCGCCGAAGCCGCCCGGCGCATCGCCGCCTGGGTCCAGCGGTGAGCCGACCGGACTCGTCGCGTCTCGGCCTGCCGCCGCTCGCCGCGCAGCTTTTCACAATCGCGGGCGCTGCGCTCGGCGGGGCCGGCGTTGCGGCGGTCGGCGTGCCGGCCGGCTGGCTGTCAGGTGCGATGATCGGCACGGCGATCCTCGCCGCTTTACGCCTCGCCGAACCGCTGACTGCGCCCTTCCGCTGGGCCGCCATGGTGTCGTCGGGGGTCGCCATCGGCGCGGCGGTGACGCCGCAAATGCTGCAAAAAATCGCGGCCTATCCACTGTCGATTGCGATCATGGCGGTGAGCGTCGTGCTCTCGACCTTTGCCTGCGCCAAGATTCTCGCCCGCGCGCCGGGCTGGACCCGCTCGACCGCCTTCTTCGCCTCGGTGCCGGGCGCCCTGTCCTACGTGTTCGCCGTCGCCGCGACCGACAAGAAAGCGGATCTCTCGCGTATCGCCGTGGTGCAGGTGCTGCGCGTCTTCCTGCTCATGGGCTTCGTACCGTTGATCGTGGCGGAGACCGCCTCGGCGCATGCGGCGCCGCTGAGCGGCGCGGTCGATCCGGTCTTGACGCTCGTCGCGCTGATCATGCTTGGCGCGGCCGTCGGCTTTGCGATGGAGAGGTTTCGTGTCGCGGGCGGCATGCTGTTCGGCGCCATGCTGGTGTCTGGCGGCGCGCACGCCTTGAGCCTCGCGCCGGGCCGTCCGCCGACGATCGTCGCGATTCTCGCGCAAATCCTGATTGGCGCCTAGGTCGGGGCGCGGTTCATCGGCTTCGACTGGCGCCTGTTCGCGCGTTCCGCGCCTGCGGCGCTCGGCTCGTTTTTCGTGGCGGTCGGCATTGCCGGCGTCTTCGCGATTCTCGCAGGGCTATTGCTGTCGCTGCCGTTCGCGCAAACCCTGCTCGCCTTCTCGCCGGGCGGGCTCGAGGCGATGACGCTGCTCGCCTTCGCGCTCGGCATCGACCCGCTCTATGTCGGCGCTCATCATCTCGCGCGCTTCCTGCTGATCAGCTTCACTCTGCCCTTCGCCTTCAGATACTGGATGAAGGACGAGCTCTAGTCAGAGCAGTCGCGCCTGCAAGTCCTCCGCCTCCCTGGCGGCCGCGCCGGTCGCGCCTAGCCCATCGGCCTGCGATTTGCTCTCGCCTGCCGGCAAGGTGGCGGCGATCGCCGCGCCGAGCGCGAAGCCGCCGGCGGCGAGAAGCAAGGGTTCGTTTTCGAGCGTGCGCGACAACCAATCGCGCGTCGCGCGAAGCTGACCCGAAGCGTTCGGCGGCAAATTCTCACGCCAATGTTCGACGGCCTCACGACCATATCGGCTGGCATGGTCGACGGCCTCAGCGCCGACATCCAGCGCCTCATCGGCAATTTCGCGCGCAGAGGATGTGGCGGCGTCCATGGTCTGGCCCAAACCGCTCGCCACGGTTTCCCCAATCTCGCTCATCGACGTTCCGGCGCGCGCAGCCGTGCGGCGCAGTCTCGACCCGCGCGCGGAAAGAGCGTCGCCCGCCGAGTGCAGGGCGCGCCCCACCATTCTGGGCGCGCCGATGCGGGAACCGATCAACCAGGCGAGGCCCATCCCCAGAAGAGCAGCTCCGAACGGATGCTCGCGCACTGACGTGGAGGCCGTGGACGCAGCGCGTTGCACAGCTGGCGAGAGGACGGTCATCGCGTCATCTCCCGGACTGCGGCGCGATCACGCCGGATTTCGTCGATCGTCTCGCGCGGCGCCATATGTTTCGCTGAAAAGCGGCTCGCTCCGAACCATGCGACCAGAAAGCCGATCACGAGAACGCCGCCGCCGGTCGCAAGATTCGCCTGCCACGGCTTCCAGCCGGCGTCGACCAGCAAGGCGGCGATGGCGAGCAGGATCATGACGAGTGCGGGCGAGATCAGCAGGGCGCCGATGGCGACCATCGCCACACCGCGCCCGGCGATCGATACTTTTTCCGCTATCTCGGCGCGCGCCAGGGCGATTTCATTGCCGAGGAGCACCGATGCCTGTTGCAGCGCATGCTCGAGGAGTTCGGTGATCTTGCGAGTTTCCTGGGTCATGTCCGCCCCCGGCTACCGGATGACGAAGCCAAATTGGTCTGCGGCCCCGCTGCGTTCGCGTTGCGCACGAGTCGCACGACGGCGAAGCCCGCAAGCATCGCCATGCCTGCGACAAGGGTCGGCTGCTCGCGTGCAAATCGCTGCGCCTCCCGCACAAACTGCGAGGCATCGCCGGAGCGCACACCGTCGGCGACATCGTCGACCTGGCCAGCAGCCGTGCGGATATAAGTAGCGGCGAAAGGCATCTGCTGATCCATCTCGACGGCCACCCGTCGCAAAACTTCCGCCACGCCGCTGATGTAGTCCGCGCCGAGGTCCTTGCGCTCGTTGAGCTCTTCGAGAACCGCGTCGCGACCGCGGGCTGCATAGTCGCGGGCCGTTTTCGAAAGCTCCTCGGCGCCCTCACGAATGCCTTCGCTCGTCGCGCTTGCCGCGCGCCGCGCCTCGTCTGCGGCGTTCTGCACGGTCTCTCGGACGCTCGCTTTGTCGGCGACGTGTCCGGCGTCAGAGCCGCGTGGCGCGCCGGAAAAGGGAGTGGTCTGGCCCATGTCTAGTCTCCTGACTTAGCGTGTTGCCGCCCGCGATCCCCAGGCTGGCCGAAGGCCGCATCCGCGGTCGCTTTCGCTGTTTTCATCGGGCCGTCGTATTCGCGCGCCTCCTGCGCAAATCGATCGCGATCCAGCCCCTGCTCGGCGGCGCGGCGCGCGAGATCCACGGCGGCAACCGCAGCGGCGCCGACCGCCGCATTGACGCCCTGACGTGCGGCGTCGCGCATCGCGCCCGAAACCGTTCCCGCGACGCCACGCTCGGTATCGGTCGGCGGCAGGGCGTTCGCGACGAAGGCGCCGGCCGCGACGCCGAGGCCGGCCACGATCATCGGATGCGCCTTCGCCCAGGCGAGCAAATCCTCGCCAGACGACATCGCGTCACGCTGGACGCTCCGCACTTTTTCGCCCACGGCTCCCATGGCGTCGCGCGCCGTCTCGGCAATATCGTCGACGCCAGGGCCTGCGCCCTTCGAAGACAGAATGTCGGAGGCCGCCGAGGAGGCGCGCGCAGCGGCGTCCGAAACAGCAGCGGTCGCCTTGTCGGCTGCATCCAGCGCCCTGCGGCGCGCATCTTCCGTGGTCTGTGACGCGCGATCGGAAAGATCGCTCGCCGTCTCCATCGCGACGGCAGCGAGTTCTTGCGCGCGCCGACGGGTCTCGTCGGCGAGATCGGAGGCGCCACCGATCGCCTTTCGCGAAAGATCCTGCCCGCTTTTCGAACTCGTGAGGAAAAGACCCGCGCCGATCATAAGAACCGGCAAGGGGATCGCGCGAACAAGACGAATGGCCGGCCATGCCGCGAGCGCTCCGACGGCGGCGGCCTGAAAAGGATTGCGACGGGCGGCGTCGACGAGGTCGTCCCGGATGCCCTCAGGCGAAAGTCGCTGCCGCACATCGCTGGCGGCGTCGCTCACGCTTTCGCGCAACAGCTGGACGGCGTCGGTCAAATCGGCCCGCGCGCGATCCGCTTCGCGCCGGATTTGTTCGACATTGCGAGTATCGGTCTGAGCCACGGCTGTCCCTCCCCGTTGCTCGCTCAACGCAGGCGCAATTCAATTGTTCCCGTTTCGCCGCAATCGCGTCGCAGGTCTCGGACGCCGCGCCTCCGAGACCTGCGACAATAGGCAGCGGCCACATTTCATCGACATTTCATGTGGCCACATCCATAAGCGGCGGAATATTCCACCGGCCACAATCCCTGGAGCCAGCATGCCCGAAGCCGCCGCCATTCCCGCGAAAACCGCCCTCCCCGCCGCGAAAACCTCGCGTCTGGTCTACATCGCGATCGCGCTGGCGCTCGTCGTGCTGGTCGCGGCCGTCGCTGTCGTGGGTTATCCGCTCGTCATCATCCTCGGCATCGCCGGGACGGCCGCCTTCCTGTCGGGGCTGGTCGCGCTCACCGCCGCCGACCTGTTCTTCGCCAAGGGCAAGTAATCACTCGAACTTGCCGTGCCGGCCCTGCCCGTCGGCGAACCGCTGCGCGCCCGACAGCGTCTCGCCGGACTGGATGACGGCGAGGCCGCCGCGCATTTCGTTTTCGATCGCTTCGTTCTCGGGCAGGTCCCATTGCGCGAGCGCCGACAGCCGGTCAGCGCGCATGCAGGCCTGCGGGAAGCCGGCGATCTGGTGGGCGAGCCTGATCGCCTCGGCCCGCGCCTGTCCGCTGGGAACGACGCGATTGGCGAGCCCGAAATTCAGCGCTTCCGCCGCCCCGACCGGGCGGCCGGTCAGTATCAGATCCATCGCGCGCGAATGGCCAATGAGACGCGGCAACCGGATCGTGCCGAGGTCGACCAGGGGAACGCCGAAGCGGCGGCAGAAGACGCCGAGCGTGGCGTCCTGCGCCATCACGCGCATGTCGGCCCACAGCGCAAGCTCGAGCCCGCCCGCCACCGCATAGCCCTCGATCGCGGCGATGACGGGCTTGCCGAGGCGCAGCCGGCTCGGCCCCATCGGCGCCATCGTGTTCTGGCCGCCGAGTTCGCGGCGCTTCTCGCGGTCGCCCTCGGCCAGCGCCTTGAGATCCGCGCCGGCGCAGAAGGCGTCGCCGACGCCACAGAAAACCGCGACGGACGCGCTTTCGTCGGCGTCGAACTCCCTGAAGACCTCGAAGAGCCGGTTGGCCGTCGCGCCATCGACGGCATTGCGGCGATGCGGTCGGTTGATCTCGACGACGGTCACGGGACCGTCGCGCGAGACGAGGATCGAATCTGACATGGCGCGCCTCCTGCGGCCCGCCTGGCGCGGGCTGTCGTTCGGCGCAGTCTAGCGCGGCGTCATGCGGCGCGCGAACGCCGGGCCGCACGCTTCTTCGGCGCCGCCGGCGCGTCGCGTTCGGCGACAGCCTTCTGCAATTGCGCTAGGGCGCTGCGGAAGTCCGCGACGAGCTCGCCGGCGTCCTCGACCGCGCACCGGGCCGTCGTAAAGCCGACGCCGAGCGTGCCGTTGTAGCTCATCAGTGTGATGTTGAGCCCGACGCCGTGCGTGACGATCGAGAGCGGCCAGTAGTCGGTCATCTCGAGGCCCGCGGCGTAGAGCGGCATGGGCGGACCCGGCACGTTGGAGATGACGACATTGGCGAGCGGCGGCGCCAGGCTCGCGATACGCGAGCGGCCGTAAAGCTCCGCTGCGGCGCCGAGCAGCCACGGGCCGCCGATGGTCGGAAAATCGGTGGGGATGAGCGACTTCGCCTTGCCGGCCACGGATTTCGTCGCGCCCGACGCCGCATGGATCGCTGAGATGCGCTTCAAGGGATCGGCGATGTTGGTCGCGATATTGACGAGGCTCAGCGTCGCCTGCGTCGTCATTTCCGTATCGCCCTTGGCGCGCAAGGAGATCGGCATGGCCGCCATCAGGGGCTTCTTCGGCAGACCGCCATGGCGCGTCAGCCAGCGACGCAGCATGCCGCTGCACAGCGCGAGCGCGACATCGTTGATGGTGGCGTCACAGGCGTGGGCGATGACCTTGACCTCGGCGAGCGGCAACGTGAGACCAGCGAAGCCGCGCTCGCCCGTGATCGTGACATTGAGCGGCGTGCGTGGGCCCAGCGCGATGTTGTCCGCCAGCTTGCCAGCCGGTTTCGCGGCGCTCTCCGCAGCGCCGCCGAAGGCCATGCCGCCCAGCATGCGCGCGATATCCGGCAAATTGCGCGCCAGCTTGATGTATTGCGCGGCGTCGTGCCGGATGGCGTTAGCGATCAGCCCCAAGGCGCCGGGTTCGGGATCGGCAGGCTTTTTCGCACGCGGCGCGACGGGCTCGGGATTTGCCGAGAGATCGAACAGGGCCGCGGCGAGCGCCGCGCCCGCCTGCCCGTCCAGCAGCGCGTGATGGATCTTCACGTAATATGCCTTGCGGCGATCCTTCAGTCCCTCGAAGACGTAGAGCATCCAAAGCGGACGCGCGCGATCGAGCAGACGCGAATGCAACTCGGCGACGCGCTCCTGCAATTGCGCGATCGTTCCGGGCGCCGGCAGATCAATACGCTGGATGTGGAAGTCGAGATCGGCCTCGGTCTCGATCCAGACCGGATTTGCGAGATTGAGAGGCGTCGCCGCCATGCGTCGCGTGAAGATCGGCGCGAGATGCAGGCGCCCCGCGATCATGCGGCGGATTTCGTCCGTGAAATCCTTGCGGTAGCGCGGCGGCGTCTGGAACAGATGCAGCGAGCCGACATGCATCGGCATCGCCCGCGTTTCGAGACTGAGAAAAGCGCCGTCGAGCCCGCTTGCCGTGCGCATATGCGCGTTCCTCCCGCGTTTGAGCCGCAAGAGTGGCGCAATTTTTCGCGCCCCGCCTTGCGCTGGCCCATGCTCGCGGCGGGAAAGGCGCAAAAGAAAAGGGCCGGCTGAGCCGGCCCTGAATTCGTTGAAAGCGCGTCTGCCTATTCGGCGGCCTTGCGGAACTCCGGATAGGCGCAGGCGGCGTCGCTTTCGGCCTTGGCTTCGACCTTCGGTTCGACGAAGGGCAGGTCCAGCGTCTTCCAGACGTCGACCAGCGCCTCGACGAGGTCAGCCACCAGCGCGTCCGAATGCAGCGGCGTCGGGGTGATGCGCAGGCGTTCCTCGCCGCGCGCCACCGTCGGGTAGTTGATCGGCTGGATGTAGATGCCGTGGCGCTCCATCAGGAGGTCGCTCGCCGCCTTGCACTTCTCCGCGTCGCGCACCATTACCGGCACGATATGCGAGGGGTTTTCCAGAACCGGCAGGCCCGCCGCCTCCAGCGCATGCTTGGTCAGCCAGGCCTGGCGCTGATGTTTTTCACGCAAATCGGGGCGGCTCTTCAGCACCCGCACCGCGGCGCAGGCCGCAGCCGCCACCGCCGGCGGCAGCGCGGTCGTGAAGATGAAGGACGGCGCATAGGAGCGCACCGCGTCGATGACAGCCGCATCGCCCGCGATATAGCCGCCCAGCGTGCCAAACCCCTTGGCCAGCGTGCCCTCGATCACGTCGATGCGCGCCATCTGGCCCTCGCGCTCGCACACGCCCGCGCCGCGCGGCCCGTACATGCCGACCGCATGAACCTCGTCGATATAGGTCATGGCGTTGTATTTTTCGGCGAGGTCCGCGATCGCGGCGATCGGCGCGATGTCGCCGTCCATCGAATAGAGGCTCTCGAACACGATCAGCTTCGGCCGCTCGTAGGGCTCGGCCGCGAGCAGCTCCTCGAGATGGGCGACGTCGTTGTGCCGCCAGATTTTCCGCTCGGCGCTCGCGCGCTTGACGCCCTCGATCATCGAATTGTGGTTGAGCGCGTCCGACAGGATCAGGCAGTTCGGCATCAGGTCGGCGATGGTCGAAATGCCCGCCAGATTGGAAATCCAGCCCGAGGTGAAGACGAGGGCTGCTTCCTTGCCGTGAAGGTCGGCGAGCTCGGCCTCGAGCTCGACGAGCGGCGCGTTGGTGCCGGAAATGTTGCGGGTGCCGCCGGCGCCGGCGCCGAGCTTCTGCGCGGTCGCGCGCATGGCCTCGACCACCTCCGGGTGGCGGCCCATGCCGAGATAATCGTTGGAGCACCAGATGGTGACGTCGTGCTGCGATCCGTCGTCCGCCCGCCAGGTCGCGCGCGGAACATCGCTCGTGTCCCGCTCCAGATTGGCGAAGACGCGATAGCGCCGCTCGTTGCGCAACTGGCCGATCGCAGCCTCGAAATAGCGCCCGTAACGCATGGTCTGCTTCCCTGGATTGAGCTCACCGCTGACAAAGCATGCGCTCAAACCGAGAACGGGCCTTACCAATTGTCAAGCAAGTCCGAATGCGGCCATCCGAAACGCCAGCCATCGCCACGAAACGGCGGTTCGATCGACGCCAAGGATCTCGCGATATCCACCCATTGCGGAAGCAGGCGCGGCCGCGCCTGCTTCGTCTACCGGATTGGGATACTACCCCTTCTTGCGATCCGGATAGCTCACCGCCATCCCGTCCCGCACGTCCTGCTGCACGCCGTATTGCGGGAAG
>Ga0116152_10005299_pt1 | contig 10074 bp, 6 predicted proteins | sample AD_UKC119_MetaG_FD_89894 | JGI IMG/M metagenome (GOLD analysis project Ga0116152, IMG submission 89894) | Active sludge microbial communities of municipal wastewater-treating anaerobic digesters from Hong Kong - AD_UKC119_MetaG | ecosystem: Engineered > Bioreactor > Anaerobic > Digestate...
CTGGCGCTGCTGGAACTGGCGCTCAATCACGGCCAGCTTGTGCGGGCCGATCCCCCGTGGCGAGCGCCAGTCCTCGGTATCGATATCCCAGTTCTGAATCTGCAGGGCATATTCCTGTGCCACCGCCGCCAGTTCCGCATCATAAGGTGCCCAGCCACCGGCACCATAGGGAGGCCGGATTCGGGTCGGGCTGATACCGGTCGCCCTTTCAATGCTTTCCTGGGTCTTCCTGATTTCCCGGCGTACCGTGCTTTTACCGGCACGAGCCAGATTGATATGGCTGTAGGAATGGTTCTGCACCGCATGACCACGCTCGGCAATGGCCCTGACGGCTGCCGGATTGGCATCCACCTCCTGCCCCAGCACATAAAACTCCGCCCGGATGTCATGCCGCGCCAGCACATCCAGAATGGCATACAGGGCACCCGTCGGCTCCGGACCGTCATCAAAGGACAGCAGTACCGATTTCACCGATTTCCCGGTCCCGCCCTTGCCGGTCAGTCGCTGCCAAGTCCGCCCCCCGACATCAATCCGCCCGTCCGGATGCGCCATGAAGGGACGCTGCAGGTCGCGGATGGCCCGGATCAGCTCATCAGTCACCGCGTCACTTACCGCAAGCGGTCTGGAAAGCAGCTCGTTGAACAGGGCATAAACAATGCGCACATCCTGCGGGTGATTATCCCCACCCTCGCCGACCGAGCCGCCGATTTCCTCCCGCTCGGCAGCCTCCACCACGTGCAGCAGCTCACGCCAGGTCCGTCCCCCGACATCAATCCGCCCGTCCGGACGAAACAGGAACCCTTCCTGAAAGGTGATAATCCCCAGAATCAGCTCCTCCGTGACCTGATCACTGACCGGCAGGGGCTGCAACAGAATCCGGTTCAACAGGGTATAAACGGTGATGACATCTTCGGGACGGTTTTCACCATCCTGTCCCACCGAACCGCCAAGCGTATAAGCCATAATCTGTTTCCTTCGCCATTCAGCCATGGGTTTCATGCCATCAGTTTAGTTCACGCACCGCCGCCGTGGTCAATGTCTGACGTATGGCATCCAGCCGGAGCAGTCTGCCGGACGCAAAAGCCTGCAAATCCAGCCCCGGCATGACGCAATAGGGAATACCCTGTTCACGCGCCACAATGGCCGAATGCGACAGGCGACTGCCCTGGCGCACCACTACGCCGTGCAGCCCGGTCATGGCCCCGACCCAGCGATTGTCAAAATACGGTGCCAGCAGAATGCTGCCTGTCGGAAAAACGGCTGGCTGACTGGCCGGATTGGCAACCACCAGCGCCGGCCCCTCAGCCACGCTCAGGGCAGCCAGCGCCACAAAACGGCTGTCACGCAGCGCACCGTCAGCCAGCACCGGGGTCACATGATCATACAGGGCCTGTCGCACCTGAACCCGCTGGCGCTCATGCAGCCCGGCCTGATCAACCACCTCAGCACACACAAACTCACCCCAGTGACAAAAAACCTGCTCCGGATACCTGGCCAGCTCACACTTGAGCTTTTCCAGCTCGTACAGGAACAGTTGCTGCGCCCGTGTGTTAATACCCGGCCAGTCCGGCTGCAGCACCGGTAGCGGTAACGTGGAATCCGGCGTCCCGGCCAGCCAGGACAGCTCATAGGCATGAGGCGGCAGGCTGGTGGCACGCCCGGCTCCAGCCGCCAGCAGGTTGGCCACCATCCAGACCCGGAACAGGGCTGCCAGGGTTTCAGCCGAAAAACCGGCTTCACGATGCCAGTTATGCAAAGTGTTCAGGGCCTGTTGCCGCAATGCCGGCGCACGAAAACCTTTCCAGAAGCCGCCCAAACGGGTTGGTGCATAAAACGCCTGCTCCCGCCCGCTATCCACCAGTACCGCACCATCCGGCAGCCGCTGCAGAAAATCCACGGCACCAGCCCGGTAGCCCAGGGCGCGCAAATCCGGAATCAGGGCCTGATACAGGTGCTGTAACAATGAAAACGACAGCGGCGACAGGCGTCCCAGGCTCTCCGACAGGGCCGTATAACGCCAGTTACCAGCCTCGCGTACAACAGGCACTCCGGTGGGCAACGGCAGTAATGGGCCCACGGCATGAGTCTGGGGCCGTACCTGCAGCAGGACCACCTGCCGGGCCTGATGATCCCAGGCCCACTCCATATCCAGGGCAAAATCAAACACGGCTTTCAAGGCCCGACACAAAGCCTGCAGCGCCGGCATCAAAAACACCAGGGCATCCGGCAACGGCAGGGGTGCCTCCCCCTGTGGTGACAGGGCAATCAGCGCTGACTGCCCCAGTCCCTGCACCACGGCAGCAGCTCCCTGATCCGAAAACTCCAGTGCGGCATAATCCGGAAAGAAGCTCCAGGGCGTAAACAGCACACCACCCAGTTCATGCTCCACATACTCCTGCAGCAGCAGGCAGGGTTCCTGCATCCTGCCCAGCGCCTGCAGCCGTACACGATTCTCGGCCCAGCCCCGTCCAATCTGTGCCGCCAGCCCTGCCCGTCCGGTCGGGGGCGAGCTCCAGAAATGTCCGGCACGGGAATGCTGATGCCCATCCTCTCCCGGATTGGCACTGCGCACGATAAAGCGCGCCGTCCGGGACGCGGCAGCCACGAAACCCTGCCACGTCGACTCTCCGGCCTGCTCCGAAACCAGCAACAGGGAGCGAGGAATGCGGATACCGGCGGCTGCCGCCTGCTGCAGGTAATGGTACTTGTGCGGAAGGCGGATGCTGCTCATCGAAACCGGCTCATCTGCTCACCGCTCTCGTCATAGATGCCGGCCAGTCGGCCACCCTTCTGCCTGATCTCCCAGGCCAGATTGATGGCATGGAAACAGCCGCCATAGGTACGACAGGCCAGAAGGACCGGTGTACGCTTTGCCGCTTCAAAAACCGGCTTCAAATCGGCACTGGAAGCGGTTTCATACGGTATCTGCACCAGCCCGGCCAGCTTGACCGCCGGCGTTCCGTCAGCATCCAGCTGCACCTTGTAGGTCTGCATGGCCCGGGCGGCGGCCTTGTCCGGCTGCGGATAATGGCCCATGGCATATTCCGCCTGACCATGTACCGGCAGCTTCTCCTGATGCCACTGCGCCAGTCCGCCCTGCAGGTAAGCGACCCTGGTAAAACCGGCCTGCCGGAGGAAATTCGCCCCCATGTACCCGCGCAGACCGGAATGGCACAGCACCACAATCATTTTATCCCCGGGCAGCCGTGCGGGCATGATGCCCTGCACCAGATCGCCGTAACGGGTGCTGGCCTGATAGGGAATGCTGAAACGGCTGCGCTCATAGGCTTCGCGGATATCCAGCAGGTAAAGCTCCCCGGCACGGGTCCGCAGCAGCTGCTGCAAGGCGGTCGGGCGGAAGGATTCCATGACCTGATAACTGCCCTTTGGCAGCTGTTTGCGCTGGCGGGTACGTTCGGCATCCTGCTTCATCTCCTGCAGGAATTGCAGCTTCCATTTGCGCACCCAGTCATCCGGTTCACGCCGGATCACCGCCTCAATCGGCACCCGCTCACCCTGAATCAGCCCCGTTTCTGCTGCACGCGCATCACGCGCCATCAGCAGGTAAGCACCGAACAACACCACGCCCAGCAGCAACAGACCAAGCAACACCGGCCAGAACCTGCGCCCCAGGTAATGTGCCACCCACTGACGCAGGGCAAACACGGTACCGGCCAGAAACACGGCCGCCATGCCCAAAAACTGCAGCACCGACTGCCAGACGGAAACCAGTACATCCGGCGGTGGAATCGCGTGGGCAGGCATGGCGGACAACAGCAGAGCCGGCAATAACAGCCAGAGACGAAACGGCGGCAGAAGGCGGCATGGCATGATGATTTCCCATTGTTATCAGCTTGTCTGTCAATGGACCACGGTGCCGGTATTCAGTTCAGATACTGCCCAACCTGCCCATCAGGTGATACCATGGTCCGGTTTGGCCAAAAGCAGGGATTTCCCTGCCCTGCCGGTACGGCAGAAGGCTCCCGGCAACAGTGACACGCAAACCTGAACTCGCCAAATCAATACGAGGAAACACGGGATGCAGCAGCCCCGACGGGAACAGTACCGCTACCAGCCACGCTATTGCGAAGAGAACATCTGGCACCTGTGTCAGGCACCGGCCTTCCGACAGTGCAGCGAGGTACTGGTTATCGCTGCCCGTGGCGCGTATTTCCCGATCTTCTGCCAGCGTGCTGCCAGCAGCAGCAAACCGGCATTCTGGGATTACCATGTGATCCTGCTGTGGCAGGCCGATACCACAGCAGCCCGTGGCGACTACATCCTGGACTTTGACACCCGCCTGCCATTCTGCACTCCGGCTCTGGAATACTTCACACGCTCCTTTGCCGATCCTGACGGGCTGCCACCGGCGTGGGCACCCTGTTTCCGCCTGATCCCGGCCCCGGACTATATTGCCGGGCTGCGCAGTGATCGCCGTCACATGCGCACAGCGGACGGCTGGCTGGCCAGACCGCCGCCCTGGCCACCCATCAGTACCATGGAAAGCAACCTGTCCCGCTTCACCGACATGGATGATCCGGCATTCGGCACCGTGCTGAACCAGGCTGAACTGCACGCCAGGCTCACACACTCTGCCAGAGCGTGTCCAGCCGTTTGGCCGATACCGGTCTGACCGTACCCAGCTCCTGTGCGAACAGCGAAATACGGAACTCCTCCACCAGCCAGCGGAATTCCTGCAGGGCGGCAGCATCCCCCCCGGCTTTTGCCGCCTTTTCCTTGTACCTGTCCCAGTAAGGCTGTACCTGCACCCGCAACGCCCGATCCTTTGCCGGTGCCTCGGCCAGTTTTTCCAGCCGCCGCCGGATTCCCTTCAGGTAACGCGGCAGATGGCGTAGCACATCCGGCTCCATTGGCTCCAGAAAACCGCTGAATACCAGATGCCCGAGCTGGTCATTGATATCGTTCAATGCCTCCAGCCAGGCCGGATTGAGCCGTCCTTTGAGCTGCTTGCGGATATCGTGATACAGCGCCAATGCCGGTTTCAGCACCCGCCCCAGCTCCTGTGCCTGCGGGAAAACAGCCTTGCGCCCGGCGGTCAATGCCTGCCGGAAACCGTCCTGCGTGCGCACATCAAGGTATGCACTGAACGCCTGCCGGAAGGCATAACGCACCATGCTGTCTTTCAGCTCTTCGCACTTGCCGGTAGCCGCATACTGCAGGCAGAGCTGCTGCATCCCGCTGATGTGTTTCGGCACATCACGTACATCCTGCGGCAGTTCCAGCAGGCACAGGCGCAACACGCCCATGCGGTGCTGACGCTGTGCCTCGGCTTCATTATCAAACAGGCGGATGGCCACACTGGTGCGCTGATCCACCAGTGCAGGCCAGGCATGCAACGTCATCCCGTTCATGTCGAGCGCGTGACGCCGGGGCAGGTCACCAAAATCCCAGGCAGTCAGATTCTGACGTTCGATCTGCTGCATGGGCTGGCGTACCAGTTCCTGCCGGGCCTGCTGACCGACATGACCGCGCAGTGCCTGCAGATCACGCCCGGTCTTCACCACCACCCCGGCATCATCCACCACTTCAAAACGCATGCACAGGTGCGCCGGCAGCACCACAGCGTCCCACAGCTCAGGCTCGATACGTGAGCCGCTCATGCGCAACAGCTGCCGGCCCAGTGCCTCGCTCAACGGTACACGCTCACTCGGCTCAATTGCCTCCAGGCAGGCCCGCGCATAATCCGGGGCGGGTACAAACTGCTTGCGCACCGGCTTGGGCAGGCCGCGAATCAGCGCGGTGAGCTTCTCTTCCAGCATGCCCGGTGCCAGATACTCAAAGCGCACCGGCGAGAGCTGGTTCAAGGCCAGCAGCGGGATACGCACCGTCACCCCGTCGTTTTCCGCATTCGGCTCGAAGTGGTAACTGAGCGGCAGGATCATGCCCTGCACCGTGAGGCTGTCCGGGAACTGGTTGCTGCGCTCATGCCCGGCATCACGCTGCATCAGATAGTCCGGTGTCAGGTACAGCAGTCTCGGGTGTGTCTTTTCCGCCTGCCGCCGCCATTTCTCAAAGGAATGCCCGTTCACCACCGGTGCCGGGATCAGCGGGTCGAAAAAATCATACAACAAGGTCTCATCGGCCAGAATATCACGCCGCCGCCCCTTGGCCTCCAGCGCTTCCACCTCGGCCACCAGCGTGGCATTGTGCTGAAAAAATCCGGCAGGGGTGCGGTATTCCCCATACACCAGCGCATGGCGGATAAACAGCTCACGGCTGATCACCGGATCAATGCGCCCGTAACTGACCTTGCGCTTCGGTGTGATGGTGATGCCGTACAGCGAGGTACGCTCGAAGGCGGCCACATTGGCGGGCTTTTCCTCCCAGTGCGGTTCGCTGTAATGGCGCTTGAGCAGGTGTGCCCCCAGCTCCTCCACCCACTCCGGCTGGATTTTGGCAACCGTGCGGGCATACAGTTTGCTGGTCTCCACCAGTTCGGCAGCCATGACCCACTGCGGTGATTTCCTGAAAAGCCGGGAACCGGGGAAGATCATGAACTTGCGTCCGTTTGCACCCTGGTATTCACGATCTTCGCCCTTGAGGCCGATATTGCCCAGCAGACCGGCAAGCAGGCTGCGGTGGATGGCAGCGTATTTTTCAGGCGCTATCTTCCCCGTTTCTTCCCTGACGGCAGTACCCCCCATCCCCGGCCCTTCCCCCACAAGGGGGGAAGGGAGTGAAGATTTCTTTTTTAGCGCCCTCCCTCCTTGTGGGGGGGATTGGGCTGCCGTCATTTCCACCCGGATCTGCTGATGAATGTCATGCCATTCCTGCAGGCGGGTCCAGGACAGGAATTCCTTTTTGCACAGCTTGCGAAACTGTGATTTGGACAGGGCCTTGCGCTGCTGGTGAAAATAATCCCACAACTTGAGGTAGGCGAGAAAATCCGAATCTTCAGCCTTGAAACGGGCGTGCTTCTCATCCGCTGCCTGCTGTCTGTCCATCGGGCGCTCACGCGGGTCCTGAATCGCCAGGGCGGCAGCAATAATCAGCACTTCCTGTAACGCCCCCTCCCTTTCCGCAGTCAGCAGCATTTTCCCCAGACGCGGGTCGACCGGCAGCCGCGCCAGTGTGTGGCCAAGTGGTGTCAGGTTATAATCCGCATTCACCGCACCGACTTCAAACAGCAGTTTGTAACCATCGCGGATCAGGCGTACATCAGGCGCTTCCACAAACGGAAACTGCTCGATCTCACCCAGTTTCATGGTTTCCATCTGCAGAATGACTGAAGCCAGATTGGTACGCAGGATTTCCGGCTCGGTGAATTCAGGCCGGGCCTGATAATCCTCCTCGCTGAACAGACGGATGGCAATACCCGCCGACACCCGCCCGCAGCGCCCGGAACGCTGGTTGGCACTGGCTCGGGAGATTTTTTCAATCGGCAGGCGCTGCACCCCGGCACGCCAGGAATAGCGCGACACCCGTGCCAACCCGCTGTCAATCACGTATTTGATCCCTGGCACCGTGAGCGAGGTTTCCGCCACATTGGTGGCCAGCACAATGCGCCGGCGTCCGTGCGGCTCGAATACACGATGCTGCTCTCCGGCGGACAGGCGCGCATACAGAGGCAGAATTTCAGTCGCAGGCGGATGGTGCTTGCGTAGTGCTTCGGCAGCTTCACGAATTTCACGCTCACCGGGCAGAAACACCAGCACATCACCACTGCCTTCCCGGCACAGCTCGTCCACCGCATCCAGAATCGCATCCGTGAGGTCACGCTCATCCTCGCCTTCAATGTCCACCAGCGGGCGGTAACGCAACTCGACCGGGTAGGTGCGCCCGGAGACCTCGATAACGGGTGCGCTGCTGAAATGGTCGGAAAAACGCTGCGGGTCGATGGTGGCAGAGGTGATGATCAGCTTCAGGTCCGGACGGCGTGGCAACAGCCATTTGAGGTAGCCAAGCAGGAAGTCAATATTGAGGCTGCGTTCATGTGCCTCGTCAATAATCAGGGTGTCGTAGTCATTGAGAAAACGGTCCGACTGAATTTCCGCCAGCAGAATACCGTCGGTCATCAGTTTGATATAACTGTCCCTGTGCGTGCGATCAGTGAAGCGTACCTTGTAGCCGACCTGCTGACCCAATGTGCCGTGCAGCTCCTCGGCGATACGCCCGGCCACACTGCGGGCCGCAATGCGCCGGGGCTGGGTGTGCCCGATCAGGCCATCCACCCCGCGCCCGGCTTCCAGACACATTTTCGGCAGCTGGGTGGTCTTGCCCGAGCCGGTTTCACCACAGATCACCACCACCTGATGCTCACGGATGGCCCGGATGATCTCGGCACGGCGCTGGGCCACCGGCAATTCATCCGGGTATTCCGGCTGTGGCAGATTTTGTGCACGCAGGGCACGGCGTTGCTGGCTGGCAACGGCTTTTTCCTGCCACTGGCTCAGGCGTGTTTCATCCGGCTGGCGCTCCAGACGCTGCAGCGCACGGCGCAGGTGAAAACGGTCCGCACCCATGACGGTGGTAAGCTGCTGGCGCAGGGTACGGGGATTGTGTTGCGGTGATGTGGGCACGGGTCTGGTCTGGCTGGTTATGCAAAACCGCTATTTTACAGCCTTACTCCTCCGCCTGCGAAGGAAGAAACCCCCACCCCGGCCCTCCCCTTCGCAGGGGAGGGAGTTCAGCCCGCCAGCACATCCTCGTAAACTGCCGCCATCGTCAGCTCCAGCCCCAGGCAATCCAGATACACCGGGTCATCATCGGTCAGAATAATATGCCGCCACTGTGCACCTTCACGGCGATGGATTTCAATCTGACGGCTGTCCTGTGCCACCATCAGGTATTCACGCAGCGACGGGATTGACTGGTAAGCCATCAGTTTTTCGCGCCGGTCGGTGGTTTCCGTGGACGGTGACAACACTTCGACCAGCAGGCAGGGCGTGTCCTTGTAGAACTCGTGGCGGTCCGCCGGATCGCAGGTCAGCAGCAGGTCGGGGTAATAAAAACGGTTCAGGTGCTGAATGCGCAGCTTCATGTCGGCGATAAACAGCTTGCAGCCTCTGGCGCGGGCGGCGGGACGCAAAGCCACAGCCAGATTCAGGCTGATCGTATTGTGTTTTTCACCTGCACCCGCCATGGCGTAGAGGTAGCCATCCAGGTATTCGTGGCGGATTTCACTGCGGCGTTCGCTTGTGAGGTAGTCTTCAGTGCTGATCAGGGCAGTGATGGCCTGGTGCATGGTATTCTCCTGTGATCAGATGAAATTCATCAGCAGAGCCTGCCATGCAGGCGAGAAAATTGGAATGGTTTTTATGGTGAATGCTTTTGTTGCCCTGAAGCCATACAAATCCGCACCAAAAAGAACTACAATAATGCCATTATCTGTGGTCTCAACAGGCGACTTATGCAAATCTCCATTCGTGAGCTGAAGGCCAATCCCTCCTTTTACATCCGGCAGGCCGGAGCCGGGCATTCGGTCTGGATTACCGCCCATAAGCGGGTCGTTGCGCGCCTGCTGGCGGCCAGCAGCCCCAGCACCTCCCGGATGCTTGGGGAGATTCCCAATGTTTCCTGGAATGGTGAAAAACCGGCGGGCGGCAGGTTGCTGCCCAGCCTGAAAGGCGCGTCCCTGGCGGACACCGTGCTGGAAAAACGCCGCCAAACTGGCGGAAGCGTTTTCGCTGCAGACTTATGACAGCGTGCATCTGGCGGCGGCGCGGCATTTGCAACGGCACGCCAAACTGCCGGTCTTTTTCGCGTGTTTTGACAAACGCCTGAATCTGGCGGCCAAGATGCTGGAGATGGAGTATTTGCAGTTGGCGGCACAATCCGCTTAGGCCGGCTCCAGGGCATTTACGCTGAAGAACTGTATTTTCACAGATATCTCCTCCCTTGAAATCTCGCGGACGGGGGCTGCGCCCCGCCCCCTGTACCCCCGGCGCGTCCGGCCTGAATCTACGCCGTGGCGGCTCCGACACGCCACGCATCGACCGCGCTTCGCGCGGTAGTGCCCCCCGGACACCGGGGATACCGGCCTGCATTACCCGCATGGCCACCTGTGCGAGTGTCCAAAGATAAAGGGTAAAGGTTAATTTGTCCTGGCGGCGC
>Ga0116152_10005302_pt1 | contig 10073 bp, 11 predicted proteins | sample AD_UKC119_MetaG_FD_89894 | JGI IMG/M metagenome (GOLD analysis project Ga0116152, IMG submission 89894) | Active sludge microbial communities of municipal wastewater-treating anaerobic digesters from Hong Kong - AD_UKC119_MetaG | ecosystem: Engineered > Bioreactor > Anaerobic > Digestate...
ACGTTACTCCTTATCGGTGCTGCGGGGTTCATAGATTTCGTCGATGATCCCGTACTCCAGCGCTTCCTTGGCGCTCATAAAGAAATCACGGTCGGCGTCTTTTTCCACACGGGCTAATTTTTGGCCGGTCATTTCGGCAATCAGGCGGTTCAGCTTGCTCTTGGTTTTCAGCAGCCATTCCGCGCGGATTTGCACATCGGAGGCCTGCCCGCTGGCACCTCCCAGCGGCTGATGGATCATCACTTCGCTGTTGGGCAACGCAAGTCGTTTGCCTTTTTGGCCGGCCATCAGCAAAAATGCGCCCATAGAAGCCGCCATGCCGATGCACACCGTGCGCACGGGGCACTTGATATAGTTCATCGTATCGAAGATCGCCATACCGGCAGTTACGCTGCCGCCGGGGCTGTTGATATACAGGGAAATATCCGCATCCGGATTTTCCATTTCCAAAAACAACAGCTGCGCGACGATCACATTCGCTACATCATCGTCAATTTCGCCGCCAAGGAAAACGATACGATCTTTCAAAAGGCGGGAGTAAATATCAAACGAACGCTCACCGCGATTGGTTTGTTCAATTACCATAGGGATTAAACTGCTCACTGTTTTCACTCCTGTTCCATTATACAGCAAGTAGGTACGAGTTGTTTATTCTTTTGCATTATCTGTGTCGTCCGCCGTTTTCTTGGCAGCCTTCTTGGCGGCAGGCTTTTTGGCTTTTTCATCTTTTACCGTGGCATTGTCCCACAAAAGATCAAGCGCTGCGGTCGTTTGGGCACGGCTTTCAAAGTATTCATTCTGCGCGTCGGTAAGCTCCTGTTTAAGCTCATCCAGCGTCTTGCCCATGGCGGCGGTATACTCCGAAAGCATCTCGTCCACCTTTTCGGGGTTGGCTTCGATGGATTCCGCCTTGATGATTTCGCCGATGACCATTTCGGTTTTCAGATTATTGCGCGCTTCCGAGCGGTACATATCACGCATCTGTTCTTCGGTTTGGCCGGTGAGCTCCATGTATTTTTTCATGTTCAGGCCCTGCTGCTGCATGCGCCAATCCATTTCGCGCAGCTGGTCATCCAGCTTTTCCTCTACCATGGGATCGGGAATGTCAATCTCGGCATTCTCCACAATCTTTTGCACGAGCTCCTGCCGGGCCTGCGCGGTTGCCTGCTCGTCGGCGGCATCCTGCATGGTCTTTTTCAGATCGTCTTTATACTCTTTCAGGGTATCAAACTCGCTTACATCGGCAGCAAAATCGTCATCCAGCGCGGGAAGCTCCTCGTGTGTAATGGCGTTGACCTTTACATGAAACACAGCGTCCTTGCCCTTGAGGTCCTCGGCATGGTACTCCACAGGGAAGGTGACGGTAATATCCTTTTCTTCTCCGAGGTTCATTCCCACCATCTGCTCTTCAAAGCCCGGGATAAAGGAATTGGAGCCGATCACTAACTTCTGGCCTTCCGCTGTGCCGCCGTTGAATTTGACGCCGTCTACCGACCCGGAATAATCAAGATTGATCTCGTCGCCGTTTTCCACGGGACGGTCGGTGATATCCACGGCGCGCGCGACTTTTTTCTGCTCCTGGGCAAGACGTTCGTTAAGCTCATCCGCCGTTACGGTATGCAGCATACGGGTAACTTCTACGCCCTTATAATCGCCAAGCTTGATCTCGGGATATACAAACACTTCACAGGTAAACTTTACATCCTGTCCCTTTTCGATGGTTTCCACATCCACCTGCGGGCGGCCGACAGGATGCAGTTCATCCTTTTCTACCGCTTCCATATACGCATCGGGGAACAGAAGCTCCAGCGCATCGTCGTAGAAAACGCTATCCCCATACATGCGTTCAATCAGCTTACGCGGGGCCTTGCCTTTTCTAAAGCCCTGGATCTGAAAGCTGCCGCGGGATTTAATATAGGCTTTCTGTACTGCTTCCTCAAAATCTGAGGCCGGTACCGTGAAAGAAAGCTTGACTTTGTTTCCGGAAATTTTCTCTGTTGAATACTGCATTTTCATCCTCCGTAATAGAGTTATTCTGGCATCGGCAAATTGAGAAATATCTCAACAAGCCGTACTTATCAGTATACCATCGAACACTGCAAACCGCAAGCTTTCAGGCTTGTTTGCCATGTAAATGTATACACGTTTGGGGCCAATTTGAAACACAACGCTTTGCAAGGCAAGAGAATTGTAGTATAATTAAGTTTGAGACTAATTGGAAAATTGTCTCACGAAAGGCGGGAGGAACGCTGCGCAGCATGACGGGCTTCGGACGAAGCCACATTGACCGTGACGGACGTGAAATGTTCATGGAATTGAAATCCGTGAATCATCGTTTTCTGGACGTGAATTATCGGCTGCCCAAAGCGCTGTCTTTTTTGGAAGAACCGCTGCGGGATATGATCCGCCAAAGCGGCATCAAGCGCGGTCACCTGGAAGTATCCATTACCTACCGCAACAACCGCACGGATGCCAAAGCGATTACGCTGGACCATGAGCTGGTATTGCAATGCGCAAGCGAAACGCAGGTGGTAGCCGCGCAGCTGCAACAGGATGCGCCTTCCGTATTTGAGCTGATTGAACTGTGCGCGGCGCTGACAGTAACACAGGCGGAAGAAGACGCGCAAGAGGTAACCGGGCTGGCGGAGGAAGCGTTTGCCCAGGCGCAGACAGGCCTGCAGGCAATGCGGGAAAAGGAAGGGCAGCTGCTTACAGAGGACCTGAAAGCGCATCTGCAAAATGCACGGACGATTACAGATCGGATTGCCGTACTGGCGCCCCGTGTACCGCTGGATTACCGCGAACGGCTGACCAAACGGCTTACGGAATGGATAGTGGAGATTGCGGATCCCGCACGTATCGCGCAGGAGGTTGCACAGATGGCGGATCGATGTGCGATTGACGAAGAGCTATCCCGCTTGAAAAGCCATTTTCAGCAGTTTACGGCATGTTTTAAGCGGGATGCCGAAACCGGCCGGCAAATGGACTTTCTGCTGCAGGAAATGAACCGTGAGATAAACACGATCGGTTCCAAAGCATCCGACGCGGAAATTGCAGCCTGTGTGGTAGACATGAAAAGCGTATTGGAAAAACTGCGTGAGCAAGTGCAGAATGTCGAGTAAGGAGTTTAGCTGATGAGGCTGATCAACATTGGCTTTGGGAACATGATTTCCGTTGACCGGATTGTTGCCGTGGTGAATCCGGACAGCGCACCGGTGAAACGGCTGGTGCAGGAAGCGCGGGACGATAAGCGTATATTGGACGCTACGCAGGGACGACGCACCCGTGCGGTTATCATGATGAGCAGCAACCAGGTTGTGCTGTCCGCCATCCAGCCGGAGACCATTGCAAGCCGGGCATCCGCCAAGGAAAGCGAATCACATATGGAGGATAAGCAGTACTGACATGAGCATTCAAGTGAAGCGTAAGGGAATGTTGCTGATTATCTCCGGCCCGTCCGGTGCCGGAAAGGGAACACTGTGCAAGATGCTGCTGGAGAAGGACAAGAGCTTTGCGTTTTCCTGCAGCGTTACCACGCGCGGGCCGCGCAGCGGCGAGGTGGACGGTGTCGATTACCACTTTATCGACGAAGCGGAGTTCCAGCGTATGATCGAATACGACGAGCTGCTGGAATATGCCACCGTGCACGGAAACCTTTACGGAACGCCCAAGCGCGAGGTGGATACGCTCCTCAAGCAGCATAAAAATGTTCTGCTGGATATTGATTCACAGGGCGCGATGAGCGTGATGAAAAAGGCAAGGGATTATGTAAGCGTGTTTATTCTGGCACCGAGCATGGAAGATCTGAAAAGCCGCCTGGAAAAGCGCAATGCCGAAAATCCAGCGGAAATCGAACGCCGCATGAATAATGCGTACGGCGAGATTGAAAAGGTGAACCTGTATCAGTACGCAATCATCAATGATGATGTGGATACCGCATTTGCGCAGCTGGAATGCATCGTGAATGCTGAAAAACAAAACACCATTCGCTTTCTGCCCACCATAGCGGAAGCATAAGGAGGAAAAAGTATGGCCATTATTAAACCGACCATCGTTGAACTGTCAGAGAAGGTAGACTGCCGCTATACGCTGGTAGTTGAAGCAAGCAAGCGCGCGCGCCAGCTGTTGGGCGGCGCACAGCCGCTGATTGACGAAAAGGATATGAAACCCCTGCACGTTGCGGTGGATGAAATCAACCGCGGCCTTTTGACCTATATCCGTCCGGACGGCGAATAACCATGAGCGCAAACGTTGTTATCGGGGTAACCGGAGGCATCGCCGCGTATAAGGCCGTGATGCTTGTTTCCCAATTAAAAAAACTGGGTATCAATGTGGACGTGATTATGACAAAGAACGCGCAGGAGTTTGTCACGCCTTTAACATTTGAAACCATCAGCCAAAATCCCGTAACAACCGATACTTTCAAGCGCGAACGAACCTGGGAAGTGGAGCATATCGCGCTGGCGCGCAAGGCGGACTTGTTTGTCGTTGCACCGGCTACAGCCAATGTGATTGCCAAAATGGCGCACGGCATTGCCGACGATATGCTTACAACCACACTGCTGGCAACGACAGCGCCTATACTGATCGCACCGGCGATGAATACCGTAATGTGGCGGGCAGCCACAACGCAGGAGAATGTAATTACACTGCAAAAACGCGGGGTGAAGATCATCACGCCGGAAAGCGGCCTGTTGGCATGCGGGGAGATAGGGGAAGGCCGTATGGCCGAGCCAGAACAGCTTGCCAAAGAAATACAGGATTTGCTTGCCGTTAAAAAGGACTTTCAGGGGATTCGCGTGCTGGTGACGGCGGGCGCAACCCGGGAGCACTTTGATCCCGTGCGGTATATTTCCAATCCATCCACGGGTAAAATGGGCTATGCCATTGCCCAGGCTGCGCAGGAACGCGGGGCGGAGGTTACGCTGGTTTCCGGCCCAACGGCACTGCAAAAGCCGGCAGGCGTGGAACTTGTGCCCATCGAGACAACGCAAGATTTGTACAAGACCATGATGGAAAAAGCGCCGCACAGCGATGTTGTGATACAGGCTGCCGCACCGTCGGACTACCGCTTTGCGACCCAAAGCGACCAAAAGGTAAAGAAAAACGGGGACAGCATTACAATGCAGATGATTCCCAACCCCGATGTAGCCAAGGCGATCGGTGAACAGAAACAAAACGGACAGGTGCTGGTCGGATTTGCTGCGGAAACCGAGAACATGGTCGCCAATGCCCGTAAAAAGCTGAAAAGCAAACATCTGGATATCGTGGTTGCTAATGATATCACACGCGAAGGCGCCGGTTTTGGCGCGGATACCAACATTGCCGAGCTTATTACCGAAGACGGTGAAATATCCTTGCATCAGATGAGCAAACGGGAGATGGCAGGCCGCATTTTGGACGCCGCGCTTGGAATGCGGAATGCACGGAAAGAACGTTGAATCATCCATAGAAATTCCGTACGAAATTTCCTGAAATCGTTAATTTATTCCTTGACAAAACAGGGAAAGCAGGGTAAGATATTATCCGTCGCCGCCTTGTGCTTTGCGGCAGTGGAGCATCAGCAATGCGGGCCTTGGGAGCATAGCTCAGTTGGGAGAGCACTTGCCTTACAAGCAAGGGGTCACAGGTTCGAGCCCTGTTGTTCCCACCATTTCCACGTTAAGTACGGCCAAGTAGTTCAGTTGGTTAGAATGCCAGCCTGTCACGCTGGAGGTCGAGGGTTCGAGCCCCTTCTTGGTCGCCATTATGCCTTGGTAGCTCAGTCGGTAGAGCAGTAGACTGAAAATCTACGTGTCGGTGGTTCGATTCCGCCCCAAGGCACCATGATACTAATTCCAACCTTTAACGCTATTGCCTTACGTCGTCTCTTGCCCGTATTCTTCGTCGGGAAAACTTGATGCAGCCACCGCTGCACCCGCACTTTCTCTCCTCGAATACGAACAAAATACTCGTAATCCATATAGCACCAAAGGATGGAATTAGTATGAGGATGCGGTAGTAGCTCAGTGGTAGAGTGCCACCTTGCCAAGGTGGATGTCGCGAGTCCGAATCTCGTCTACCGCTCCACACCCGGTGCCATAGCCAAGTGGTAAGGCCAAGGTCTGCAAAACCTTTATCCCCCGGTTCGAATCCGGGTGGCACCTCCAATTGGCTGGCCTTTGCAAGGCTGGCACACAAAAACGGCCGATTCAGGAGAATCCGCCGTTTTTTGTGTGCGGCAATTTTACAAACACACCGCTTGCCGCACTTGCTATTTACGGGATGCTTTGCTATAATTATAAACTGATTAGATCGGTAATTTTGAAAGGGGTTTATAAAGCGATGACATTTTTGACACAACTCTTGATCGGGCTTACAGATGCCGCGACCACCGTTGCGGATACCACGGAGGAAGTTTCCGCCAGCAGCAGTATCCTGAGCTTGCTTCTTCCCATGATCCTTATGTTTGCCGTGTTCTATTTCCTGCTCATCCGGCCGCAGCGCAAAAAGGACAAGAAGGTCAAGGATATGCTTTCCGCGCTGAAAGTGGGAGACAGGATCTCTACGATCGGCGGTATCTACGGCACCATCACGGCAATCCAGGACGAGACCATTGAGCTGACTGTCGGCAAAGACAATGTGAAGCTGATGATGGCACGTTGGGCAATCCGCCAGGTTGAAGACGTACCGGTTGAAAATGATTCGGAAGTATTGAATTAGCGCGTTACCATATACCCTACTACACATGGAGGCGAAATATCATGAAACATTTTCAGGCCATTGCACAGCCGCGTTTGCAGGACACGCTGAAGACCGGTGGCTGCGGTGAATGCCAAAGCTCCTGCCAGAGCGCATGCAAGACCAGCTGCACGGTAGCAAACCAAAGCTGCGCTAAGAAAGAACAAGAGCTTATCGCGGGTCGTGAAGGCAAAATCAACCGTCTGTCGGCCCGATAACATCAACGGAATTCCATTCATTAAGCCGCGGCGTTATAAAAGCCGCGGTTTTTGAACGCAGGAGGATAATATTGGTACATTTATTTAAGGCACTCGGACAAGCGGTGGCACTGGATGTAAACAGCGGCGGTGTATACGCGCTGGATGACAGCGCGTATGACGCACTGCAATACCTGATCGATCACCCACAGGCTTCCGACGCGGATATATTAGCGTCGATGACGGATACCTATGACGCAAAGCTGGCCACAGAAACCATTGCGGAGCTGCGCGAAATGATCGAAATGGAATATCTCTTTACACCGGATGCCCATCCGAACGTTATTGTCAACACCCAAGGGATCGTAAAAGCAATGTGCCTGCATGCGGCACACGACTGCAATCTGCGCTGCAAGTACTGCTTTGCCGACGCCGGAGAATACCATTCCCGTAACCGGGAACTGCTACCGCCTGAGACCGGCAAAAAGGCGCTGGACTGGCTGGTGAAAAAAAGCGGGAATCGCTATTTTCTCGAGGTGGACTTTTTTGGCGGCGAACCGCTGCTCAACTTTCCCGCAATCAAGGAGATCGTGGAATACGGGCGGGAGCTGGAAAAAAAGTATCATAAACGCTTCAAGTTCACCACAACCACCAACGGCGTGAACCTAAACGATGAGATTATCGATTTTTTCAATCGTGAAATGTACAACGTTGTCGTTTCCATCGACGGACGCCCGGAGGTGCACGACAGGATGCGGCCTACGGCCAACGGCAAGGGCAGTTATGATTTGATTATCGGGCATGCCAAAAAGCTGGTACGGTTGCGCAATCAGCAGCAGTACTACATTCGCGGCACCTATACGCGGTATAATCTGGATTTTGCCAATGATGTGCTTCATTTGGCCGACGAGGGCTTTGAGCAGCTTTCCATCGAGCCGGTGGTAACCGATCCCAAGCATGATTACGCCCTGCGGCAGGAGGACCTGCCCCGTATATTTGACGAATACGAGCGCCTGGGCAGGGAATACCTCAAGCGCCGCAAGGACGGGCGCTGGTTCAGCTTCTTCCACTTTACGCTGGATCTCACGGGCGGTCCCTGCATGCAAAAGCGCCTGACCGGCTGCGGAGCGGGGAATGAATATGTTGCCGTGATCCCAAACGGGGATATTTATCCCTGCCATCAGTTTGTCGGGCGTGAGAACATGCGCATGGGTTCGGTGCTGGATGAAACCTTTGACGAGGATATGCAGACCTATTTTAAAAACAACCACGTACTGGCAAAAGAAAAGTGCCGCGATTGCTGGGCACGTTTCTTCTGCAGCGGTGGCTGCTCTGCAAATGCGCATGCGTTTAACGGTGACATTGCCAAACCGTATGATATGGAGTGCAGCTTGGAGAAAAAGCGCCTGGAATGCGCGATGGCGATCTATGTCATCGAGAACAAGGACAGGCTCAGCGAAGGTTCTCCAGCAGGTAATTCAGGAACTTGATGGAGTATTCATCGTTGCCGTTGTTGTATAATATACACAACACTTTATCCTCGGCGTCAACGGAATAATCGGTAAAGCCGGTCAGCTGTGCAGCCGGAATGCCATACAGTTTGGGGGTAGATACGTCTACCTCCGTTTCTGTATCCTCGTCATCATAATCCGTCAGCGCTACGTAACCATCCGAAAGATCAAGACCTTCAACATCCAGAGCTCCGCTTTCAACATATGGCGATAAATCCATAAAGGCGCCGCTGGCGGCAAAGCTTTTAAAATATTCACTTGACAACAGGTACACATCACCCTGTGACGCGCTGATCCAAACGGTGATTTGCATTTCGCCGTAGTAATCGTCGCTGATCGAAATCACCGTGGACGTGACTGATTCCATTTCCGGCATGACTTCTTCATGAATACGGTCGGCAAGCTCGGTCAGCGCATCTTCGCTGTAGCTGGTAGCTTCGGCGTAGAATTCTACCTGCATATCCTCCGGCGGACGGTAGCGCGTGGTGGTATAAATTAAATTCCATCCAAACAGCGCCAACGCGATCAACAGCAGATACATCCAGACGGCGTATTGAAAATGATGGGTGATTCTTCGTTTGGTAATCGGCATTTGTAAATTCATGGGCATCCCCCTGTAAAAATGAGCCGCCTATTTGATCGGTTTCATGGTCGGGAACAGCAGCACGTCGCGAATAGAAGCGTTATCGGTGAACAGCATCACCATACGGTCAATGCCAAAGCCAAGCCCGCCCGTTGGCGGCAAGCCGTACTCCAGCGCATTGAGGAAGTCTTCGTCGACCTCGGCATGGATTCCTTCTGCCTGACGAACACGAACCTGCTCTTCAAAGCGCTTGCGCTGATCCATGGGATCGTTAAGCTCGGAAAAGGCGTTGCCCATTTCGTGGCCGTTGACAAAAAACTCGAAGCGCTCGGTCAGATCCGGATTTTCTGGCTTGCGCTTGGCAAGCGGCGAAATATCCACGGGATAGTCGATAATGAAGGTCGGCTGGATCAGCGTTGCTTCCACATACTCGTCAAACAGCGCTGCAAGGCAGTCGCCGCGCTTCCAGTTTGGCTCGCAGTGTATATCCTTTGCTTTCAGGGCGGTACGGGCCTCTTCGTCCGTCTTCCAGTCGGCATAGCGGATACCGCAGGCATGCTCTACCGCGTCAGCCATAGTGATGCGCTTCCAGGGTGCTTTCAGTTCGATCTCCTGGCCCTGATAGGGGACACAGGTAGAGCCGCAGACCGTTTCCGCCACATAGGCATACAGCTGTTCCACCATTTCCATTACGGCTTTGTAGTCTACGTACGCCTGATAGGTTTCCACGGAGGTGAACTCCGGATTGTGCGTGGCGTCCATCCCTTCGTTGCGGAACAGGCGGCCGACTTCGTACACCTTATCAAAGCCGCCTACGATCAGGCGCTTTAAATACAGCTCGGTCTCGATGCGCAAAAACATATCGATGTCCAGCGCATTGTGATGGGTTTTGAAGGTGCGTGCCGCGGCGCCGATTTCGATGGTCTGCAAAACGGGCGTGTCCACCTCGATAAAACCGCGCGCATCCAGAAAATCACGAACAGCTTTAATGATCATCGTACGCTTGCGGAAGGTATCGCGCACCTCGGGATTGACGATCATATCCACGTACCGCTGCCGGTA
>Ga0116152_10005303_pt1 | contig 10070 bp, 8 predicted proteins | sample AD_UKC119_MetaG_FD_89894 | JGI IMG/M metagenome (GOLD analysis project Ga0116152, IMG submission 89894) | Active sludge microbial communities of municipal wastewater-treating anaerobic digesters from Hong Kong - AD_UKC119_MetaG | ecosystem: Engineered > Bioreactor > Anaerobic > Digestate...
AGGCAATTTTAATAGTGACCTTATCAGCCTTAAAATCCCAACGGCCGGAAAGCGAAAATTTATCCCCGCGGCTAAAATGTTTTTTAGGAATATACTGGGCAAATTCCGGAAGTTTCAGCATTTCCGGTTCGACAAATTTGAAAACTGCCGCCTGTTTCGCCGTGACCTTAATATCATCCAGTCCTAAATAAATTGGCATATCCGGGTCCGCAGACGGAATTTTTGTCAATAAAGCCAGGGCATGGATCGCAATCTCCTTATTATCTTTTAGAGACGGATTTTCGCGGATCAGATCCTTGTAGCTTACGGTGAGAGGCACCCACATATTCGTTTTCGGGCTGGGGATCGTGATATCGAGCTTGCCAAGCTCCCCGGCGGCAAATCTTACTTTAAAGAATTCTGCTTTCAGATTGGTTTTAAGATAATATTTAAGAGAAATTTCTGATCCCGGGGCCAGATAGATGTTCATGAGTTTCTGGGCACCGGCATAATTATCGACGTTGGTGTAGGGTGTTACCTTTTGCACGATGGATATATTCGGATCCCCCGGTACAATCTCATTGACCCTGAAATTCGGGTCATATGCCGTATCCTGCCAAAGCGGATAAGATGCCCATGCCCCAAGGGCGCGGTCTTCAAAATCCTCACTATAGTTAAAGGGCTCAAGTTCGATTTTGGCAAATGTTTGTGCCGTAAGCCCAATATAAAGGGCAAGAAACAGGGATATTTTTCTCATTAAATTCTCTTAAATTTATGCCAGTTTGCTGGCACTTGCCTCGTCAATATATAAAACGGCTTTTGGATGATTGCGCAAAATTGTTGACGGATATTTTTCCTGAATATCATCCCGCAAAGTATGATAAATCGCATCGGCCTTATTATTCCCCGGCACCACCGCAAACGCATATTTCGCCTTGAACAATGCCGGGATCGTCAGGGTGATAGCATGGGTTGGGACTTCATCAATGGTTTTAAAACAGATATGATCATCAGGGTCCACCTGCTGCCATCTGTTCTTTTCATCCAGATCAATAATTTTCACCACTTCCGGATCATCAAAAAAAGCAACATGCGGATCATTAAAGGCCAGGTGTGTATTTTCACCAATTCCCAATATAACAATATCCGTTGGGTATTTTTCCATCAGACCACCATATCGTTTACATTCAGCGTCAAGTTTGTCTTTATCGCCGTTCATATAATAAACTTCACGGAATTTAACGTGATCAAATAGCATTTCTTTTAAATAATTTCCAAAGAGCTGCGGTGCTTCAGCGTCCAGACCAACATATTCATCCATGTGGAACGCATTAATCCGGCTCCAGTCCACATCTTTGGTCCGAAGAGAAGCGAGAAATTCATTTTGTGATGGCGCCGCAGCAAAAACGATGTTGATATAGTCTTTATCCTTTAATAGTGAATTGATACAGCTGCTGACTTCCTCTGCAGCATCAGCCCCCATATCACCACGGGTTTTATAGATTTTTACTTTCAACTTATCTTTTGTAATTTCTCTTTTGTCCATCAAACTTCCTTTTTAGTCTTTTTGTCTTCTTAAATTATTATGGCTTAAACCCGGCTATAGACCACATTACCGCCGATAATGGTTTTATCGATCTGGATATCATTATCAAATATCAGAATATCCGCATCCTTACCCGGAACCAACGACCCTTTTCGGTCCGCGATCCCCATGATATTTGCCGGGGTGATGCTCATCATTCTGACAGCATCCTTAAGCGGTACATCAGCAATAGTGCTGATTGTTCTGACCAGCCGGTCAGTGGTTGCAACGCTGCCCGCGAAAGATGTTCTGTCCGGCAATTTTGCGACACCATCCTCAACAATAACCTTAATACCATTGGTCAGACTACCCAGGATACTTTCCTGCCCGTCCGGAAGACCGGCTGCCCGCATGGAGTCTGTCACCAGCGCAATTCTGTCCGCGCCTTTGGTTTTATAAATCAGCTTTAAAAGTGGTGCCGGCAAATGACGGCCGTCCGATATGACCTCAACATTCATTTCTTCAATCAGGAATGCGCTTTCCACACCGCCTGGAAAACGGAACGAATTACGCCGGGTCACTCCCGCCATCCCGGAATAAAGATGGGTTGCCAGCGAAACTCCATTTTCAAACGCGAGCATGACATCATCATAGACGGCACTGGTATGTCCCATTGATGGCATGACGCCTTTTGAGCGGAGGTAGCGGATAAATTCCAGTGACCCTTCCCTTTCGGGTGCTGAATCCCATCGCTTAATCACAGATGTGCGCGATAGAATTTCCTTATATTCCTTAGGGTCAGGATTTCTTATATATTTTGGGTTCTGTGCACCGCGCTGCTCCATCGAATAATATGGACCTTCCAGAAACACACCCAGAAATTCCGCGCCGGCCTTATTGACTTTATTGGCCTGTTCATAAATATCCAGATTTTTATAAAGCTCTTCTTTATCCCCTGACAAGGCCGTCGGATACATTGATGTGGTACCGTGACGCGCGTGTAACTCTGCCGCTTTCAAAAAAGCATTGACCGTCCCATCCAGAAATGAATGGCCACCACCACCGTGGCAATGAAGATCAATAAAGCCTGGAGATATAAATTTGCCGCCAGCGTCAATTTCCAGTGCACCGGGGACGTCTATATTTTTCTCACTGACCTCGACTATTTTGCCACCATCAACAACAATGCAGCCGTTTGGCAGTTCCCGGTACGGCGTCAGAACACGACCATTAAATATTTTTATGCGTCCACCACCGCTGGATGACATGGAAGAATTTGATTGGGCAAATGAATTTGTCGACAACAACCCGCTTCCCGCGGCCAGAGAGGCAAGCCCCATTTTTTGCATAAATTCACGACGGTTTTCAGTATTTTTATTCATTTCAATTCCAATCAATATTTAAAAGAAACCCCTGATGGCAAAATAAGTTGTCACAAGGGAAAAAAGAATAACAGCAATAAGCCCGGCATTCATCCGGCTTGACGCAGTATAGTCATTCATAAAGGATTTTTTATTCAGTAAAAGAAATACAGGGATTGCCACAGCCGGCAAAATGGCCGCCTGAAAAGCCATCGAAAAGACCATCAGAATGGTTGGGCTTTTTTCAAGAAATATAGCGCAGAATGCTACCAGCAATCCCAAAATAATTAAAACTCTGTACATGGGGGACTGTATATCCCGGGGCTTACCCATATAGTCGGAGATCAGCCAAGGCGCGATCAGCACAATCGGGAAAATAGTTGAAAGTCCGGCACCCGCAATTCCGAGGATCAGCATCAAAGAAGCCACTTTCCCACCGATCGGTTCGAACAATCCAATCAGATCAAGAGTGTTATCAACCTTAAGCCCCATTAAATGAAGGGTGCCCGCTGAAACCGCCATAATAAGCCCGCTGAGAAGCAGCATCATAGCGGAGGAAACAAAAGCGTCCTTTTTTTCATCTTTAAGGTTATCTATGGTCCAGCCTTTTTCCGTAACCACCGTGCTGCGGATAATAAAAACGGCTGCGGAACAGGTCGTTCCGGCCATGGCGGCCACCAGACCAAATGCCCCCGGTTCATCAGGCATGGATGGAACCAGACCTTGGACGATCGAAAGCAGATCAGGACTAATCATGAAAAACACACCGACGAAGCAAAACACCATCATAATGACAAATACGGTCAGAACCTTTTCAAATATTTTATACTGACCAAACCAGAACATGGAAAATAATGCAATGATCAGAACCGGGACAATCCAGGCTACGCTCACCATAGCGCCATCCGTCATTAGGCGAAGTCCTTCCTGAATCAGGTCTGCCACAATTCCCATAATGCCAACCAGCGCAAGAAGCTCACCTGTAATAAGTGCTGCCATAATATAGAGGGCAAGTGGCTTTCCCCATTTGAACTGGGATTTTATATTCAGAAGTGCGGTTTTGCCACTGACCAGAGTAACCTGACCATATGCCGCCATAAGAATATAAGTAAATATACAGGAAAGAACGACTGCCCAAAGCAGGGTCATTCCATATTCAGCCCCCGCTTTCGCCATTGTTGTTACACTGCCTGTCCCAATATTATAGCCAATTAGAAATAAGCCCGGCCCGACGGCACTTACGGCAATTAATATTTTTTTTATTATGCTGTTTGACATATGACCCTATATTTCAACTTTTTCCCCTAAAAGCTGCTTCCCTATTTTTCCCCCAATAGATTTATAATCAATTTAAACGTCATTCAACAATATATAATTCGTAAAAATCCAATCAGTATGATGAAGGATAAAAATGAACCATACAATCAGCAAATAAAACACGATGATTTTTAACTTATAAAATGTTATGATCGCTGCAATCAATCAGTGACGGAAAACCGTCCGGCTAAAAAGGGGAAGTCATGTTTCATTTTTCTAAAAAGAATTTTATCAAAATTTCGACAATACTGACTATTTTATCGTTGCCACTTCATGCATATGCCGCTGATAAAAAAATAATCGCCAAACGTTATTTTTCAAATTTTCCACTGGCAAAGGGAAATTATAACGGTATTTCATCGGCCAGTGATGGGCTTATATATTATGTACTATGCTCCGGCGATCTTGATACCGGTGCCCAGATGTATTCCTATAATCCCAAAAGCGACAAAATCACCCATCTTGCCGATCTGACGGAAATTGTCGGCGAAAAGGGTCAAAAATCTATTCCCCAGGGCAAAAGCCATGTGAATTATTATGAATATAAAGGCAAACTTTATTTTGCAACGCATATTGATTTTTATACCCATGTTGATGGCAAGGAAATTCTTGGCATTCCGCCGGAAGGATATAAACCTTATCCGGGCGGGCATATAGTGTCTTATGATATGACCAGCGGTAATTTTGAAGATCTTGGAATTGCTTCAAAAACAAAAGGGGGCGTTCTTGCCCAGACCATGGATAGAACCCGCGGCAGGTTATATGGCATTATATGGCCATCCGGCGAAGTTTATCGCTATGATGTTGAAAGCAGGGATTTAAAAACACTCGGCAAATTTTTTGCTGATGGCGAAGAAGGCAACGGCGACCGTTATCTGGTATTAAGCCGTTCGCTTACAGTAGATGAAACAACAGGAAATGTATTTTTCGCCAATCCGCTGGGTGAAATTTACCAGTATATTCTTGCAAAAGATGAAATCGAGAAAGTGACTTCAGAAAATCTTGTAAAAGATTATTTCGGCCACCTCGATGTCCATAGGTCAATGGGATACCAGTGGCGGCAATCTATCTGGTCTGATTATGACAAAATGATATATGGCGTTCATTTGGAGTCCGAATATTTATTTCGGCTAAATCCCAAGACCGGAAAAATTGAATTTCTGGACAGACTTGCTTCACCCACCACAAAAAGGGCCGGAGTAACCGGATATGGTGGAAGTCTTGGTCTGACCTTTGGCGAAAATAATCACACACTTTACCATATTTCCCATGCCTATCCCAGTGAAGAGGACTTTAAACAATTTGGATCTGATGCTGTAAGCAAACTGGGTTTAAAAAATCATCATTTGATTTCATATGATTTGAAAGACCATAAATATTCCGACCTTGGAGAAATCACATTTGAAGACGGCAGTGAACCCGTTCATATCAATTCACTGGCCTATGGCGCAGACGGAAATTTTTATGCCGTAACCACCATTGAACTTCAGGTTGGGAATATTGCATCGGATCTTATATCGTTTCCAAACCCGAATGTTACTCAATAAAAATGACCATTAAAACAAACCATTTTCATGATTTTTGAAAATAACAAGGGTAAATATCATGATTAAAGTAAATTTTGAGCTTAATGACCGAAAAATAACCGTCAATTATTATCCCTTTGATATTTTTCCGCCCGCCTCTGCAAAACCAATCCGGGAGTTCTATGATATATGGAATAAATGCAGAGGTGATAACAGACTGCCATCCCGCAAAGATATGAAATTCGAATATATGAAAGGCTGGCACAGTAATATCAAATTGACCTATATGGGGCTGACACCGCAAGACAAAAAAAAGAACCTGATCCTTGGTGAGAAATATCAGCAATATTGGGGCAGAAAGACGATGAAACAACAGATTGAGGAAATGGGAAAAGCCGGAATACCATTTATGAAAAAATACCATGAATGTCTGCAACATCTCTATGACGGGCATTATGGAATTAATACCGGCCTTTGCCCCAATTCCGACGGCAGTATGCGTAATATGATCTGGATTGATTTACCGCTTGCTGAAAATAGCGAAAATATGGATCATATCATTACGGCTATCGTACCGCTGCCATAAAACCACCAGCCTTTTCATTAAATTAACGGCCAGCCGCTATTTTCCTTGCCTGGTGCAGTTTTTTATAGCTTTCAATTAATTTCAGATGTTTATCGAGCCCCTCAAGCTTCATACTTGTTTTGCTCAGGCCATAAAAGCGGACATCGCCCTGAACAGAACCGACTACATTTTCTAAAATCTCCGCCCCATACATTCTGGTCAAATTCTTAAGATAATCATCAATTTCCAGCTCATCATCCAGCATGATATCAATAACGGCATTAACCGCCTGATAGAAAAGAATTCGTGATACGGTATTATCATTAAAATTGAGAAAATCGAAAATCAGTTCTTTTGCATCTTCCAACTGGCCGACCGCCAGATGGATCAGTATTTTAAGCTCCCCGATATCAAGTTTTCCCCAAACGGTCGTTTCATCAAACACAATTCCGATAAGGTCGGATATAAGCATCCGGTTATCCAGCTCGCTTTCTTCAAGCCGGTCAAGCAACTGTAAAAGTTCATCATCACTAAGCGCGTGAATACTCAGAATATCAGCCCTGAAATGTAAGGCCCGGTTACTGTTATCCCAGACCAGATCCTCAACCGGGTAAATATCTGAATAGTCCGGTACAAGTATACGGCAGGCGGTTGCCCCGAAATCCTGATAATGGGCAATATAGACGTCCTTGCCCAAATCATGCAGGATATTCATCAGCGTTCCCCTTTCCTGTTCTGACGTGCCGGAAAAATCCCATTCGCAAAATTCAAAATCCGCCTTTTCGCTAAAAAACTTCCAGGATATGAGGCCGGTTGAATCTATAAAATGTTCAACGAAATTATTTGGCTCAGAAAGTGCAAGGCTGTTAAATGTCGGTGGCGGCATATCATTTAATCCTTCAAAGCTTCTGCCTTGCAAAAGTTCGGTGAGGGACCGTTCAAGCGCCACTTCAAAATCGGGATGTGCGCCAAAGGACGCAAAAACACCGCCTGTCCGCGGGTTCATTAATGTCACACTCATCACCGGAAACTGCCCGCCTAAAGACGCGTCCTTGACCAGGATGGGAAATCCTTTAGCCTCCAGCTCATCAATGCCCTTCATAATATGTGGATATTTTAGAAGCACCTCCTTGGGTACATCAGGCAGCGTGATTTCCTCTTCAATAATCTGTTTCTTAACGGCACGCTCAAATATTTCAGAAAGGCACTGTACTTCGGCTTCAAAAAAATTGTTTCCGGCACTCATACCGTTGCTGACATATAAATTTTCAATCAGGTTGGATGGAAAATAAATGGTTTTCTGGTCGGACTGCCGGATAAAGGGAAGCGCACATATGCCTCTTTCCTTATCACCTGAGTTGGTGTCAATCAGATGCGATGCCCGCAGCTCATGATCAGGATCATAAAAGTCCAGCAGTGTATCATCCAGAAGTCCTTCCGGCAGACGATCATCCGGGCCGGGTTTGAACCATTTTTCATTGGGATAATGGACAAATTCGCTTCTTCCGATTTCTTCACCAAAATACTGGTCATTATAAAAAAAGTTGCAGCTTGCCCGCTCAATATATTCGCCAAGGGCCGAGCAAAGAGCACTTTCCTTCGTCGCGCCCTTGCCATTCGTAAAGCACATGGGTGATGCCGCATCACGGATATGAAGTGACCAGACATTGGGGACAATATTTCGCCAGGACGCAATTTCAATTTTTATGCCAAGCTCGGCCAGAATGCCTGTCATATCGGAAATGGTCTGCTCAAGCGGCAAATCCTTACCCGTGATCATGGTGCGCTGTCCGCTCGCGGTGGCACCAAAATCCAATAGTGACGTATCCTTTTCAAGGCTTTCAACCACATCGATTTTAAATTCTGGCCCCTGCTGGACCACTTTTTTAACCGTACAGCGGTCAATTGACCGCAAAATGCCTTCTCGGTCACGGTCCGATATATGATCCGGCAGTTCCACATCAATCTGAAAAATCTGATTATAGCGGTTTTCCGGATCAACAATATTATTCTGGGAAAGCCTGATGCCGTCAGTCGGGATTTTACGAGCCAGACAATAAACCCGCACGAAATAAGCGGCGCATAACGCCGATGAGGCCAGAAAATAGTCAAACGGACTGGGGGCCGAGCCATCACCCTTATAGCGAATGGGCTGATCGGTCACGACCGTATAATCATCAAACTTTGCTTCAAGTCTGAGATTTTCCAAAAAATTTACTGTAATTTCCATCTGGGTTCCGTTTGACTGTTCATTTTGCCATGATGTGCCACAAAATGCCCGTACAAGCAACTGAACTTGCCTTTATCAGCTTTAATCCATAAAAATTACAGACTCAGACAGAATTTGGCAAAAATTTCTCATGTTGCAAAAATATTCATATACTGTCATGAAATGTAAATTGAAACGGGAATAAAAAAGGATAGAAAAAAAATGAAACTGACCGATTTCAAAGCTCTGACCTTTGATTGCTACGGCACATTAATTGATTGGGAAAGCGGCATGATTGAAGCGCTAAGACCGCTTACCAATAAAGTTGGCAGGGATTTAAGCCGTGATGAAATACTGGCCGCTCATGGTGCCCTTGAACAGGCCCAACAAAATTATACCCCCGGTCGTCGTTATAATGAAATCCTAGCCACCGTTTATAAGCGCCTTGCTGAACAATGGGGTGTGCCCGTGAGCTGGGAAGAATGTCAGACATACGGACAGTCCATTAAAAACTGGCCCGCATTCGCCGATACCCCCGGCGCGTTACAATATCTGAAGAAATACTATAAACTGGTTATCTTAAGCAACGTTGATAATGAAAGTTTCCAGCATAGCAACCGCCGCCTTCAGGTTGACTTTGATGCTATTTATACGGCCGAGGATATCGGGTCCTATAAACCGGATCAGCGAAATTTTGACTATATGCTTGAAAATCTGAAATCAATCGGCATAGCCAAAGGAGATATTTTACATACGGCAGAAAGTCTGTTTCATGACCATGTCACGGCCAATAAAATTGGTCTTGCCAATTGTCATATCCACCGCCGCCATCAGGAAGGCGGGTTTGGTGCCACCGCAAGTCCAGACGAAATGCCAAAATGTGATTTTCGGTTTACCAGCATGGCAGACCTCGTGAAAGCGCATCAGAAAGAACTGGAACAATAAAAACTAATTATTCCGGGTCGGTAATAAAACCGATATTTTTAAGACCATATTTCTGGGCAAGCGATAAAAACCTGCTTACACTGCCATAGAGAACATTGACATCTGCCCTAAGGTGAATTGCACTGTTTTTATCACTGTCCGAAAGCAGCTGAAGGCGTTGTTCAAGTTTTGTTTCTGTCATCGCCATATCATTCCAATAATAAATTCCATGCAGGGAAATGGTAATAACAATTGGGTTTTCATCGGCAATTTGTGTTGCCGCATCGCTTGGCAGTTCGACCTTTATCGCCTGAGTCAGCATCGGGGCTGTGACCATAAAAATAACCAGTAATACCAGCATTACATCCACGAGCGGTGTTGTATTTATTTCCGCCATTGGCGCGGCATAGTCATCATTTTCAAAACCATTCATAGCCATTATTTTACTCCCCCCTGTCTAGATAAAGGGACAGCTGTTCGCAGATATGTCTTAGCTGCTGCACCAAAACCCTGTTGCGCCGGACAAAATAATTATAGGCAATATAGGCTGGTATTGCCGTGTATAAGCCGACGGCTGTAGCAATAAGCGCTTCACCCATTGGTCCGGCGATTACATTGAGGGAGGCATTACCCATGGATGAAATATCAGTCAGTGTCCCGTATA
>Ga0116152_10005306_pt1 | contig 10065 bp, 11 predicted proteins | sample AD_UKC119_MetaG_FD_89894 | JGI IMG/M metagenome (GOLD analysis project Ga0116152, IMG submission 89894) | Active sludge microbial communities of municipal wastewater-treating anaerobic digesters from Hong Kong - AD_UKC119_MetaG | ecosystem: Engineered > Bioreactor > Anaerobic > Digestate...
AAATAATGATTAGGTTTCAAAGGAGCTTTTGTAGCTCCTTTTATATTTCGCAACAAAAATTTTCTTTAAAAAAAATACGGATATATTTTATCCGTATTTTTATTCGATAAATTATTTATTTGTGCTTCCGTGTCCGCCCACTCGTTTTTCACAAGCTTCGTCATCTTCGGTTTTATAAAACGGCATAATTATTCCCTGAACAAACGCTTTGCCTTTGTCCAGTTCTATTATTTGGTCTCCGTTATTGACAAGCGTGATTAGAATGTGTCCAAAGTTTTTTGCATTGTAATAATCGCTGTCAACAATACCCACAGTATTTGCTAGATTGAGGCGATATTTTACCCCCAAACCGCTTTTTGGGAAAACAGCCAAAAAACAGTCGTTATCAAGTTTGCAACGTATGCCCGTCGGTACGGTAATTTTTTTACCTATAGGGAGCGTGAGTTTTGCAGGAAGAAAAAAATCGTATCCTGCAGAACCGCTTGTTGCCCGAAGGGGTAAAATTATGTCGTCATAGTTTTGTCCGCCGTCTGCGATATATTGAGTTTTTGGTACTTTTTCAAATTTCATTGTAAATGTTGTTTTAATTCGTTAAGTTGTTTGTTAAGTTCTTTGGGAAGTTTGCTGCCAAATTTTTTATAGTGACGCTCAATATCGGACACTTCGTTTTCCCAAAGATTTTTGTCTACATTTAATACTTGTTCCAAGTCTTCCTGCGATATATTTAATCCTTCTTGGTTGATTTCACTGGACTTTGGAACAATTCCGATAGGTGTCTGCGTTCCGTATTCCTTTCCCTCGCATCTATCTATGATCCAGTCAATAACCCGCATATTGTCGCCGAATCCCGGCCACAAAAAACGTCCGTTCTTCTTTTGAAACCAGTTCACGTTAAAGATTTTTGGTGCGTTTTTCAAATTTTTACCTATGCTGAGCCAGTGTGCAAAGTAATCGTTCATATTGTAACCGCAAAACGGTAACATTGCAAAGGGATCTCTACGCAAAACTCCGACTGCTCCGGCTGCCGCCGCCGTTGTTTGGCTTGCCATAACGCTTGCGACAAAAACGCCGTGTTCCCAGTTTTTTGCTTCATAGACAAGCGGTACGGTGTCTTCTCGTCTGCCTCCGAACAAAATTGCGGAAAGTTTGACCCCTTGGGGATTTTCAAATTCCGGAGAAAGACACGGGCAGTTTACAATAGGGGCGGTGAAACGGCTGTTTGGATGAGCCGCTTTGGTTTCAGAACCTTTGTGCCAAGGTTTGCCTGTCCAGTCTATCAATGTTTCGGGTGCTTCGGACATACCTTCCCACCATACGGTATCGTCAGCGGGGTTAAGAGCTACGTTGGTTAACAAACTGTCTTTTTGACACGAAAGCATTGCGTTGGCATTGGTTTTCATATTAGTGCCAGGTGCTACGCCGAAAAATCCGTATTCGGGGTTTGCGGCGTACAATGCTCCGTCTTTACCCACCCTAATCCAAGCGATATCGTCACCTATAGTTTCAACTTTGTAGCCTCGCTCCAGATATTCTTTTGGCGGTATCAGCATTGCCAAATTTGTTTTTCCGCATGCGGAAGGGAATGCGCCCGCAATATAGTATTTTTTGCCGTCGGGGCGGGTGATGCCGACAATAAGCATATGCTCCGCAAGCCAGCCCTCGTCTCGTGCAAGGTTCGAAGCTATACGCAAAGCAAAACATTTTTTGCCAAGCAGCACATTGCCGCCATAACCGCTGTTGACGGACCAAATTGTGTTGTCTTGAGGAAACTGACATATATATCTTTTTTCCGCATCAAGCTCGGCTTTGCTGTGAATACCTCTGACAAAGTCATCGCCGATAACGTCTAAAATTTTATTTGAAACTCGTGTCATTATGGTCATACTTGTAACCACATAAATACTGTCCGTTACTTCTATACCATATTTTGCGAAAGGACTTCCTATCGGTGCCATGGAATAAGGAATAACATACATTGTTCTTCCTTTCATACAACCTCTGGAAATATCCGACAAAAGCTTGTAAGCCTCATTGGGCTCCATCCAGTTGTTGGTTGGTCCTGCTTGTTCTTTTGTGCGTGAACAAATAAAAGTTCTGCTTTCGATTCTCGCAACGTCGTTTGGGGCGGAGCGGTGCAAAAAACAGTTTGGAAGTTTTTCTTTGTTCAAAGCTACAAATTCTTGGGTGGAAACAGCTGTTTTGTTCAATTCGTCGATTTGTCTTTTGCTGCCGTCAATCCAAACCGTTTTTTCGGGTTGCATAAGGTCGGCGCAAAACGCAACAAAATCAGACACGCTTTTTTTCATGATAACTCCTTATTTTTTTTGTAAAGCTATTTTTTTATAAATCCTTATGTAATTTTTTGACAAGATGAAAAGAAAAATAATTGAAAAATTTAATGTTTGCCGTCAAAAGGCTTTATAAAGTATATCATATCAAATACACACTTGCAAGCCCCAAAGCATAAACTAATAATATGTTTTTTGGGGAGGGTGGCTTTGTATAAATATTCCGATTTGCTGGAAGAAATAGACAAATTTAATGCGTTGGGTGTAGAAACAGGCAACATTGGAGACAGCTCGTTGGGACTTAGAGTGCCATATGTTTTTGTGGGCGAAAAAGGTAAAAACAATCTTATTGTCCAAGGTGCAATACACGCAAGAGAACATATAACCTCTCTTTTGGTCATCAATCAAGCAAAATTTTTGGTAAAACGACCCGAGTTGTTGCTTAGGGGAGGAATATATTTTATACCAATGTCAAACCCTGACGGCGTCCGTATTTGTCAAGAAGGATTGTCGTGGATTTCCGATAAAAAAACCCGTGCGAGATTACTTGAAATAAATGGAAGTAATGATTTTAGTATGTGGAAAGCCAACGCTAACGGTGTCGATATAAATGTGAACTTTGACGCAAAATGGTCGAAAGGCAAAGAAAATGTATTTTATCCGCATCCGGCAAATTATGTCGGAAAATCCCCAAACAGTGAAATTGAAACATTAAATTTAGTTCGTTTTACAACCGCCGCAAAACCACTCTGTACTTTGTCATATCACACTAAAGGTGAAATAGTGTATTGGAGATTTGGGCAGAACAAATCCGCTTTATGGCGGGATTACAGACTTGCAAAAGCTATTGCCAATCAGCTTGGGTATAGGTTGGACGACGGCACGGGGAGTGTGGGCGGTTATAAGGACTGGTGTATAGAAAAACTGGGCATTCCCGCTTTTACTTTTGAAGTGGGCAGCGATAACTACGGTTATCCATATCCTTACGCCGATTTTCAACGCATTTATACTCCAAACAGAGATTTGCCTAGAAAAATACTAAATTATCTAGTAAAAGAAAAAGAAGAACCAAAAAATAAAACCGATACGCAGTAAAAGGTTTTATTGACAAAACCTACCGCAGTTTGGTATGATTTTTTTATCAAAATCGTATTTTTTATGCGGAGATAAAATGTTCAAACAAGACCTTCATATTCATACTAAATATTCGCCTGACTCTAATGAGACAATGGAAAACGTGATTTTAACTGCGATAGATAAAAAGCTTGACGCAATATGTTTTACCGACCATATTGATATAGCTGAGCCTTTTTATAGTTTGTTGAAATTTGATTTTTACGGCAGAATCAAAGAATTTGAAAATCTCAAATCTATATATGGAACAAAAATAAAAATGCTTTTGGGTTTGGAATTTGCGGAGCCGAATATTTATAAAGACGATTACAAGCGGATTCTGTCCGAATACCCATACGATATGATAATAGGTTCGGTGCATGAGCCTGCCGATTTACACTATATTGGCAAGATCACCGCCGACCAAATGTCGACAATGTATTATGACAGACTTATAGATATGGCAAAAAAAGGCGGATTTGATGTTCTTGCGCATCTGGATTTTCCAAAAAAATTTTTCCGCAACTTTAAAATAGATTACGAAAAATCACGAACAGTAATTGATTTATGTATTGCAAACGGCATAGTTTTGGAAATAAATACATCCACTTTGCGTATGGGACTTAATGAGCCTTGTCCGTCTATGGATTTGGTGGAATATTATCGTGACCGTGGAGGAAAATATGTAACGATAAATTCCGACAGTCACAGCCACGAAAGCGTAGGTAGCGACTTAGAAAGAGTTTTTAATACTTTGCCAAAGGGCTTGAGTTTATGTTATTTTGAAAAACGGAAGATGGTTGTTCCAAAAGAATAGATTAAATGTTTTTTCTTGACAAAAAAACGCTTATAAACCATAATATAAAGGCTGCAAAGAGCGGTCTTTTGTTTTATTTTTTTTCAACATAAAAGTAAAAAGATAAGGACAAAATTTTTGATTAAACCAGCAAAAACAGAAAAAACTAATATCGCAAAACATCGGGAAAATTCGAATAAAATTTTGGAGAGGTATCGAAGTGGTCATAACGGGGCTGACTCGAAATCAGTTTGGGGACTTGTCCCCACGCGGGTTCGAATCCCGCCCTCTCCGCCAATATGCAAGGCTCGTTTTGAGTCACGAAAAAAGGTGCGTAACTGTACGCATCTTTTTTCGTTTCTTGACTTCGTTTTGCAAATTTTGCTACGAGGGCGTGAGAACAAACAAGTTAAAATTAAATTATTTAAAAATCTGAATTTTAATCATAAGGAATACATGAAAATTCTCGCTATAGTAGACAAATTTTCGGACTGGGGGCTGTTTTTTTCTCTCTTTATACAGTAGAATGTTATTAACAAAGAAAAAATTAACGCAAAAAGGAAATTTGATTATGGAGAAAAAAACTATGGGCGGTTTTATAGCCGCGTTAAGAAAAGCGAACGGGTTGACACAGCGTGACCTTGCCGAAAAACTTAATGTTTCTGACAAAGCCGTAAGTAGATGGGAGCGTGAAGAATGCGCACCCGACTTGATGTTAATTCCAGCGATTGCGGAAATATTTGACATAACAACTGACGAATTGCTCAGCGGTGGACGTATATCTAATCTTGATTGTGTGAAAACGGAACAAAAAAAAGAAAAACAAGTTAGAGCATTGGCGAACCGCGAATTAACAAAATTTAAATCTTTAGCTATTGTTTCAATCGGGTTATCGGTTTTGGGTGTACTTCTTATGTTCGGCATTACATTAGCTTTTATAAGACCTATTACCGCAATCTGTGTGGCGTCGATATGCGTGCTTGCAAGCGTGATTGTTATTTTGATCGCATGCTTCAAGTTGCGTGAAACCGAAAATAATGATGAGGTATTGGATGAGTCGAATAAAATAATTCGAGCCGGAATAAAAAACGCGAAATTTAATTACTGTTTTGCAAGTTTATTCACCGCCACAGCTGTTCTACTTGTTTGTATCCCACTTGTCTTGCAAGATTGGGGCGATTTAACGTTTCTTCTATCTTATTATCTTTTCGATTTAAGAAAGTATTTACTTGTTTTTTTGGTAGCATTGCTTGCCGCTACACTTATTCGTCAGATCGCAGTGTTAGCAGACAAGTCGCTTTTTGGCAACCGAACGATTGCAAAACTTAATATAGTTCATATCTTGACGGGAATTGCAGCGGGCGCTTGCTTTTTACGCTCAATGGGAACTCTTATCGCTTCGGCTGTTTTAATTTTGGTTATGATAATTGTAGTTTTTATTTTTGCGCTTGTGTTAAAAAAAGACGCAAAAATGATTCTGGTAATAGGCTTCAGAAATATACTGCTTATCTTTGATTATATGGTCGCTCAGATGTTTACTCTGGACCCGCAATATGATAGAACTTATGTGACTACAAATGGGACAGTTTCAGCTAATTCAGCTATGCTTGCGGGAATAGTTTTTGCATTTGTCATAGTCATCATCTTCCATTTTATCATAAAATCAATAAAGCCAAAAAATGTTCTTTCTTAAAATATAATTTAAAAAACATGCAGCTATAAGTGTTTTTTTGCAATTTAAATTACCCTTGCGCTATTATTTCTAACCTTACGTTGATGAATAAGGTATATATAAAATTCGGTGCTACTTAAAAATTTAGTATTGACTTTAAATATTACTGCATATATAATTTTGTAAAGACAAAAAGGAGATTTTTTATGAAAGAATACAAAATTTTGACGCAAAAAGACAAATGGTTTTCGGGAAAATTTGACCCGCAAAAACTTGAAGAAGCTATCAATGCGTATGCACAGCAAGGCTGGAGAGTAATTACTTGCGCTACGGCATCTGTTCCCGCTGTTATTGGTGGTATGCGTGACGAGTTTATCACGCTCTTGGAAAGAGATATTTAATTATGGGTTATAAAACCGTTTATGACAAAGTTATTTTTATAGAAGGCGGAGACGACAACGCAAGAATTTTACGCCATATAAAATGTGATATGAGTTTTGTCATTGGTGCGCAACTGAAATCATTGAACGACATAAAAAAGAAAATGTGCCAAGAAGCGGCGGCTTACAATGCTAACGCAGTAGTCAATTTTACTTATGGTCAGCGTGCAAGACTTTTCGCTATTGACGATGTTGCATTTAAAGGCGAAGGCGATTTGGCAATTTTGCCGCAAGACGTATATATGCAATACATAGACTACATCAAACAAAGAGACGGAAAATAGACAAAATATTAAAGAAAAATGCCGACTAACACTCGGCATTTTTTGTCTATAATAACATGAAATTATTACGGGATTACGGACGAGGGCGGATTTAGATACAAATCAGGATAAAAATTTTTATTTTTTTCAATTATTGTTTTGAGATCTTTTTTTGATAAAAGTCCCATTTCGTATGCTTCGGGAAGATCATATCTTTGTCCCGAATTATACACTGTAATTTTTAATCCGCCGTAAATAAACGTTTTATCAGCCACCTGAACATATCCTATTACCGCAATATTCGCCCACACATCGCCATAAATCTCTACCACCGCGCTGCCGTTATAGACGCAATAAAAATTCTTTATATTTACATCCGATATAGTAATGTTTGATGTTTTACCGTCTTCTTCTGCCTTACCAACCCAATAATTGACATAAGCTGTTTTAATTGCTAACTCGGTTGTTTCATCCAAAATATACTGAATATACTGAGTTGAAGATTGCTCAGGAGTGCAACCAACGATATTACTAATTAGAAATATTAAAATCAATGAAATAATGGTTATTTTTTTTTAATATCATTTACCTTACCTCCTTATACATATTACAAAAATCAATCTTTAGTATAAATATATCACAGTTTTTTTGAACTGTAAATATATGATTTTAAAATAAATTTTCTATTTTGATTTTGAATTATAAATATTATTGAAACTAATTTAGAAAAATGTTAAAGTAAATTGTATAAAAGCAAAATATTTTTTACGGAGAAAAGCTAATGAAATACACTGATGTGAATTCGAAAATTATTGACAAATGGAATGAAGACGGGTGGATATGGGCAAGGCCTGTTTCGCCCGAACAAATAGCGCAAGCCAAAAAGGGCGAAATAAAAGTCGTTTTGACACCGATTAAAGAAGTGCCTAGGGATTGGTTTCCCGCCGATATGAAAGGCGTAAAAATATTAGGGCTTGCATCAGGCGGTGGACAGCAGATGCCATTGTTTGCGGCAATGGGTGCAGACTGCACGACTTTTGATTACTCGCAAAAACAACTAGATAACGACATTATGGTTGCAAAAAGAGAAAACCTGAATTTAAAAACGGTTAGGGGAGATATGACAAAACCGCTGCCTTTTGCCGACGAAGAATTTGATCTTATTTTTCATCCCGTATCAAACTGCTACATTCAAGACGTTGTAAGCGTGTGGAAAGAGTGTTACAGGGTCTTAAAAAAAGGCGGTGTTTTGCTTGCGGGGTTGGATATGGGGCTGGCTTACGCATTTGATGACAACGGAGTTCTTGAACGCAAACTTCCTTTTAATCCGCTGGAAGACGAAAATCTTTATAAGGAAAGCCTTGAAAAAGACTGGGGCATACAGTTTTCACATACTATTGAAGAGCAGATTGGAGGACAGTTGAAAGCGGGCTTTACGTTGGTTGATATTTACGGAGATACTGACGGCGAAGGCAAAATGCGCGAGTACAATATAATGACATTTTGCAGCACAAAAGCAAAAAAATAGAGTGTAAGAATTTTTGATTTTTTATCTTGTCCGTCCGCAAAAAATCAGCGAAAACATCCAAAAAATAAGGCTTTTTGTGTAAAAAAGTGTCAAAATCGACAATTTTTTTTTAGACGCATATTGACATTGAAAATCAATTGTGTTAGGCTTAAAAAAACGTACATCAAATTACAGTTTTTGCGAAAACTATGAATTGATCGACGCCTTGCCGTCGAGAGGACGGTAAGGCGATTTTTCGCCTTTTTGGACTCTACAAGTTTGACATGCTCAAACTTTATATAAAGCTTACTAGGAGATAATGAATGAATTCTAAAATGGTGGCGTACATTATCAAACGCATATTGTTGGCTATTGTAACAATATTTTTGATAATAACTATTACGTTTTTCGCTATGAATGCGATACCAGGCGGCCCGTTTCTTTCGGAAAAGGCTATCACTCCCGAAGTACAAGCTGCTCTGGAAGCAAAATATGGACTAGACAAGCCCATAGGAGAAAGATATCTTATTTACTTAAACGATATTTTGCATTTTGACTTTGGTCCATCTATCAAAAACCGTGGTCAGACATGTGCTGAAATCATCGGACGTGGTTTTGCTGTATCTGCAAAACTCGGTCTAACAGCCGCTTTGCTCGCCATTGTGGTAGGCATATGCGCAGGTTCGTTAGCGGCAGTAAGAAGAGACTCGTTTTTAGATAAATTTATCCAAGTCATTACGACAGCGTTCGTTGCGACGCCATCTTTCGTTGTCGCCTCTATATTATTGATTGTATTTTGTGTTCAACTGCCGTGGTTCCCCGCTAACGGTGCAACCGCAGGCGGTTTAGTTTTGCCTATTATTACTCTTTCGCTTTATCCTATGTCATATATCACTCGTTTACAGCGGTCAAGTATGCTTGACGTGCTAGGACAAGACTATATACGCACGGCAAGAGCGAAAGGCGTATCAAGAAGTAAAGTTTTGTTTAAACACGCATTGAAAAACTCTTTGATTCCCGTCATCACATACGCAGGACCTATGATTGCGTATATTTTGACAGGCAGTTTGGTTGTTGAAAAAATCTTTTCGGTAAACGGTCTGGGACGTGCCTTTGTCAGTAGTATCACAAACCGTGACTATCCGATGGTTATGGCAACAACAATTTTCTTGGCGACTCTTGTTATCGTAATGAATTTAATTTCCGATATTTTGTACAAGATTGTCGACCCAAGAATAGATTTTAGCTGAGAATGAGGTGCAACAAATAATGGATAATAATAAAATGCCTAAAAAGAATCCGTTGAGTTTTCAACTTGACATAGCAAAATTACAGCCCGCAACTGCGGAAGAAAAAGCTTTGCAAGCGAGAATGAGTCCCAGTAGCAGCTTTTTTAAAGACGCTATAAAAAGACTATGGAAAAACAAACTTGCGATGACTTGTTTTTGGATAATTGTAGTAATTACTCTTATGGTCATATTTATACCTATGCTTTGGCCGTATTCATACGAACAACAGCTTGGTATCACGCCAGGTCAACCCGTTGACGGCTCGTACCTGAATTTACAGCCGTTTGAATACGGCGAGACCGAACTGGAAAGAATTGCAAGCGGAGAGAAAATATTCCCGCATATATTCGGTACAGACGAAGCTGGCAGAGATTACTTTATTCGTGTTATTTACGGTACACGGGTATCACTGTTTGTCGGATTTTTTGCAAGTGTTCTCGTTTTGATTATCGGCGTAATTTACGGCTCGATTTCGGGTTACGTCGGCGGCAAAACAGACTTGATTATGATGCGTGTTGTAGACATCATTTACTCGCTGCCCGATATGGTAATGATTATTTTGCTTTCCGTTGTTTTAAATAAAACTCTTGGTCCAGCCTTGCAAGGGACGCTTTTTGAAAAGCTGGGAACAAATATGGTAAGTATATTCCTTGTTTTCGGACTGCTCTATTGGGTAGGTATGGCTCGTCTTGTCAGA
>Ga0116152_10005308_pt1 | contig 10063 bp, 5 predicted proteins | sample AD_UKC119_MetaG_FD_89894 | JGI IMG/M metagenome (GOLD analysis project Ga0116152, IMG submission 89894) | Active sludge microbial communities of municipal wastewater-treating anaerobic digesters from Hong Kong - AD_UKC119_MetaG | ecosystem: Engineered > Bioreactor > Anaerobic > Digestate...
GGTATTAATTGTATGAATTTTAAAAAATTATTTTAATGTATGAACCGGAGCCGGATCCATATCTGTATAAACTAAGTTTTCTCCGGCCATTCCCCAGATAAATCCATAGTTATAAGTGCCGCACCCATAGTGGGTGCTCCACGGGGGTGAGATAACTGCTTCATTATTCGCCATTACCAGATGTCTTGTTTGTTGCGGCTCACCCATGAAATGCATAATACGTTGCTCTGTTGGCAGATCAAAATAATAATATACTTCCATTCGTCTTGTGTGGGTGTGCGGGGGGACAGAATTCCACACACTGCCGGGTTCTAACACTGTCAGTCCCATTACAAGCTGGCAGCTTTTTATTCCATCAAGATGGATATACTTGTATACAGTTCTTTTATTGGATGTTTCGGAAGCACCAAGTTGTACAGGAGCAGCTTTTTCTCTCACCATTAATTTATTTGGATACTTATGATGAGCTGGAGCTGACAGCATATAAAACAAAGCAGCATCTTTCTTATTCTTTGATTTGAATTTTACTTTCTGTGTACCCTTGCCGAGGTAAACACAGTCCATTTTCCGGGCAGCAAATTCTTTTCCATCTGCGATCACAACCCCGTCTCCGCCAACATTGATCACACCCAACTCTCTTCTTTCAAGAAAATATTCAGCTCTTAATTCAGGATGATTGGGTAATTCTATTGTTTTACTTACTGGCTTGATTCCGCCAATGATCACCCGGTCATAATGAGTATAGACCAGTTTTATTTCGTCATTAACGAATAAATTTTCCACAAGAAAATTTTCACGAAGTTGTTCAGTGTTCATTTGCCTGGCTTCTGCCGGACTAATTGCAAACCTAATTTCCATTTAAACTTTCGATTTTTTTTTGGCAGGCTCATCAATATGCTGCCAGTTAAAATAATTCTTTGCGTTATTGTAGCAAATATCCTGTACTACTTCACCGATCCAGTCAATATCATTTGGCAGTTCTCCATTCTCAATTTCTTCCCCAAACAAATTGCATAGCAATCTTCTGAAGTACTCATGTCTTGGGAATGAAAGAAAACTGCGACTGTCCGTCAACATGCCGATAAAACGGCTTAACAAACCCATATTGCTCAGTGCATTCATCTGTTTTGTCATGCCGTCTTTCTGATCCAGGAACCACCAGGAAGATCCCCACTGGATCTTTCCGGCAGTGCTGCCATCATTGAAATTTCCGATCATTGTGGCGAAGAGTTCATTATCGGCAGGATTAAGATTATAGAGTATGGTTTTTGCAAGCTTGTTGTTTCTGTCTAACCTGTCGAGGAATTTTGCCAATGACCGGGCTTGAGGAAAATCACCGATACTGTCCCAACCTGTATCAGGTCCTAACTCTTTAAGTCTCCTGCTGTTGTTATTTCTTAAAGCGCCCAGGTGATATTGCTGCACAAAACCTTTTTCATGATCCCATTCGGCAAAAGTGACCAGCATGGCCGATTTGAATTTCTTATTTTCATCCAAAGTCAGGTCGCCACCAGAACGGATTTTAGCAAAGATGCCGGCAATTTCTGTTTGTGTATAATCTTCTGCATAAATCTCTTCCAAACCATGATCACTTACGCTGCAATTGTTTTCAGCAAAGTAATCGTGTCTTTTTTTCAAAGCTGCCAGGTAATCATTATAAGTGCTTATTGAAACGTTAGCAGCTTTTTCTAATAGGGAGAGATAATTATTAAAAGTATTTACATTATCAACATTCATTGCTTTGTCAGGACGAAAAGCCGGAAAGAGTTTGATGTTCCAGTCATCTTTGCTGATCTGCTGATGAAAATTAAGATCATCAACAGGGTCGTCAGTAGAACAAATAACCTTTACATTCATTTTACCCAGCAATCCCCGTACGCTAAAATCTTTTTCCTGCAATTTTTCTGCACAGGTATCATATATCTTTCTCGCAGAATCTGCATTCAGTATATCTGTAATGCCAAAATAACGTTGTAGTTCAAGGTGAGTCCAGTGATATAACGGATTTCTCAGCGTATAAGGTACCGTTGCAGCCCATGCCCTGAATTTTTCCCAGTCTGATTTGTTACCGGTAATATAATCTTCCTCCACACCGTTCGTTCGCATGGCCCTCCATTTGTAATGATCACCATTCAGCCACACCTGTGTAATATTTTCAAATTGTTTGTCTTCAGCTACTTCATTTGGTGGCAGGTGATTGTGATAATCGATAATGGGCATGTCTTTGGCATACTCATGATACAATCGCTGTGCTGTAGCGTTGCTCAATAAGAAATTTTCATCTAAAAACTTTTTCATCTTCTTAAATTTATAGTGATACACCCCTTTTCCATGGAATAAAATCATCCTGGTTTAGCAAAACAGCTTTCGGGATCACTTCACCGCTTGCTGCTTTAATACAATACTCCAGTATCTTTTCTCCCATTTGTTGAATAGTTTTTTCTCCTTCGATCACAGGGCCACAGTCAATATCAATGATATCATTCATTCTTTTCGTTAGGTTACTATTGGTACTGACTTTAATCGTTGGACACACAGGATTGCCTGTTGGTGTTCCAAGCCCGGTAGTGAATAAGATCAATGTAGCGCCACTTGCGGCTTTACCTGTTGTAGCTTCTACATCATTACCGGGAGTACATACAAGACTTAGCCCAGGTTTAGTTGCAGGCTCAGTATAGTCAAGCACATCTACTACAGGTGAAGTGCCGCCTTTTTTTGCTGCTCCAGCTGATTTTATCGCATCCGTTATTAATCCATCTTTAATGTTTCCGGGTGAAGGATTCATTGAGAAACTGGAACCGGCTTTTGTTACAATTTCTTCATAGCCCCTCATCAATTTCATAAATTTCCGTGCAGTAGCTTCATCAACAGAACGATCAACCAGTTCCTGCTCTACACCGCAGAGTTCTGGAAATTCAGCCAATAGAATTTTGCCGCCTAATGCAACAACCAGGTCAGAGCAATAACCAACAGCAGGATTGGCAGATATTCCGCTGAACCCATCACTGCCTCCACATTTAACACCTATACATAGTTTATCCAATGTAGCCGGTTCTCTTTCCAGTTTATTTATTTCAATAAGGCCTTCAAATGTTGTTCTGATGGCTTCAGCTATTAGTTGTTCTTCACTTTGTGATTGCTGTTGTTCAAAAATGAAGAGAGGCTTATCGAAATTCGGGTTATAAGCTTTAAGATCATTTTTAAAATCCTGCACCTGTAGATTCTGGCATCCAAGACTTAACACGGTAACACCTCCTACATTTGGATGATCTGCATAAGCAGCCAATAGCTTACTTAAAATCGCAGCATCCTGGCGAATACCTCCGCAACCTCCCTGGTGATTTAAGAATTTAATGCCATCTACATTCTTAAAAAGCCTCCCCCCGGCTCCCTCCAAAGAAGGGGGAGTTAGAGAAACTTCATTTATGTCTTCACCTTCTTTATATGCTTTCAGCAAATTATGCGTGTATCTTTTGTATTTATCAGTAACTGCATATCCCAACTCATTATGCATGGCCTCACGGATCACATCCAGGTTCCTGTTCTCACAAAAAACGGTAGGAATAAACAGCCAGTAATTGGCCGTGCCTACTCTTCCATCACTTCTGTGATAGCCATTAAATGTCCTTCCTTTGAATTTGGAGACATCAGGGGCATGCCATTCAAATTTTGCATTACGATAATCATATGGCTCTGCGGCATGTTTAATGTTTTCAGTTGACATCCGGCTGCCTTTGGCAATTTCGGTTTGAGCTTTGCCCACCAATACACCATACATGATCACTTCATCACCGGGTTTCATATCCTGCATGAAAAATTTATGTTTTGCAGGAATATTTTCAGTCAACACATAGTCTGTTCCTTCAAAAGGAATAGACTCTCCCTTGGCCAGGTTGGCCAGGGCGACGATAACATTATCCTTTGGATGAACTTTTAAAACCCTATGCTTCATTTCATTTACGCAGTTACCTTTTTTGACTGTAGTTGGCTAATAGTTTGCAAAACTCCGTTTGATTTAAAGTTCTGCAACAGTTCTTTTACAGTTTGCAAAAAACCGGGAAGTTTTGTCAGATCGGTCTCCCAAAGTTCTTCATTACTCATTACTTCTGTGGCAACTTCTTCCGGATTTTTATTGCGCCATAAGTTATGAAAATATGCGGCTGAATCATCTTTTATTTCATATTCAACCCCATTTCGTTCCCCAAAAAATTTATCTCCTTCTTTACGGGTTGATTTCATGTACAGCAGGAAAGCGGCAAAGCCAATTGCCATAAGTATGGGGACAGACTCATTTTTATCGAAATGGCTGAGCAATAAAGGCATGTTCCGCATCTTCATTTTGGAAGTGTATTGTACAGTTATGCTCTGCCACTGATGATCAATGAAGGGATTGCAAAAGCGTTCAAAAGTGCTGTTGGCAAAATCAGTCTTCACTTTTTCATCGATTTCAAACGGGATTGCCGGAGCGATCTCATCATGCATCAGGTTTTTAGTGAATTTTCCGTAAACCGGATGAGTGACCGCTTCACGGGTAATATTGAAGCCACATAAAAACGCTGTTCCGCAATTGAATGTATGCGTACCATTCAGCAAACGCAATTTCAACTCTTTGAATAATGTGATATCCGGAGCAATTATAACGGCTTTATCAATTTTATAAAATGATAAAACTTCTTTCGCTTTTTCATTTCCTTCAATAGCCCACAGGCGAAATACTTCACTCATCGTCATTAACTCATCTTCGTAGCCTAATGCTGCTTCAATTTTCTTTCCTTCATTTTTATTTGGTTTTCCGGGTACGATCCTGTCAACAAGAGAATTACAAAATGTATTGTGAGTTTCGAGCCACTCAATGAATTTATAGTCAAGATTATTACGATGAGCCAGTTCCAGTACTATGCTTTCTAGTTTTGACCCATTATCAGTGATGAGTTCTGTGGGAACGATCACCATACCACTTTCCATACTTCCTTTAAAAGCTTTAAATCTTTCATGCAGAAAAGCGAGCAGTTTGCCCGGAAAAGAAACAGGAGGGGCGGCATTAATATCATCCTGAACAAGCTGAATTCCTACTTCGGTAGTATTAGAAAGAATAATATTCATTTCAGGGTTGTGGGCACACTCCAGAATTTTTCCCCATTCAGTTTTAGCACTAAGAACCCTGCTTATGGAAGCATTGATAATATTTTCTTCAACGGTCTTTCCATTTTCAACACCGCGAACACAAATGGTATATAAACTATCCTGTCTGTCAAAAGCACTGCTATCGCTGTCCGTTGATTTCACAACTACCACACGGCCATTAAAAATGCCTTGCTTATTGGCTTTGTCGATGAAATAATCCGGTAGAGCTCTCAGCAATACACCTGTTCCAAACTGCAGAACTTTTTCAGGTAAATCAAATATCGCAGTATCCGGCACTTCCAGTTTGTCCTGAGCTTTGATCTGCCCGATATTACTTTTAGATAGTTGCATAATTATATTTTAGTGTCATTTATTTTCTTCAGGATCCCATCTTTCGCGAAATACCCATTTTATAGTGATGTCTTTTGCACTTACATTACCAGGTAAATTGTTTTTATACCAGCTAAAATCATTTCCTCCTTCCCGGTGGCAGTTGTAATAATAAATTCTATCTCCCCAGTTAATAATATTATTGGTGGGAACACGGTAAATAGGGGTGTCCTTCATATTCTTTGCGAACAGGCAGTTGATCAGATAAAATTGTGCTTCCCTGTGATAGCGACCGAGTAAGAAACCATCATAGCCTTTGAAGCGGCAATTCACCAGCACTGTTTTGGAGTCTTTACTTCCGGAGCCATCATGCCAGATAGCAGCGGGACCAGTATGCGAAATGAATTCACAATTCTCCGCCCATGCCCATCCTCTCGGGCAATAAAAATCTACACCACCTTCCATGATGCAGTCTTTGAAATACCACATGCCATTATATATTTCCCATGGGCTAACTGTATCTCCACCGAAAGAACGGAAGCGGCAATTAACCGCCTTAAGCCTTGTAGCCATATTCATGGTTCGCAAAGCCATCTGGTGTCCATCTTTTCTTAATACTTTTTCTCTGGAAGAAGAAGTATCAGTTTCGCACCATATCTTTCTTTCTGTATAATCAAAACCAAAATTGTTTGTAATGGTAATATCTCTCAGTGTAATATCATTGGCGCCAATATTCATTGTAGCAACACCCCAATCATCTTTGTGACCACAACGCCACTCATCCCTTGCAATTGAAGCAATGATGATTGTCTTCTCTCTATCCTCGCCCTGGAAAATGATATTGTTTTTTTCGATATACAGTTTTTCGCTGTAGGTTCCCTTTTTAATAAAGATCATTCGGGGAGAAGCCGATGAATCAGGCAAACTGTTTATAGCTCCCTGGATGGTTTTATAATCACCACTTCCATCAGCGGCAACAATAATTTTTGATGGATCGAATTTTGAATGATGAACTGATGCGACCCGTCCGCAAGCAGACGGGGGCATCAGTATGAGACCTATCAAAGAAAAAAGTATAGTATGAGATTTTCTAGTGATCATTTTTTATTCGTCTGTTTGATCAGCCATTTCACCCATTCTTCGGCAGCTTTATAATTGTCAAATTCGGCGGGTAGTTTTCTCCCATCGAGGTATTCATTGTATATCCATGGATCGCCAAGCGCAAAAACAGTTCCTTTGCCATACTTTGCCACCGCCATCAGTTTATCATCAGCGTTTTTTAATACTGTAATTGCAGGATCTTTAACCTCCAGGCTGCTGTATTCCTTGACATACAACTTATGTGGTGTGTCGAATAATGAATTACCGGTTGGAACTACTGCTGCTCCCTGCTCAAACTGATCATTTTGTACACGGTTTTTACTATCCTCATTAAACCGGATACCAAATTGGCCGGCCAGTTTATTGAAGTTTTTGAATTCGGCATTACCGGCATCGTTTCCAAGCAACACCAAAGTGCCACCCTTTTTTACCCAATTGCTTATTGCATTTATGCTTCTCTCATCTATATAATTAGGCGTTTCAGTTTCTTTTTCTGTATCCGGGTCTACGATCATATAAATAGAAGCTTCTTTTAAGTTCTTTGAAGAAGGTGCCGTATTCAAAGATTTTGTGATAGTGCCATATCTCTGGAATATTTCACCCAGCATTGCATACCCGCTGTTGCTTTTGTCTTCCCATATGTAATGGAAGCGAATATTATTACCGGCAGCATCTTTCTTCCATTCATTATTGAAGTAATTGTCAAGTAAAACAACTTTATTTTTACCGATACTTTGTGTTGATTGTATTTCCATTTCAGCAGCACAAAGAATAAAGGCGCCCATTCCTTTTGGATCATTCTCAACTACCGGTTCACTCATGTAGTATTCAAAACTGCCATCACGGTATGGTTTTCCACCTAATCCAGAAACGGAAACAGTGCCTGTTAGATTCACCTGCCCATCAGGGCCGATCTCAATAAAATGATTTATAACGCCGTTATAGGCTGCCTTTGTTGCAGTAATATATCTGGATGATAAATATCCTTTTCTGACTCCTTTTGCTAATGTGTATATCAACATGCATGAAGCAGAAGCCTCAGGATAATTTTTTTCTTTTCCTGGCAAATTGGGAACATCATACCATAAACCGGTTTTGGGATCTTGAACTTTAACAACGGCAGTAGCGAACCGTTGCAGCATTTGTATCAATTCTTTTCTTTTAGGATGATTTTCGGGAAAATAATCCAACACATCTACTAAGGCCATGCCATACCAACCCAGGCTTCTTCCCCAAAAATTGGGAGACTGACCTGTTTGTTTATCGGCCCATTGCTGCTCTTTACTTTCATCCCATCCATGATATAGCAAACCTGTTTTTTTATCTATTGCTCTTTTTTCCATCAGGATAAACTGGCGGGCTATGTCGTTAAAGGCAGTGTCATCGTTAAAGATTTTCGCATATTCCGCATAAAAAGGCTGCCCCATGTAAAGGCCATCCAGCCACATTTGCCACGGATATATCTTTTTGTGCCAAAACCCACCTTCAGTAGTGCGGGGATGAGTTTTTAATTGATCTCTTAATAATGCTGCTGCCTTCCTGTATTTTTCTTTTCCTGTAACCTGGTAAAGCAGGAGAAGTAATTTGCCATTATTGACATGATCAATATTATATTCATCATGCTTATAACCTTTTATTGTCCCATCATTATTTACATAAAAATCCATGCATTGCTGGATGTACTTAAACCACTTTCCATCACCTGTCGCATTCCAGACGGACTCTATTCCTTTTAGAACAACTCCCTGATCATACCGCCATTTAGCGGCTTTATCATTACCTATTAAAAATGAATCAGGCCAAATTTTCATGGCTGTTGTAGCCATTTCCTGGCTCCATTTTATTGTTGATTCCGTGGATTGATCCTGGGCGAACGATGCGCTGGTTTCCTGTGCTCCCAATTCAAAGCTTATTTTTTTAAGGGCATTTGAAGTATTGGTATGAAGAATAGTGATATCCTGACTTCTTTCGCCGCTAATCCTGAATAACTGTGTAGCAGGAGAGTTGTATTCAATATTATCAAAAGTGATCTTATCACTTTGTACTATATCTACAACAGGGTTTGTATTCTTGCTAAAGACTTTAATGTTTTTTAATGTTACAGAAGAGGCTTCCTGTATATCTATTCCTTTGTCAGATTGCAGAACCATATTTTCCAGCACAATATTCTGCACATGCATTTCTGGCAAACCCCGGATAAATATGGCTTTTTGTGCCCCATTGCAATACACATTACTGATATGAAAGTTTCTGAAAATAGGGGTGGTTTCATCAACCGGTTTGAATTCGACTTTGGGAAGTTCTCTTTTTTCACCAGCCAATGGAATAGGATCCTTGGCTTCATAATACATATCAAACAGGATCGCTTCACCGGGGATATCTTTCATGTAGATATCTTTTATGGCAATATTTTCAACAATGCCACCACGGCCCCTGGTTGTTTTAAAACGAAGTCCTATATCAGCCCCGATAAATGTACAATTGCTAACTAGTATATTTCGAACCCCGCCGCTCATTTCGCTACCGATAACAAAACCGCCATGGGATGAATAAACCGTACATCCGGTTATTATCACATTTTCGGTAGGCATGTCTCTTTTTCTTCCTTCTGCATTTCTTCCGCTTTTCATACAAAGGGCATCATCACCCACATCAAACACAGAGTTTTCTATGATCACATTCTTGCAGCTTTCCAGGTCGATCCCATCACCATTTTGTGCATACCACGGATTTTTCACGGTAATATTCTTAATGAAAATATTTTCACTCATTAGAGGATGAAGGCACCATGCTGCAGAATTTTGAAATGTTACACCCTCAAGTAGTATCGTATTACATTCAGTTAATAGCAAAAGGTTGGGCCTTAGAAAATCCTTGATGCTATTATAAAAAGCGGCATCTTTCCCGGCCTCAATTACACCGGGGTTTGACATTTTAGACCCTTTTAGTGATTTTACAGATGGATACCATACCTTTTTATCATCACTAAGTATTCCACCGCTCGCCACTAATTTCTTCCATTGTGTTTCATTGAGTTTATCTTTTTTTACCATTCTCCATGCATCGCCATTCCCATCAATGATTCCGCTACCTGTAATGCCAATATTGGTAGCACCGGTTGCTGAAATGGGGGATTGGTTACGCATTTGAGGTAGTCCTTCCCAATTAACAGCAGCAAGAGGGTATTGATCAAAATCTTTTGTAAATAATAAAGTAGCCCCTTGTTCCAGGTGTAGATTGATATTGCTTTTTAAGGTCAGCGGACCTGTAAGCCACAAACCTTGTGGTATCATCACTACTCCACCACCTCTTTGATGCAACTGATCAATAGATGCCTGGATCGGCTTTGTATTCAAGATATTTCCATCCGGAACTGCTCCATTGTTTTGGATATTAATGCTGTCTTTCTTGAATGTTGGAGTCGTTGGATTTTTTTGGGCAGAAACTCCCAAAAACAGAAATGCGGAAATAGAAAATAGAAGAATTTTTTTGGCCATGGCAGGTGCAA
>Ga0116152_10005309_pt1 | contig 10062 bp, 8 predicted proteins | sample AD_UKC119_MetaG_FD_89894 | JGI IMG/M metagenome (GOLD analysis project Ga0116152, IMG submission 89894) | Active sludge microbial communities of municipal wastewater-treating anaerobic digesters from Hong Kong - AD_UKC119_MetaG | ecosystem: Engineered > Bioreactor > Anaerobic > Digestate...
AGCTACTGCTCCCTGGGAAGGACGGTGTTCCTGGCGGGGCAGTCGACAGGCGGATGGGTTTATGCCTACGACACGGGAGAGGGTGTGCTCCGCCGTCTTACCCGCCTGCCCGAAGAACTCAGGGAAAGCAATCTCGGCTCCCCGGCCACGGCCGCGGGAGGGAAATACTTCTATCTGGCCGGAGGCTTCATCCTGGGCCAGTCCCTTGATCTTTCGGACAGAACCATTGACTCCGTCTACCGCCTCGACCTGGAAACCCTCGAGTGGCGGCGGTGGGGGACCCTGTCGGAGAAGCGGTTCGCCGCGGCAGCCGCCATTGAGGACGGGAAGCTCTTCGTCGCCGGCGGGAAACACTACGAACTGTTCACCGTCGGAACCTCCTCGTCGACGGTGGAAATTCCCACATCATCGGTGAACGTCTTTTCCCTGGAGAACGGATCACGGCAGGACGCCGTCCTTCCCTTCAGCACGTGGAAGGGAACGCTGGCCTTCGACGGAGAACGGGAGACCTTTCTCTTTTTCGGAGGATTGGTATATTTCGGCGACCTCAGCATGGCCTCCCCCCTGGCCGCATGGACCAGCCCCGACGGAAGGGGCAGTGAATGGGAACTGGCCTCCCCCCGTTTTCCTTTTATTTCCGGGGACGGAGGCTGGGCCTTCTCGACAGGAGGGACCTGTCATCTCCTTTCGAGAGGGTGGGGCGACCAGTACGACAGGGGATACCAGCTCTTCTCCCTGCCTTCGCCGGAAAGCTCCCCTGCAGGATGCACTTCGGGAGTCTCTCCCTGGGGAGCCCTGCTTCTCGTCCCACTCGCACTCCTGCTGAAAGAACAATAGAAAAGCGGCCCCCGGGAAATTCCGGGGGCCGCTGCTGCGGTAAAGGGGAAAAGCTACAATCCCTTTTTCTCCATCAACATGAAGGACAGGAGGAAGATCACGGAGACTCCGGCGATGACGATCCAGTGATTGACCCCGAGAAGCTGGGGAAGGGTGATTTTCCCGTAGTCGTGCATCTTCAGGAGTGTATCCTGGAGGTAAGGGAACATCTCGGCATAGAGGGCAGCACCGGCGACGGCGCCGAGAATGCCCCAGAAGGCATCGGTCCGTCCCTCCCCAAGGGCGCCCATGGAGGTACCCGGGCAATAGCCGAGAAGGGCCCAGCCCACGCCGAAGAGAAGCCCTCCCGTTATGGTTCCGCCCAGGATGGTGGGTTTTATGGAAAGCTTCACCAGCCCCTGGTCGTAGAGGAAGTACGTTCCGATCATGCCGACGATGATGGTGGACATCATGAACTTCAGGATGGTGAAATCCTGGAAGCGGAGGGCGGCAAGCTGCTTGTCGTACCGGAGCACCTTTGCCCTCTGGAGAAGAACGCCGAATACCATTCCGGTGACCAGGCCGAAACGGAGCTGGAGATCGACGGCGTTCGCGATGCCCTTGAGAGACACGAGAATTTCATTCAAATGGACAATGATCTGATCAAGATCCATTCTGTCCACCCCCGTAAATCATTCTGGCCACTATGGCACCTGCCACGAAAAAGCAGATGAGAGCCAAAAATCCGCTGGCAGCAAGCTGAAGCGTCCCGCTCAGCCCGTGACCGCTGGGTCACCCGTCGGCGAGGCGGGCGCCGAACATGGCCACCGCACCGCCGAGAAAGGCCACCAGTCCCCTGGATACTGCACTTTCACCGAAATGCCTCTTCCACATGTCCGGCACGGCCTGGAACTTGAAATCGCCGAACAGAGTGGCAGAAAGCAGGGCCCCGATAAAAATGCCGATAATGAACATCATCTGCCAGTCCATTTTTGCGGCGTTCTTCACCAGATATTCAAGTGTCGCCGCCCGTTCCGGAATGACCTTATCCTCCACGAAGGCCGCAGCCCTCACGAAGGATGTGGACGCGCCGAAGAACTTTCCGGTATAGTAGGTCGACCATACGGAAAGCAGTCCGGCCAGTCCGCCGAGAAGATAAGGATTCCATCCTTCCCGCGTTTTGCTCACACCCATCCCTCCTTTGCCGATGATGATTCTGCGGTACCATTTTATGGTATTACTAAAGCGAAGCACAGTCAATAACGGAAAAGGCAACTTCTTTTTCCGCGGCGGTCACTTCTCCTCCGCCCAGGAACGGACGGAGAAGCCTCCCTTCTGCAGTTCGGCGATGGCATCCACGGCCGCTTCGGCGGCTGAAGTCGTCGTCGTATATGGAATTTTCCTTCGGACTGCCTCGATGCGCATCTCCCTGCCTCCCGAAAGGCTGTTGGAGCCGAAAGGAGTGTTGATGAGCATCTGGATTTTCCCCGCCCGCATATAATCCACCACGTTCGGCCGTCCTTCGTGGACCTTGAGGACCACCTCGGGAAACAGCCCCCGCTCAAAAAGATACCCGGCGGTTCCCCTGGTGGCCGCAAGGGAAAACCCGAGGTCCGCAAGCTTCTTCGCCACAGGGAGGATTGTTGCCTTGTCGAAATCGTTCACCGAAATGAACACCCTTCCCTTCACCGGAAGCATGGTTCCTCCCGCCGCCTGGCTTTTGGCGAAGGCTTCCCCCACAGTGGCTCCCGTTCCCATCACTTCACCGGTGGACCGCATTTCGGGGCCCAGGACCGGATCCACGGAGGAAAACCTGTCGAAGGAGAACACCGCCTCCTTGACGGCCCATTCGGAAATGCACCGCCCCTCCCCGTACCCGTCCTTCGTGAGTCCCTGGACCTCCAGGTCCTCTCCCTGCCAGAGCCGTACGGCGGCCTTCACGAGGTTGACCCCGCTTGCCCTGGAAAGGAAGGGCACCGTCCTGGAGGCCCGCGGATTAACCTCGAGAATGTAAAGCTCCCCGTCTTTTGCGGCGAACTGGATGTTCAGAAAGCCGCTGATGCCGATCTCCCGGGCAATCCGGACGGCTGCGGCCGCCATCTCCCGGGAGAGACCGGAGGTGCATTTGTAGGCGGGAAAGACGCAGGCGCTGTCCCCTGAATGAATCCCCGCCGCCTCGATGTGCTCGAGAATTCCGGCCACGTAGACGTTCCGGCCGTCGCTGAGAGCGTCGAGGTCATATTCAAAGGCGTCCTCGATAAACCTGTCCACCAGGAGGCGATGGTTCCCGTCAAGGGGCAGCCCCCTGGAGAGATACAGTTCCAGGTCCTCCATCCCGTGGGCGACGAACATGTTCTTTCCCCCAATCACGTAGGAGGGACGCAGAAGAACGGGGAAACCAACGGCCCGCGCCGCACCGGCCACCTCGTCCCTGGAGCCGGCCATCCTGCTCTCCGGCTGCCGGAGCCCGAGGCGCTTCAGCAGGGCTGAAAATTTGCCCCTGTCCTCCGCCTCGTCGATGCCGGCCAGGGATGTTCCCACGATACGGGCTCCCCATTTCTCCAGGTCCTGTGCCAGGTTGAGAGGAGTCTGCCCGCCGAGCTGCACCAGGACATCCCGGATGCCCTCCCTGGCGAGGACGGCCTTGACGTGTTCCGCCGTGAGAGGTTCAAGGTAGAGCCGGTCGGACACGTTGTAGTCGGTGGAGACGGTTTCCGGGTTCGAGTTGATGATGACCGTCTTTCTCCCCGCCTCCTTCCAGGCGAGGGACGCCAGGGTGCAGCAGGTGTCGAATTCGAGCCCCTGCCCTATCCTGTTCGGGCCCGAAGCCACAATGGCCACCCCCTGTTCCCCGGTGGGCTCTCCTTCATCGATTTCCCCCCAGGTGGAGTAAAAATAGGGAGTCTCCGCCGGAAATTCGCCGGCGCAGGTATCCACGAAATGAAAGCACGGACGGATTCCGAGGCTGTCCCGGAGGGACTCCACTTCCTCTTCCGTCTTCGACGACAGGCGGGCGATCCGCCTGTCCGAAAGACCGAAGCGCTTCGCCTTCAGGAGGAGATCCTCCGTGAGCGGTTCCCCGGCGATGCTGTCCTCACATTCCGCCTGGTCTGCCATCTGGGAGAGAAACCAGGGATCGTAGGCCGTTTTTTCCGCAAGGTCCCGGAGAGCCCGGCGGCCCTCCCGCTTCAGTACCGTGTAGGCAGCGAAAATTTTCTTCGGGTGGGGAGTGGTCAGCATTTCATCGAGGCCGTCGTACCCCATGGGAAGTTCGTGGATTCCCCCGTACCCCTGTTCGGAGGCCCGGGCCGCCTTGTTCAGCGCCTCCATGAAGGTCCTGCCCAGGGAAAGGGCCTCACCGACTGATTTCATCTGGGTTCCGAGACGGTCATATTCCGCCGGGAACTTGTCCGTCTCGAACCTCGGAAACTTCACGGCAACGTAATCCAGGGCGGGCTCGAAGCAGCCGGTAGTGCTGCCGGTGATCTCGTTTGAAATCTCGTCGAGGGTATAGCCCACAGCCAGCTTGGCCGCAGCCCGGGCTATGGGAAATCCCGTAGCCTTGGAGGCCATGGCCGACGAGCGGCTCACCCGGGGGTTCATCTCGATCACCGTCATCCTTCCCGAACCGGGATGCACGGCGAACTGGACGTTGGAACCTCCGCAGTCCACCCCCACCGCCCGGAGCACATCGATGGCGGCTGACCTCATCGCCTGGTATTCCCTGTCGCTCAGGGTCTGCACGGGGGCTACGGTGATGCTGTCCCCGGTGTGGACTCCCATGGGATCGATATTCTCGATGGAGCAGACCACCACGGCGTTGTCCTTCCTGTCCCGCATGACCTCCATCTCGAATTCCTTCCATCCCAGGAGAGATTCCTCCACGAGAGCCGACTTGACCGGGCTTTCAAGCAGGGCCCGCTCGACCCGGGCCCTGAGCTCCTCTTTCGTTGAAGCGACAGCCCCACCCACACCCCCGAGGGTGAAGGAGGGGCGGATGACCACCGGCAGACCGGTTTCCGAGGCGAACGCCTCGGCTTCCTGTACCGATCGGGCAAGGACTGACTTCGGAACATCAAGGCCGATATCCTCCATGGCCCTCTTGAACCGCCCCCGGTCCTCCGCCAGCCGGATGGACTCCACCGACGCGCCGATGACCTCCACGCCCCACCGGTCCAGAATGCCTTCGTCCGCCAGCTCCAGCACCAGGTTCAGGGCTGTCTGCCCTCCCATGGTGGGCAAAATGGCGTCGGGGCGCTCCGTTTTGATTATCTCCTCCAGGTAGGGAACCTTGAGAGGTTCGAGGTACACTCTGTCCGCAATGCCGGGCGAAGTCATCACCGTCGCGGGATTGGGGTTCACGAGCACCACCTCGTACCCTTCCTCCTTCAGGGCCTTGACGGCCTGGACCCCGGAGTAGTCGAATTCGCAGGCCTGGCCGATGACGATGGCTCCCGATCCGGGAAGGAGGATTTTCTTCAGATCCCTGCGTGCCGGCATGGAATCATCTCCTTTTCTGCGGAAAAGGCGGCGGCCTTCACGAACTCGTCGAAGACCCACAGGGAGTCCCGGGGACCGGGCGCGCCCTCCGGGTGAAACTGGCAGGAAAGCACCGGAAGGCATTCGTGGTACAGTCCCTCCACCGTGCCGTCATTGGCGTTCCGGAACCAGACGTTCACCCCGGGGGGAAGGGAGGAGCCGTCCACCTCGAAACCGTGGTTCTGGCTGGTCACCTGGACCTGCCCCGTCCGCTCGTCCCGGACGGGGTGGTTGCACCCGTGGTGGCCGAACTTCATCTTCTGTGTCGTTCCTCCCAGGGCGTGGGCGATCAGCTGGTGCCCCAGGCAGATGCCGAACACCGGAAGGCGGCCCAGGAGCTCCCGGATCACCTCCGCCAGGGAAGAAAGAACGGCAGGGTCCCCCGGTCCGTTGGAAAAAAGGACCCCGTCCGGGGAAGACCGGAGAATTTCCTCCGCCGTTGCCGTCCAGGGAAACACCGTTGAAGACACTCCCCGGAGGGAGAGTTCCCGGAGGATGTTTCCCTTGATCCCGCAGTCCACTACTGCAAATCTGCAGTTTCCGGGCACATCCCGGCATTTCAGTGACCGCGTCCCCACCGACGGGAGGAGGTTCCGTCCCTCCATGGACGGAACGGCCTTCAGGAAGGCGAGGGCACGGTCCATCTCCGAAGCGGAAAGGGCGCTGCCGGAGGAGGAACTCACAAGGAGTCCGGTGCAGCTGCCCCTGTCCCGCAGCCGGAGGGTCAGCGCCCGGGTATCGACCCCCTCTATCCCCGGCACGCCGTTTCTTCGGAGAAATTCGGAGAGGGGTATCCGTCCTTTCGGCACCGGCCCGGAGTACAGGGACCGCACCACCAGGCCGGAAAGCTTGATCTCGGGAAGGCCCGGCTCGTCGGGGCCCCGTTCCGACCAGTCATCGGAACACCCGTAGTTCCCCCCGTGGGGACAGGTGAGAGCCACGATCTGCCCGGCGTAGGACGGATCGGTCAGCATCTCGTGGTAGCCTCCCATGGCCGTGTTGAACACCACTTCTCCCGCTCCTGCCCCGCCGGCCGGCGGAAAACCAAGCTCTCCCGCCTTCGGAGCCCTGCACCCGAATGATATTCCCCCGAAGCATTCCCCGTCCTCCAGAACCAGAAAACAGTCATTCATTTTCTCCTGATCTTCCTTCCTGCCAACAAATATAAAATAAAGTACATAAATATATATGAAATAAACTTTTGTTGCACTCACGGTACAGGAGGAAACGAAATTTGTCAATCCTGAGGAGGTGCCCTGAGGAGGTGCCCCGGCACTTGGGAGAGCATGGCCGCCCATGAAAAAAGCAGCCGCATCCATCCGTGGGATGGACGCGGCTGCCTCGTTTTTTCTCCGGGACCGTGCCCGGGCCTACCCGGCGAGCCTCCGGAACAGCTCCCGGACGGCCACTCCCCCGCCGACGACGAGCACCGTGAAATAGACCACGGTGGCGACATTAAGCAGGTGGCCGCAGAGGATATGGAACCCGTCCTTCTGGAGCAGCCCGATTGCCAGGAACAGGAGCGCGAGAGCCGGGAGCGTATTGCTGAACGGAACGAGACCGAAGGGCGCCATCAGCAGAACCGCCCCCGCGATCATGGCAAGGCTGTTTATCCTGTCAGCCATGGGAGCGGTCACGAACCCGCTCATCCTGTGGGGCCGGCTGATTTTTTCGAGAGAGCTGAGCCACCTGGATCCCCGCCTGATGGCGTTCCGTATGTTTTCGGCTGGAAGGGTCTTCCTCGCTATCCGCCCCGGAAGCCACAGGTTCCTTCCCATGAGGCGGCTGATGCCGATCAGGAGGATCGCAGCCCCGAACACGGTACTGACCCCCGGAATGGACACGGGAACAAGAAACACGAGGGTCAGAAAGGCCGACAGCAGAAGCAGGCCGTCCTGGCCGATGAGGTCCCGTATTTCCTCCAGGGTGACCCTGTCCGGGGGGAGGTTCCCCAATACGGTCTCAAGCTTTTCGGTGATCGACCGCTCTTCAATAGCCGTTCCCGGTGCCGCTGCGCCACCGGGAACGGAGTCCTGCCTGTTTTCAATGCTCTCCTGCATACCCTCATTACTCCCCCGGGGCATACTTTTTGAGCCTAGATTCTGCCCTGCAGCCCCTGTGCAAGTATATCAAAAACCTCTTTGTTTTCGTATGCTTCGATTTTTCCCCCGTCCGCCATCTCCGCCAGGGAGGGGTCGAGGGGAAGGCTGCCCCAGAAGGAGGCGCCGAGATCATCCATAAGGGCGGGCGAATGGCTTTTGCCGAAAAGCTCTACCCTCTTGCCGCAGTCCGGGCAGACAAAGGCGCTCATGTTTTCCACCACCCCCACGAGGGGAACGGAGAGCATCTCCGCCATCTTCGCCGCCTTCCGGACCACCAGGGACGCGATTTCCTGGGGAGACGTGACAAGAAGGAAGCCGTCCAGCGGAATGGTCTGCATTACTGTGAGCACTGCATCGGCCGTTCCGGGAGGAAGGTCGATGAAGAGAACGTCCAGGTCATTCCACTGCACGTCGGTAAAGAACTGAGTCACCGCATTCCCCAGAAGGGGACCCCGCCAGACCACGGGCTTCGCCGGATCGTCCAGCAGGAGGTTCATGGAGATGACCTTGATTCCGAGGCTGGTCTTCGGAGGCTCGATGCCCTCGGCATTCCCGAAGGGGAACGTGCTGAGCCCGAAGAAAGTGGGAATGGACGGCCCGGTTATGTCGGCGTCCATGATGCCCACTTTTTTGCCCATCCTGGCCGCGGAGACGGCGAGAAGGGACGTGACGGAGCTCTTTCCCACGCCTCCCTTTCCGCTGCCCACGGCGTATATCTTTTTAATCTGCTTCTTGTCGCTTTTCGGCGGTAATGTCATGAATGAAGTCCGCTCCTTCTACTTGTTTATTTTTTCCAGGGAAGCGCTTTTATACTTGTCCAGGGCTTCCCTCACCGTCATTCCTTCGGCACAGAACGCATCCATGTTCGCCTGCCCGATAAACCCGAGGGCATTCGGCCCCATCCTCGGGGCGAGCAGCACCGAAACCTGCTTCTGGGACAGCGTCATGAGAGCCTTGGAAGCGGCGCCGTGCTGTTCGGCCCCGGCGTCGTTTTCAAACGCCTCAAGGATTTTTCCTTCTTCGTCCGCAATGATAAAAAAAGGAGCCCGTGCAAACCTGTCGGCTACCTGGGACGTTTCTTCTTTTCCTGACGCGGCGACCGCTATCCGGATCATCGTTTCAGCCTCCCTGTTTTCTGTATTGAACGCCATAACTCCGGGAGGTCCCCCCCCATTTCCTCAGCGGGTATCCGTCCGGCACCAACAGCCTCCGCGATCTTCACGTCGAAGGGTATTGTTCCGAGAAGGGACCATCCTTCATCTCCGCACGTTGTCCGTATCGCATCCGTGAGCTCCTCCGAGAGGTTCCAGCGGTTGACCACTATCCCGAAGGGCACCGACAGTATACCGCATAATTCCGCAGCCCGCCGGAGATCCGACAGGGCGGACCGGGAAGGCTCGGAGACAATGACCGCAAAATCGGCTCCCGTGACCGACGACGTCACCGGACAGCCGATGCCCGGAGGTCCGTCGGTTATTATGAGCTGCGCACCGGAGGCCTCCGCTTCCTTCCTCGCTTCCTTCCGCAGAAGGGCTACCATCAACCCCGTGTTCTCCCCTCCGGGATTGAGCCGGGCGTGCCACAGGGGGCCCATGGCAGTATCCCCCCGGCGTATGGTTCCCCGCTCGAAATTTTTCAGCGAAATGCACTGCTCGGGACAGACATGAAGGCATACCCTGCATCCCTCGCAGAATCCCTCGTCCACGACGGCTTTCCCGTCCCGGACGTGAATGGCGTCGTACCTGCAGCTCTCTTCGCACACTCCGCATCCCGTGCACCGCGCCCGGTCGACTTCGGCAACAGACATGCCGCGGAAGGGTTCTCTGAACGTCTCCTCCGGATGGAGCAGGAGAGCGAGGTTGGGAGCGTCAACGTCGGCATCGGCGAGTATTTTTCCCTCCTCCGCCACGGCGGCGAGAGAGGCTGTCAGCGTCGTCTTGCCCGTGCCGCCCTTGCCGCTGATGATCACGATCTCCCGGATGCTCATGAGTATCTCCTTTCGATCCTCGACCAGAGCGTACGGGTGATTTCAGCCCATCCGGCATCGGTTTTGAAGGGCGATTCCCCCCTGGCCCCGCATTCCGCGGCAGACCGGGAAAAGGGATAGCGGGCAAGCACCTCCACACCGAACCGTGTGCACAGGTCGTCGAGAGAGAGATCGCCGATTCCCGTTTTGTTTATCACGAGAGCCGTCGGAATGTTCATGTCGGCCGTCAATTCAAGCATTCCCTCCAGGTCGGACCGCCCGAATGGAGTCGGTTCCGTGACCAGGAGCGCCAGATCAGCGTGGCGGAGCGATGCCGCCACGGGACAGGCCGTTCCCGGAGGGCAGTCCATCAGCCAGTCGGTCCGGTTGAACGCCTTCGCCTTTTTTACCGTTTCCTCTATGACGCGGACTGTGTTGACGCTCCCGACCCGGAGCCGCCCTTCGAGAAAAGGAATTCCGCCGCAGGTTCCGGACCGGACTTCCCCGACGGTCTGATCCTCCTCATATATGGCTTCCGTGGGGCAAACCCTGGAACAAAGGCCGCATCCCCGGCACAGCGAATCGTTGATGACGGGGAATCCCGCACCCATCCACGCTATGGCTCCGAAGACACAGCTC
>Ga0116152_10005311_pt1 | contig 10058 bp, 7 predicted proteins | sample AD_UKC119_MetaG_FD_89894 | JGI IMG/M metagenome (GOLD analysis project Ga0116152, IMG submission 89894) | Active sludge microbial communities of municipal wastewater-treating anaerobic digesters from Hong Kong - AD_UKC119_MetaG | ecosystem: Engineered > Bioreactor > Anaerobic > Digestate...
AGAAATTTGTTTTAAGTCACTCTAACATCGACGAAGACACATATGATCATAAACTTAACAGACAGGAATTTTGGATGGATTCCGATGATATGTTGAAATATGGGATAGTTGACGAAATTGTGTAAACAAAAAAAATTGTTAATATGAGGTACTGACGATTGACACCTAAGAAAAAAAAACAGATTAATTTTACGGAAGAACCTCCAAAAACAATAGGCGATGTACCGTTTTATAATTTTATTCTTGATAAAGATCAGTTGGAATTCGCTAATGCAATTTGGAATCCAGAGAAAACTATAATTTTTTGTGATTCTCCCGCCGGAACTGGGAAAACGCAAGTTGCAATGGGCGTTGCTAATATGTTAGTTAAGTATGGATTTTATGATGGGATATTAGGAATAGTAAGTCCTTGTGAAGAATCAAGACAAGGGTTTTTGCCGGGAGATATCACGCAAAAAAGTTCAGTGTATTTTGAACCATTTTATCAAGCAATGATTGAATGCAATATGAACCCAGATGTAGATATCATTAATGAATCAATTGATAATTCTAAAAACGGAACTGGCTTTGTCCGGTTTATAACTCATACTTTTTCACGCGGAGTATCATTTCGTAAACAAGTTATTATTTTAGACGAATTTCAAAATTTTACCAAACGGGATGCTAAGAAAATTTTAACACGTTGTGCAGATGATTCTAAGATTATTGTTATAGGACATGATGGGCAATGTGATTTACAAGACGAAAGTCAAAGTGGATTCATTCCTTATATTGAACATTTTCGTGGTGATTCTCGTTGTGCGATATGTGAATTACACACTAACTATCGTGGTTGGGTTAGTAATTGGGCAGACGCACTTAAGGTATAGACATGATCGGAATTTATAAAATTACAAATCTTATTAACAACAAATGTTATATTGGGAAGAGCGTTGACATTAAACGAAGATGGATTCGGCATAGATGTAACGCTACAAGCAATGTAAAAACCACTGAGGATTCTTGTTTGATTCGCGCCTTTAAAAAATATGGGATTGATAATTTTAAATTTGAAGTTGTAGAAGAGTGCATGTCTAGTGAGTTAAATGCCAAGGAGAAATATTACATCCAATTGTACCAAAGCTATAATGGTGAATATGGATATAATATGACGCTTGGTGGTGACGGTTCTTTAAAGCAAAGCAGAGATCGCGTATTGAGGTTGTGGGAAAATGGACTTTCACTTACACAAATTGCTAAAGAAATTTGCGGTTCGAGAAATACAGTCAAAGATATTCTTCGTGAATACAACATCCCTTTTGAACAAGAGGTTAAAGATCGGTGGAAAAAACGAGTTAGTCGACGAATTGAGCAACGTGATTTTAAAGGAAATGTTATTTGTATATGGCCTTCATTTCATGAAATTGAGCGGGTAATGGGATTTGATCGTGGAGGTATTTCAGATTGTTGTAATTATATGATTCGTCAAAGTCATGGATATAAATGGAGATATGCAGAACGTAGTGCAACAGCTGCTTTGGCTGATTTGCTTGATTAATGAACTTTTTATGAACACATCAAAATCTGGGATGTGTGGTGTATAATGTGGCTACAGGGCTGAGACATAAATCTTTACGGGACGTTACACATAAACACGTAACCTTTATGAATAGTGCCGTTTATCCTGAGGACAACATTGCCAGATGTTAAAATTGACAAATGTAAAGGTTCAAGCCTTATGACTCAGCCCTGTAATAAATTTCTCCCTAAAAGTCTTGCGGTATCTGGCGGGATTGATATCAACTTGCAATAAATATCAATCCCTATTTGCATCATTAGTTTAATGGAAGAACTACTGACTTCCAATCAGAGAGTGCCAGTTCAATTCTGGCATGATGCTCCAAATGGTTGGTTCGAATCCAACTCAATAGCAGAGGGCTGGTGTGACGGGGTGCAGGTTCAAGTCCTGCTGATTGTGTAATAAGATTGACATTTTTATTACTAACATTGGATGACAAAGGCTCGTCTTCATGGTAAGGAAGACGTTAAACAGTCAAAGTTTCCTTTAGAATTATTTGCTGTGGCGGAAAAGAACACTTATTGTGGTAAAGCCAACCAAGATGGTGGCAAGTGTAGACGCGGATACGGTATGTGTCGCCCACGGTAACTACGTGGGTATGTGAGGTGCAAATCCTCACCTGCAAACAAAAGTAAGATCAACGTAGTGGCGGAATTTAAGACGCAGAATGCAGAAGAAACACCGAAGGGTTGTAACTTCCCCTGAGTTAATCACTCAAGAATATGCGACGGTTAGACATCCAAAGATTTCTTCATGCAAGGGTGGAAGTCCCTTGTCTATGTTGATTAAAAAGTAATCTCGTATATTGGGTAGTGCCAATGCCTAAAGAGTCTAAACGAGGGAACGTTACCCCATGGCGGCGAGATTATATTTATATACAGGGCGTGGTGTAACGGTAACACGCGTGCCTTGGGAGCACGAGTCGCAGTTCAATTCTGACGCTTTGTACCAGATGTTGGGTAGCACCCAAACGATTTCAGACCACTTCGGCTGGCTGAACCACGAATGAAAAAGTTCGCTGAAAACGGCATGGGAAAGACGGAAGGCAATAACCGTATGGTTGGAGTGCGCGATGTTTCTCTCTGTGTGACAATCTAAGCGGGAAACCGACCAACTGGTAGTAGGATTGGGAGGGCAAGTCTCTCGATTAACTTCGGAGTGCACTTGAGATTTGATCTCATGAAGCCCATAATCAATTTTATTATCAGTAATAAGGGTATAAAATCCCAACACAGAAGCTTTGGAAGATTGGCGCAATGGTAACGCAACGGTTCGCTAAACCGTCAGCTCTTTGGGGCTTATAGGTTCAAGTCCTATATCTTCCGCCAATGGTGTCCAGTTGGTTATGCTTGCGTTTGAGTGGTTTAGTTTATGACTGTACTGCAATAACGGAAGAAATCTATCGGTGCGCAACGATGTTCTTCGGACGCTGGACAATAGACATAGACTTACGGGAGTAGCGCGTAGCACCAAACCGTAAGTCTATATATGCTGCCATAGCTCAATTGGCAGAGCCACCGCCTTGTAAGCGGAAGATTGATGGTTCAATTCCATCTGGTAGCTCCAGCAAGAGCAAGGAAACTTCTCGTGTAAGTTGCGGGATGGGTACAGCGCGAAGCCCTCGTCCTATTTTGAAGCGAGAACGTTGAGGTTTTCCGGTATGGGCGCGTTTACCTTACCGGAAAATCTCAACGCACATAATGGATGGACACTGCGTTTGCTATTTAGCAAGTCACTGCCGGGGTGATGTTCTTTGAACGCGTGGTGTAATAAAAAGTGGGATAGAGCATTGGCGGTATTGTATGACTTTACTTTCAATGCTCCATCCCCAATATCAAATTATCAAATGTTTAACCTATTGGCAAAGCGTTACTCGATAAACGCTATATAAAAGGTCGAGTTCATATGTAACGAAAAAGCTCTGTGCATTTGGCATGGGGCTTTTTCTATTGTAAAAAAGGAGGCATTGAGTTGCCTAAAAAGAAAATTTTAAGTCAAGAGGAAATTTTAAAAAAGCAGTTGAAGTCGAAGGCACCATCGTCTTCTTCTAAATCGAAACAGCTTGAAGATGAAACCACTTTGTATACTGGCTACGGCGATAAAAAACCTCCAACTGGGTTTGTTTGTCCATCGTGTGGTACAATTTTTACCTCACTACGTGGAAATTTCTATATGACAGATTCTGATTTATATCGCGGCAACGGTGGGCATTTGCCTTTGTGCCGTAAATGTATCTATGATTTTTATATTAAAGCAAAAGAAATATATGAAGGTGATGATAAAGCTGTTGTAAAACGTATGTGTCAGTTGTTTGACGTATACTGGAACGAAGATTGTTACGTCTTATCAGAATCTATGCAAAAAGCAGCAACTAATAATTTTGTCGCATATTTAATGCGTCTTAGAATTAAGCCATTTTGTGATATGGGTAAAAGTTATTTCGATACGGTTCGTGAAGAAAAATTGGCACTGCGACAAGCGGTTAAAAAAGCAGAGGAATCTGCAAAGGTTGAGTCAGTAATTAATGGCGAAGAAGTTGATGAAACAAGCGTTTCGCCTGAAACCATTAAACGGTTTGGGCCGGGGTTTACTCTTGAACAATATGCGTATTTACAAGATGAGTATGACGATTGGATTACTCGTAATGAGTGTAAGACAAAAGCGCAGGAAACGTTGTTTAAAGAATTGTGCATCTGTCAGTTGTCTATGCGGGTGATGAATGCTGATATCAACGCAGATGGCAATACTGACCCGAAAGTTTTAAAAACAAGAGCAGATGCACTCAAGACTTTCCAAGATTTATTGGGAGCTTCAAACCTGAAACCGACACAAACTAATGATAGTTTACTTGTTGATACAAATAGCTTTGGAACATTGATTAGTAAGTGGGAAAAAGAAAAACCAGTTCCTGAACCAGACCCTGAATGGGCAGATGTCGATAACATTAAATCTTATATCTCAACGTGGTTTCTTGGTCATCTTTGTAAAATGTTTAACATAGATAATGACTGGTCTCAATTGTACGAAAAAGAAAAGAGTAAGTATACGGTTGAGCCGCCTCATTATGATGAGATGGATGAGGAAGAGCTTGATTTTGATGCTTTGCTGAAACAACAAAACAGAGGTGGTGATGCCAATGAGCGCAGCGACAATCCAGAGTCTAAACCAAGTAGCGAATGATAAAGCTACTCAGATTATGAATGGGATTGCGCTCTGGTAGATGAGCTTCGTTTTATCGGGCGAATCCACATAGGTTTGTGCGTGATTACTTAGGTATTCATCTTAAACTATTCCAGCAAATAATTTTATACTTCATGAATTATAGCACGCGTTTTATGTATCTTGCCGCAAGAGGTCGGACTATAGACAAATAGATATTATAATTTTCTATCATTTCTTACAACGGTATTGTGAGAGGTGGATAAAATAAAATCAATTTTTTCTGATCAAGATATTGCTTTTATCAAAAATCATTACCTCAATATGTCGTATCGAGAAATTGCAAATCAGCTTTGTTTTACCGAAAGACAAATACGGGGTAAAATTAACAATATGGGCATGACAAAGCTAAGAGGCTTTAACAAAGATTATTTTAAAGGTGCTGTAACTCATAACCAAGCCTATTGGTTAGGTTTTATTTATGCGGACGGGTATATTGTTGATAATCCCACAAATAGATGTTATGAGTTAGCTATTGAAATTAACAGTCAAGATTGTGATTTATTATATGAGTTTAATGAAGAACTTGGTGGTGTTCATAAAATATTATTGAAGCATAATAGAAAAAGCTTTAATGGATATGATTATGAAACCGATAGCTGTATTATTAGAGTTTATTCCAAAGATATCGTTGAAGATTTGATGGAACTTGGAGTTGTACCTAATAAAACAAACGAAATAAGTTTTCCGACATGTAATAATTACTTTTGGGATTTTGTACGTGGGTTTAATGATGGTGATGGGTGTATTTACGTTAATCCTAGAAATTATATCTCCGTTAAGTTTGTTAATTCGAATGAAGCATTTTTAAAATATATCAAAGAGAAGATTTTTGATAATCTTGGTATTAAAGGTTCTATATATAAAGAAAAAGATAAAAAGTATCAATTAACTTACTTTAGGCAATCTGATGTAAAATTGCTACTTGATCATCTTTATCAAAACGATGAACATCCAAGACTTGATAGAAAATATGAAATCTACAAATCTTATTATGGCCTTCCCGCTTAGAAATAAACGGGTTATTAAAGAGAGGAAAATCGGTGAAAGCTTTAAAATGCTAATACCGAGGTCAATTTATTGTATAAAAACAGTAATTGTCCGTAACGCATAGGAGTTGAACCTGTTTAACAGAATATAACACTCCCACGAGTCCCCTCCACCTAAACGTAAAGCCGTAGGTGAATATATATGCTAGACTGGGGTGGGATGACCATCCGATGAAAATGAGGGAAACCTCCAGAGCTGTAGATAAAAAGCTACAGGATAATAACAGTCGCAGGGTAAGACATTTATGCTTGCTATTTTTTGTTTAGTCAGAGCTATTTTATATCCCGGTACACTTATTTGCGTTGCATCTAAGCAGCGTAAGCAAGCGTTGGAAGTGCTTGATAAGATTAAAGCTATGATGTTCGTATCGCCAAACATTGGGCTTGAAATTGATTTAACAGACATGAGTTGGGCGGTTAATGATGCTCATATTGGATTTCGGAATGGATCACGTATTACTGTTGTAACTGCAAGTGATAGTGCTCGTGGTTATCGTGCTCATGTTGTTATTATTGATGAGTATGTGCGTGTTGATAGAGATGTTATTAACTCTGTTTTAAAACACTTAAACGCTGAACCCAGACATCCTAAGTTTTTGGATAAACCGGAATATGAAAATAGGTTGGAACTGCGAGAAGAAAACAAAGAATTATATGCAAGTTCTTGTTGGTTCCAATCAGATTGGTCTTTTGAAAAAGCGAAAACCTTTTGTGCTAATATGCTCAAAATTAATAAGGCATATTTTATGTGTGGGTTGCCATATCAGTTATCAGTTGCTGAAGGGCTACTTTTGAAATCATCTATTGAAGATGACATGGGCGAATCCGATTTTAACGCTGTTTCATTCCAAATGGAAATGGAAGCATTGTGGTTTGGAGAAGCCGAAAGTGGTCTTTATCATTATGATGATTTGATACGTGCGCGTACAGTTCAATATCCAATGTATCCATTATCCATTGCGTCTAAAATTTCAGATAAGCGTCTCCGTATTGCTCCAAAACAACCCGGTGAAAAGCGTATTTTATCTATGGATATTGCTTTAATGGCATCTTCGAAAAAGCAAAATAACGATGCTACGTCATTCTTTATTACTCAGTTATTACCAATATCTTCTAATAAATATATGAAAAACGTTATTTACACCGAGAACGTTGAGGGAATGCACGCTGAAGATCAGGTATTGATGGGGCGACAGTTGTTTGATGAGTATAATTGCGATTATTATGTCATAGATGCTACGGGGCTTGGCAAACCGATGGTTGACTTATTGTTACGAGATCGGCAAGACCCTACGACTGGCATTATATATCGGGCATTGTCTTGTTGTAATAATGATGAGATTGCTGCTCGATGCTCAGATTCAACTGCACCAAAGGTGATTTGGGCTATTCAAGGTGGTGCTCAACTTAACTCTGATTGCGCTATGAAATTGCGTGAATCTTTTCGAGATGGCACGCTACACCTGTTGGTGAATGAGTTTGAAGCAGAAGACAAATATTTATCTACATTAAATGGATATAACAAATTATCACTTGTCGATAAGGTGCAATTGAAGATGCCTTATGTGCATACGGAACTTTTAATCAATGAACTTGTTAACTTGGAATGCACATATGTGAATAACGTGGTTAAAGTCAAAGAAAAGACTGGTATGCGAAAAGATAGATATTGTTCTCTTGCTTATAACAACTATGTTGCATTAGCACTCGAACAAGAATTATCATCTTCGCACAAGAATACACAAGATGAAATTATGTTACTAATTAAAGCACCTAAAGTTTGTTAAGAAAGGAGGGACGAGAGCGATGCCAACGGTACATGTAAGTGTAAAGCCCCGTAGTGAACCTGAAGTAAAAGAAGATGTGTTTGCTACTAAAATGCTCGCCAATAAACTTTGGAATGTAGATGATCAATCTACTAAACAAAATGTTACTTATAAGCGATATACAAAAGAAGAAATTTTGGATGCAATGAAAGCTCCAAGCACAACTGCTTCTGCTAAATTGCTTCGTGATGCGAGTATTTATATGTATGACGCTTCGTCTCAATACCGCAGATTAATTGATTATTTCGCAGGTTTGCCTTTGTGGGCGTATGTTCTGTCTCCCGTTTCTTATACCCGTAAAAAATCAAATGATTCTGCTTTTGGAAAACAGTATATCAAGGTATCAGATAAAGTAGAAAGCATGAATCTCAAACATGAGTTGCATAAAGCTTTAAAGATTACTTTGCGAGAAGGAATTTTGTATGGTGTAATTTGGAGCACTCCAACTTCTTTTTGCATACAGCGCATTAATCCTGATTATTGCACAATTACTTCACAATTGGATGGTACATGGGTTTATTCCGTAGATATGTCAAAGATTCGTGAGAATCAGCTTGAATTTTATCCTCCAGAATTTAAAACTATGTATGAAAATTATTCTGTCCGCAAAGAAAGTAAGTGGCAAGAAGTTCCCTCTGCAATTTCTTTTTGTTTAAAAGCTGATGAAACAACTGTGACATACAGCATTCCCCCGTGGTGCTCATGCTTACCCTTGCTTTATGATATTGAAACATATAAAGCGTTGCAAGAAACTAAGAGTAAGATTGAAAACTATAAATTACTTGCGATGCATATTCCAGTTCATGATCATGTCCCTGAAGTTGATTGGCCTATTGCAGAAAAATATTTTAGGCAAATGGGTAATGCTCTTCCTGATTATGTTGGGTCTGTAATTTCACCACTCGAAATTAAAGATTTTAACTTTGAAAAATCTGGCGCAATTAACAGTATTGATATCGTTAGTCGTGCTGAAGAGCAATATTGGTTTACGACAGGTACTTCGCCACTTCTGCATGGCTCTAAGACAGCGGATAATGCTGGAACGCTTAATCTTTCAATTAGGTCTGATGAAGAGATTATACGGCCTCTTATGGTACAAGCAGAGCGTCTTGTGAATCGTTTGCTTAAAAATGATACCGCGACGTTAAAGTTTAAGATTTCATTTTTGCCAGCCACGGTATTTAATCAGAAAGAACTGATAGCGTATTACAAAGAAGCTGCTACGCTTGGATTACCGGGCGCAAAATCTGCTTATGCTGCAATATTGGGTATTTCGCCTATGGAACTTGAGGGGCTTAATTATCTTGAACTTGATCTGATGGGATTAACAGAAGAGAATCTTCATCCGTTAAAGAGTGGATATACAATTGGTGTAGGTGCTAAAACAGACACTGTAGATACTCAAAAGGGAGCACCTGAAAAAGACCCTGAAGATTTAACTGAATCTGGTCAAGAAACGCGAGATGCGGGTTCTAATGCTAATCGGTGAAAGGAGGAAATATGATGGTTGTTCATGTAATAGACGAAAATTTATATCAGAAATTCCTCGAAGCTGGATTGCATGAGTTATATAAGCGAGAGGACATTCATGGCAAGACTGTGTGGACATTTAATATTGAATCTGAACTTCCAGATGAATTAAAAAAAGTGTGTAGCACAAGTGCTTGTTTTAGCACTCCAACAATGCCTATGTTGTTCTAATAAATATTGAGTGGAAGGCAGGTGGTAACAACGGAAACCAAACAAATGAGTTTAAGATTCTCAGTTGAATTGAGTGAGACACAAGACATTAATCCTCACTTTGTAAAGGGCAAAATGCGGATTGCGTATCATGGTGAAAATCAGAACAAATCAAATATTAGTAAGGAAGTTTTTGAAGAAGCTATTCCTACAATGTTTAATTGCCCTATTGTAGCTCGATATGATCGTGATACAGATCAATTTGGGTCTCATGATATTGAAGTTGTCATTAAAGATCACTCCATTAAATTGGTTAATGCCACAACTCCACTTGGCATTGTTCCTGATGGGGCAACATGGGGTTGGGAAAAAGTTATGGAAGGCGATATTGAAAGAGAATATCTTACAACAGATGTTTTGCTTTGGAAACGGCAAGAATCCGTTGAACACTTAATGCAAATTGGGAAAGTCGATCAATCTATGGAATGCGACTTTATTCAATATCATACAGATGAAAAAGGTATTCTTGTCGCAGAAAAGATTTGCTTTTCTGCGTTTTGTCTTTTAGAGAGTGCAGAACCATGTTTCGCAGACGCTTCAGTTGAAGTATTTACTGAATTTGCGCGAAATGATTTTAAGCGTTCCTTTATGGAGATGCTTGGTGAACTGAAGGAAGTAGTGAGCACCGCATATGTGGGAGCTACTTTTGATAAAGAATCACATGAA
>Ga0116152_10005313_pt1 | contig 10055 bp, 6 predicted proteins | sample AD_UKC119_MetaG_FD_89894 | JGI IMG/M metagenome (GOLD analysis project Ga0116152, IMG submission 89894) | Active sludge microbial communities of municipal wastewater-treating anaerobic digesters from Hong Kong - AD_UKC119_MetaG | ecosystem: Engineered > Bioreactor > Anaerobic > Digestate...
ATAGCCGCAGACCACGGCGACCTTGCCGGCCATCATCGTGTCGGTGGCGCGGCGGATGCCGTCGACCAGCGATTCCTTGCAGCCATATTTGTTGTCGAATTTCGACTTGGTGACGCTGTCGTTCACGTTGATCGCCGGGAACGGAAGCTGGCCCTTCTTGTGCAGGTCATAGAGACGGTGCACGCCGGTGGTGGTTTCCTCGGACACGCCGCGGATGGCGTGGCGCTGCTTGACGAACCAGCCCGGGGTTGCGGCGATCCGCTTGCGGATCTGCGCGAAGAGCGCCTCTTCCTCTTCGGATTTCGGCACAGCGATGAGGTCGTCCTCGCCTTCCTCGACCCGCGCGCCCAGCAGGATGTAGAGCGTCGCGTCGCCGCCGTCGTCGAGGATCATGTTGCACATGCCGCCCTCGCCGCCGAACTGGAAGATCTTGTCGGTATATTCCCAGTAATCGACCAGTGTTTCGCCCTTGATGGCAAAGACCGGCGTGCCGCTGGCGGCGATCGCCGCCGCGGCGTGGTCCTGGGTCGAGAAGATGTTGCACGAAGCCCAGCGGACATCCGCCCCAAGGGCCTTGAGCGTTTCGATCAGCACGGCGGTCTGGATCGTCATGTGCAGCGAGCCGGCGATCTTGGCCCCTTTCAGGGGCTGCGACGCGCCATATTCCTCGCGGCAGGCCATCAGGCCGGGCATCTCGGTTTCCGCGATGTCCAGTTCCTTGCGCCCGTAATCGGCGAGTTTGATGTCCTTGACGATGTAATCGGTTGCCATGCCCGGCTCCTGTCTGAATTCCTGATCTGGAGGCCCAGATAGCACCAGAGGCGGAAACCGGCAATGGCGGCCCGAAAACCCGGCGCCGAGGCGCTCAGCCCTGGTCGCTGCGGCGGTCGGCCTTCAGGGTGACGCGCTCGTTCGGGTCGTGCGCGGTGACGGGCTTGGCGCCGGTGGTTTCATTGCGGGTGGCGACGCGGAAGGTCGCGTTCATGACGGTCAACATGGCGGGGGGTCCTTTCGCGGCCTGTCTGCGCCGCCCTTTGCCGCATTCCGCAGCCAAAGCGAAGTTCGGATGGTTTCGCGGCTGTAAGTGGTGCTAACATGGGGCATGGACTGGAAGGATCTTCCCTCGCTGGCGTCGTTGCGCGCCTTCGAGGCGCTGGCGCGCCAGGGCAGCCTGTCGGCGGCGGCGCGCGAACTGAACGTCACGCACGCGGCGGTGTCGCAGCACCTGCGGCATCTGGAAACCGAATTCGGCGAGGTGCTGGCACGGCGCGACGGGCAGGGCATGCAACTGACCGAGGCCGGCCACGAACTGGCGGCCGCGCTGGGCGAGGGGTTCGCCCGCATCGCCGAGGGGGTGCTGACGCTGCGCAATCGGCGCGAGACGCGCCCTGTCGTCGTCGCGCTGACGCCGTCCTTTGCCGAGGTCTGGCTGATGCCGCGTATCGGCGCCTTCTGGGCCGCCCACCCTGAGGTCGAGCTGCGCCTGGTGCCCAGCACCGGCCTGTCCGACATGCGCCGCGAGGGGATCGACATCGCCATCCGCTTTGGCCGGGGCGACTGGCCGGGGATCGAGGCCGAGCCGCTGGCGCTCAGCCGGTTCGTGGTGGTGGCGGCGCCGGGGTTCACGCGGGCGCGCACGCTGGCCGATCTGGGCAAGCTGACGGCGCACGACTGGTTCTTTTCCGGTGCCGCCACCGAACAGCGGGTCTGGGGGCAGGCGATCGGGGTCGATTTCGACACGGTCGGCGCGCGCGAGATGGCCAACAACGGCATGGTCGTCAGCGCGGTCCGCGCCGGGCTGGGCCTGTCGATCCAGTCGCGCGCGCTGGTCGCGCCGGACCTCGCCTCGGGGCAGTTGGTGGCCCTGCACGAGGGCGACCCCGAGGGGCTGGGCTATTACCTGGTCACGCGCCCCGGGCCGCTGTCGCCGGGCGCGCGCCTGTTCCGGTCCTGGTTGCGCAAGGCAGCGAAAGCGGCCTGAGGGGGCTCAGGCCTCGATCCGTTGCAGGCGCGGCAGAAAGGCCGCCAGAATCCCCAACGCCGGCAGGAATCCGCACATCCGATAGACGAATTCGATCCCGTGGGCGTCCGCCAGCAGCCCCAGCGCCGCCGCCGCCAGCCCGCCGATGCCAAAGGCCATGCCGAAGAACAGCCCCGCGATCAGCCCCACGCGGCCCGGCACCAGCTCTTGTGCGAAGACCACAATCGCCGGAAAGGCCGAGGACAGGATCAGGCCGATGAACACCGTCAGGACCCCGGTCCAGAACAGGTTCACATAAGGCAAGGCCAAGGTGAAGGGCAGCACGCCCAGGATCGACACCCAGATCACCGCCCGCGTTCCGATCCGGTCGCCGATCGGACCGCCAAAGATCACCCCCGCCGCCGCCGAGGCCAGGAACAGGAACAGCATCCCTTGCGACTGCTGGGTGGTCAGATGGAATTTCTCGATCAGGAAAAAGGTGTAATACGACCCGAGCGACGCCATATAGGCATTCTTGGTGAACACCAGGAACGCCAGCAGGCCGATGGTCAGGACGATGCGGTGGCGCGGCAATCCGTGGTCCTTGAACACCACGGCGCGTTTGCCGGTGCGGCGGTGGTTGGCGTGCCAGCGCCCGACCTGCGACAAGATCACCATCCCCAGCAGGGCCAGCGCCGCGAACCACGCGACCGACCCGCGCCCCGAAGGCACGACGATGAAGGCCGCCAGCAGGGGCCCGGCGGCGCTGCCCAGGTTGCCGCCCACCTGGAACGTCGATTGCGCGGTGCCGAACCGGCGCCCGGCGGCGACGCGCGCGACGCGGCTGGCCTCAGGGTGGAACACCGCCGAGCCGATGCCGATCAGCGACGCGCCGGCCAGCAGGAACGGGTAGCTGGGCGCGTGCGCCAGCAGCAGCAGCCCCAGCATCGTGCTGCCCATGCCGATGGTCAGCGATTGCGGGAACGGGTGGCGGTCGGTCAGCGTGCCGACCAGCGGTTGCAGCACCGATGCCGTGCCCATGAAGGCCAGCGTCATCAGCCCGATCTGGGTAAAGGACAGGGCGAATTCGTCATGCAGCAGCGGATAGCTGGCGGACAGGACGGATTGCATCACGTCATTGATGAAATGACACAGCGCGATGGACACAAGCACCGCGTAATGGGTCGCGATGATGTCTTTCGCGGGGGCGGGGGCGGGGGCGGCGGTCTGGTCGGCCATGATCCGGTCCTTCACACGTTCAGGGATCACCTGCCCGTTACGCCCGCGCCTGTCAAGCGGCCTGACGATCCATCCCCGGACAGGCCTGCGCCGACGCCCGAGGCCCGCGGACCGGCTGCCGCCCGCATGGGCGTGATTTCGCCGCACGCGGGCCCCCGCGCACCGATCCGGCGTTAAAGAGTTGAGGCACGGGGAACATTGTGAGACATATGAAAAAACGGCGGTATGACGAGGACGAGCGTGACACGCGCGACGGCAGGCGGGACACAGCCCCTGTGCGGCGCCGGGCGCCCTGCGACAGCGGGGGTCGGCGGCTGGATGCGTGCCCGTTCGCGCGCTGGTCTGTACCTGTGCCTTGCCGTTGCCGCGCTGACCCTCGGGGTCGTTCCCTTGCCATCCAGGGCTTTGGAATCGCTGGAGTTCTCGGTTCCCGGCGCCTCGGCTGAGCTGCTGGCCGACCTGCGCGCAAGTTCCCTGCTGCTGGCCGCCCAGGCCGAAGGGCACACCGCGCCGATCGACCTGATGGCGGCGGCGCGGGCGGAATACGGGCAACTTCTCGACCTGCTCTATGAGGACGGGCGCTACGCGCCGGCCATTCATGTGCGGGTGGACGGGCAAGAGGCGGCGGATGTCTCGCCGCTCAGGACGCCCTCGCGGATCGACCGGATTGCCGTGCGGATCGATCTGGGGCCGCAATTCACCTTTGGCACCGCCACGATTGCGCCGCTTGCGCCGGGCACGGTTCTGCCCGCCGGGTTCGCACCGGGCCTGCCCGCGCGCTCGACCGTGGTGCGCGATGCGCTTGGGGCCGCGCTGGATGGCTGGCGGGCCCGGGGCCATGCCCTGGCCGAACCGTCCGGGCAGCGCGTGGTTGCCGATCACGACACCAACCGGCTGAACATCAGCCTGACCTTGGCGCCCGGCCCGCAATTGCATGTCGGGCGGGTGGTGCCGGAAGGCAACGAACGCACCCGCACCGAACGCATCCAGGCGATTGCCGGGCTGGAGCCGGGCAGCGTGCATGACCCGGCGGCGATCCGCGCGGCGGAAACCCGTCTCAGGCAGACCGGCACCTTTGCCTCGGTGGTGTTGCGCACCGCCGATCGGGCCAACCCCGACGGCACCATCGACATCGCCGCCCAAGTCGAGGAAGCGCCGCCGCGTCGCATCGGCTTTGGCGCCGAGATCGATTCCGAATCCGGCGGCCGGTTGAGCGGTTTCTGGATGCACCGCAACCTGACCGGCGGCGCCGACCGGCTGCGGCTCGAGGCGGCGGTGGACGGCATCGCCGCGCGCACGGGCGGACTGGGGTTTTCGCTGGATGCGCGCTATGTCCGTCCTGCCACGCCGAACCGCGACACCGACCTGGAACTGGGTCTCAATGCCGTGCGCCAGAACGAGCGCGACTATCTGGCTGACGCCTTCACCGCCGACGGCCTGTTTCGCCGCACCTATTCCCCGACCCTCAGCGCCACCGCCGGGGTCAACCTGCGCTATGAGCGCGCGACCTATGCCGGCACGCGCAACGATTTCGGCACGCTGGGCTTGCCCGTTTCCGTCACCCAAGACACCCGCGACCGGGCTCTCGATGCCAGCCGGGGCCACTATCTTTGGGTCGAGGCCATGCCCTATGCGGGCTTTGGCCAGGCGGCGAGCGGTCTCAGGCTGCGGTTCGATGCGCGCGCCTACGCCGATATCGGAACCGAGGGGCGCGTGGTGCTGGCCGGGCGGGCACAACTGGGGGCGCTGATCGGCCCTTCGCTGAACGCGGCGCCGCGTGGCTTCCTGTTCTATTCGGGCGGCGGCGGCAGCGTGCGCGGGATGCCCTATCAATCGCTGGGCGTCAGCGGGCCGCCGGCCTCGGGCGGGCGCGGCTTTGCGGCGCTCTCGGGCGAGCTGCGGGTGCGGGTCAACGACAGTTTCGCGATCGTGGCCTTTGCCGACGCGGGCGCTGTGTCATCGGGCGCGTTTACCGGCAGTCACGACTGGCAGGCCGGGGCCGGGCTGGGCGTGCGCTACGCCACCCCAATCGGGCCGCTGCGGCTGGATCTGGCCGCGCCGCTGCGGCGCAACGCAGGGGTGACCAGCAACGCCATGCAGATCTATTTCGGCATCGGCCAGGCGTTCTGATGGCCCGTCGCACCCGGTTCGTCGGCTGGCTGGCGCTGTTGCTGGCGCTGATGCTGCTGGCCGCCGCGCCCGCGCGCCCCTCGCCCGAGGAAGACCAGGGCATTCTGGCCGGCATGTTGCAGGACCTTCTGTCGGGCGCCGGGCGCGAGGTGCGGATACGCGGGTTTTCCGGCGCGCTGTCGTCGCGCGCGACGATCCAGGAATTGACCATCGCCGACGACCAGGGCGTCTGGATCACCCTGCATGACGTGGTGCTGGACTGGAACCGGGCGGCGCTGCTGGACCGGCGGGTCGAGGTGAACGAACTCAGTGCCCAGCGGATCACCGTGTCGCGCTTGCCCTCCAGCGGTGCCGAGGACGCCACGGCGCTGCCCAGCCCGACCGCGAGCGAGGGGTTCCGTCTGCCCGAGCTGCCAGTCGCGGTGCAGATCGGCACGGTCCGCGCCGAGGCGGTGGTGCTGGAGCCCGCGGTGACCGGCCGGCAGGCAACGCTGACCCTCACCGGGTCGGCCCAGCTCGAAGGGCGGCAGGGCACCGCGCAGTTCGACGCCCACCGCACCGACGGGACCACGGGCGTGTTCCGGTTTTCCGGCGGGTTCGACAACCGCTCACGCGAACTGGCGCTGTCTTTCGACCTGACCGAGGGGCCGGACGGCATCGCCAGCACGCTGCTGGGGATCCCGGGCCGCCCGGCTCTGGGCATGACGCTGCGCGGCACGGGGCCGATCAGCACCTTCACCGCGCAGATCGGGGTTACCACGAACGGCACCCAGCAGATCGCCGGGATCTTCTCGCTGGTGGACCAGACGCCGGATACCGGGGTGCTGCAAGGCGGGGGGTTCACACTGGATGTCCAGGGCGATCTGCGGTCGCTGATCCCCGACAACCTGCACCCGTTCTTTGGTGCCAACAGCCGCCTGCGGGCGACGGGCCAGCGGTCCGAAGCCGGTGAGATCGAGATTCCCGAACTGCTGATTTCGACCAATGCGATGCGGGTGAACGGCACCGCGGCGCTGGGGGCGGATGGGCTGCCCCTGCGCGTGCAGGTCACCGCCGGGATCGCGCGGGGCGATGGCGAGCCGGTGCTGCTGCCGGGGACCTCGGGCGCGGCGCAGATCAACCGCGCGACCTTGCAGGTCAGCTACGATCAGGCGCAATCGCGCGACTGGACGGTGCGCGGCGATCTGGAAACGCTGGCACTGCCCGGGCTGCGAATCGGCACGACGACGCTGGACGCGCGCGGGCGGCTGAACGCCGCCGCCGACGTCGCGGCGCATCCCGACGCCACCCTGCCCCTGTGGGAGGGCTCGTTCGAATTCGCCGCCCAGGGGATCGAGGCCGACGATCCGGCGATGCAGCAGGCGATCGGCGCACAGGTTTTCGGGCTGGCCAGTCTCAGTTGGCCAGGCGGTGGCGCCCCGCTGGACCTGACCGGCCTGGCGCTGGAGGGGCAGACGGTCTCGCTGACCGCCTATGGCCAGATCGAGGGGCTGACCTTTGACGGCTATGCCGAGTTCGAGGCCCCCGACCTGTCCGCCTTTTCCGGCCTGGCGGGGCGGCCGCTGGCGGGTGACACGCTGGTGACGCTGCGCGGGCAGGCCAACCCGCTGACCGGCGCGCTGGACCTGTCGGCGGACCTGACGACCACCGATCTGTCGGTCAACATCCCCGAGGCCGACGCCTTTCTGGCCGGGCAATCGACGCTGGCGCTTTCGGTGATGCGCGACACCCAGGGCACCGAGCTGCGCAATCTCACGCTGAACGCGGGCACCGCCGAGATCCGCGCCCAGGGCCGCATCGACCCGAACCAGAGCGCCCTGAGCCTGCGGTTCGACGTGGCGGACCTGTCGCGGCTGGGGGATGGCTATGGTGGGCGTCTGGCGCTGGATTCGCGGCTGAACACCACGGGGTCGGTGCAGCGGCTGCAACTGGACGGCGCAGTGATCGACCTGCAACTGGCCGACTTGCCCGCGTCCTCGGTCGTGCGGGGCCTGTTCTTTGGCGCGAACCGGCTGCGCGCCGATCTGGTGCGTGACGGGCAGGGAACGCATGTCAACCAGTTCTCGGTGCAGGGGCCGCGGCTGGATCTGGCGGCGGCCGGGCTGTGGTCCCCCGAGGCGCCCGACCTGACCGTGACGCTGAACCGGCTGGACATGGCCGCCCTCAGCGCCGGCGGGCAGGGCCAGATTGCCGGCCGGGCCGAGGTCTCCGGCGACGCCGCAACGACACGCTATGCGCTGGACCTGCGCGCGCCCCGGCCGGTTGCGACCGGGATTCGGGCGGTGGATGCTCTGGTCGGGCAGGGCGCCGCGCTGACGGCGCGCGTGACGACGCAGGCCGACGGCGCGCTCGACATCGACAACGCGCATCTCGATGCGACGGGGCTTTCGGCGCGCATCAGCGGCGCGCAGGCGGCGGACGGGCGCGCGCGCTTCGCGATCGAGGCCACGCTGGACAACCTGGACCGGATCGCACCCGGTCTGACCGGCGCGCTGGAGCTGCGGTCCGATGTGACACGCGCACCGGGCGACAGTGGCTATGGCGTCAGCGCGCGGGTGACGGGGCCGTCGGACCTGAACCTGACGATCGGCGGGCAGGTGCACGACACGCGCGACCTGGCGCTGACGCTGGACGGGCAAGTGCGCGCCGCGCTGTTCAATCCGCTGATCGAACCGGCCAATGTCGCGGGGTTGATCGTGGCGCGCGGCACCATCACCGGCCGCCCGGCGCTGGATTCGCTGCGCATGACGGCGTCGATCCGTGACGCGCGCTATGTCCTGCCGCCCGCCGGCGTCGCCTTTCGCGACATCGAGGCCACGGCGCAGATCCGCGGCCTGGATACCGTGGTGCATGTCGAGGGGACCTCGTTGTCGGGCGGGCGCGGCACCATCGACGGCGCGATCCGCCTGAACCCGGCGCGCGACGCCGATCTGCGCGTCACCGCGCAGGACCTGGTCGTGCAGCAACCCAACCTGTTCCAGGCCCGTGTTACCGGCAGCGTCAGCCTGGTCGGGGCGCTGGCCCACAACGCGCTGGTGTCGGGGCATGTCACCGTCAACCAGGCCGAAATCGAGATCCCCAATTCACCCCTGTCGCGGCAGGGTGTCGGTCTGGCGGGTCTGGTCCATGTCGGCGAGGGCGCGGCAAGCCGCGAGACCCGCATCAACGCAGGCATCGCGCGCGGCACCAGCCACGGGCGCGATCCGATCCCGCTGCGGCTGGACCTGACGCTGGATGCGCCCAACCGCGTCTTTGTGCGCGGGCGCGGGCTGGATGCGGAACTGGGTGGCCAGTTGCGGCTGGGCGGCAGCACGCGCGAGGTCGTGCCGGCGGGCAGTTTCGGTCTGATCCGGGGGCGGCTGGACCTGCTGGGCAACCGCTTTACGCTGACCGACGGATCGGCCAGCATGATCGGCAGTTTCATCCCCTTCGTCAGCCTGACCGCGACCACGGAATCCGAGGGGGTGACGACCTCGGTCACGCTGTCGGGGCAGGCCAACAGCCCCGAGATCACCTTCAGCTCGGTGCCCGAACTGCCCCAGGACGAGGTTCTGGCGCGGTTGATCTTCCGCCGGTCCCTGGCCTCGCTCAGCCCGTTCCAGGCGGCGCAACTGGCGTTGTCGGTGGCCACGCTGACCGGGCGGGCCGAGAATTCGATCCTCAGCCGCACGCGGCAGGCGATGGGGCTGGACGATCTGGATTTCACCGTGGACGCGGCCGGCAACACCCAGTTGCGGGCCGGGCGTCATGTCGGCGAGCGGGTCTATACCGATGTCAGCGTGGACAGCGCCGGGCAGGGCGAGGTGACGATCAACCTGGACCTGACCCCCAACGTCACCCTGCGCGGGCGTGCCGATACCGACGGCGGGTCCGGTATCGGCATCTTCTTCGAGCGCGACTATTGAGGCCGCTCAGCCCTTGGCCATCGCCCGCTTGAAGGCCGGGCGGGCGGTCATGCGCGCGAAATAGTCAGCCAGCACGGGTTCGGTGATCTCGAACTTGGCGGCGCGGGCCCAAAGCAGGCAATGCGCCAGCAGGATGTCGGTCACGGAAAAGCTGTCGCCGGCGGCGAATTCGTTGCCGTCCATGCGCTTGACGAAACTGGCCTGGTTCACCGAAAATTCCCAGCGCAGCGAGTCCTTGACGCCATCGACGCGCCGTTCCGGCGGCAGGATGAACGAATGGCGCGCGGCAGTCCACAGCACCGAGTCGAACTCGTCCAGCACGCATTGCGTCAGCGCATCCTGGCGCGCGCGCGCCAGCGTGCCGGCGGGTTGGGTGAAACGTCCGTGGGCATCGGCCAGATACTGGATGATCGCCGCCGAATCGGTGATCGGCTCGCCATCGACCAGCAGCACCGGCACCTTGCCGCGCGGATAATGGCGGGTCACGTCTTCGGCATGGGGTTTCACGCCCAGATGTTCATAAGGCACGCCCAGTTCCTCGAGCATCCAGAGCGCGCGTCCGGCGCGGGTGCTGGCGGATCCGATCAGCGTATAGTTGGACATGGGTTCCCTCCCGTTCGTTTCGCGCGCATCAAGACACGGCTCCGGGGGCAGATCAAGCGCCGGACCGGCGCGCGGCACGAAGTTCGGGTCAGCGACATCATCGTCGCGCGGCATTCCTCACGCCGGACCAAGGCCCGGGATCGTGCCGGACCCACGCCCTGGGGTCAGCGCCGCCCGGCCAGCCGCGCCAGACGGATCAGCGCGCGTTCGGCCAGCGC
>Ga0116152_10005315_pt1 | contig 10052 bp, 11 predicted proteins | sample AD_UKC119_MetaG_FD_89894 | JGI IMG/M metagenome (GOLD analysis project Ga0116152, IMG submission 89894) | Active sludge microbial communities of municipal wastewater-treating anaerobic digesters from Hong Kong - AD_UKC119_MetaG | ecosystem: Engineered > Bioreactor > Anaerobic > Digestate...
CGCCAAGATCAGATGCCGCGATTATATTCAGACCAGAGTTATTCATAATCTCCTTGCCTTTTTCTACATTGGTTCCTTCCAGACGTACAACCAGCGGCACATTCAGTGAAAGTTCCTTGGCCGCTGCAACCACACCTTCTGCAATCACATCACAGCGCATGATACCGCCAAATATGTTAACAAGAATTCCCTCAACTGCTGGATCGCTCAGAATAATTTTGAACGCTTCTGTAACCCGTTCTCTGGTTGCGCCACCTCCAACGTCCAGAAAGTTTGCTGGAGATCCGCCTTTTAATTTGATGATATCCATTGTGGCCATAGCAAGACCGGCGCCATTGACCATGCAACCGATGCTGCCATCAAGCTTAATATAGCTCAGCTCATGTTTTGCCGCTTCAAGTTCCATTGGATCTTCTTCTGTCGGGTCACGAAGCTCAACCACATCCTTATGTCTGAAAAGTGAATTGCCATCAAATCCCATCTTTGCGTCAAGAATGACGATATCGTCATCTTTTGTGACAACGAGAGGGTTAATCTCAAGCATTGAAGCATCTTTTTCGACAAATGTTTTATAAAGGGACGCAATGACCTTTACAGCAGCACTTGCCGCTTTACCTGTAAGGCCAATTGCATAAGCCACTTTCCGACAATGAAACCCGGATAGTCCGGTCGCAGGATCAATCGTTACAGTAATGATTTTTTCAGGCGTTTTTGCAGCAACTTCTTCAATATCCATGCCACCTTCTGATGACGCAATAATCGCTATACGGCTGCTTTCACGGTCAACCAGAAGGCTGATATAAAGTTCATTGGCAATTGCACATCCATCTTCAATATAAACCTGATTAACCTGTTTACCGGCTGGGCCAGTTTGGTGGGTTACAAGGTTCATTCCTATCATATGCGAAGCAACCTGTTTTACTTCTTCAACAGATTTTACGACCTTAACACCGCCGCCTTTACCGCGTCCGCCTGCATGGATTTGGGCTTTTACCACCCATACCGGTCCGCCAAGATCTTTGGCGACCTGTTCTGCCTCTTTCGCTGTATAGGCGATACCACCGCCAAGTACCGGTGCACCATACTGCCTAAGCAGCTCTTTCGCCTGATATTCATGAATATTCATAGGTCTATACCTTTTTCCCGCTAGTTTTTCGTTTATACGTCTTAAAGAACAAGGATTAAGAAAACCCTTATTCTTTAAATTTTCTGATTATTTTCCCAGTGAAGGATCAATGGCAATAACAGCTTCCATAAGTCCTTTGACGGCAGCCACACTGTGATCAAAGCCTGCTTTTTCCTCTTCATTCAGAGAAATCTCAACAATCTTTTCGACCCCGTTTTCCCCGATAATGCAGGGCACGCCAACATACATATCGGTTTGGCCATACTCGCCATTAAGCGCCACAGCACATGGCATAAGACGACGTTTGTCACCAAGATAACTTTCTGCCATCGCAATCGCAGACGTTGCCGGAGCATAATAGGCAGACCCCGTTTTAAGAAGACCGACGATTTCCGCGCCGCCATCACGGGTACGCTGAATTATTTTTTCAAGCTTTTCATTTGTTGTCCATCCCATATTGACAAGATCAGGGATCGGAATACCGGCCACAGTTGAATAGCGTGGTAGTGGTACCATGGTATCACCATGCCCGCCGAGAACAAATGCATTCACATCTTCAACTGAAACATTGAACTCTTCTGCCAGAAAGAGAGTAAATCTTGCACTATCCAGTACGCCAGCCATTCCAACAACTTTATTTGCCGGAAGTCCTGAATATTTCTGTAACGCCCAAACCATCACATCAAGCGGATTTGTGATACAGATCACGAAAGCGTTTGGCGCATGATCGCGAATACCTTCACCCACTGATTTCATAACTTTACAGTTAATACCAAGCAGATCATCGCGGCTCATACCGGGTTTACGGGCCACACCAGCAGTAACAATGACAACATCAGCACCGGCAATATCCGCATAATCTGCTGTACCGGAAATGCGGGCATCATAGCCTTCAACAGTTGAGGATTGGGCGATATCAAGGGCTTTACCCTGTGGCAGTCCATCTGCTATATCAAAAATAACCACATCACCCAGACCTTTAAGTCCGGCAAGATGTGCCAAAGTACCGCCGATTTGACCGCCACCGATGAGCGCAATTTTCTTACGTGCCATATTATATTTACTCCTAGAAATTTTGAAGGGTTTCAGAATAATTCTTAATATGTTCAGATTATATTATTAAGATATTTTCCCGGTCCCGAGATTAAAATAAAATCATTGTTCCCGATGTAGCGCGAAAATAGTCTCTACGCAACAGTTTCTATATAAAAATTCATATATTTTTCAATAATTTGTCAACATAGTTGTCAATATTGCTTTGTATTGAGATCAATTAATGCCTAATCAGACCGCATGCCCTTTAGCCAGATACTCTTTCGATTGCATTTCCATGAGCCGTGAAACGGTTCTCTGAAATTCAAAATGGCCATGTCCCACTTCATAAAGATCCTCTGGTGCCACTTCTGCACAACAAAGAAATTTGACGTTATTTTCATATATTGCATCAATAAAAGTGGTAAATCGCTTTGCTTCATTTCTATTTTCCGGTCCCAGTTTAGGTATCCCAACCATAATAATTGTGTGATATTTCCAAGCCATTGCCAGATAATCGGCGGATCCAAGTGCAGCACCACATATTTTTTTAAACGAAACCACAGCGACCCCGCGGGAAGCCACTGGAATATGGAGAATACGTCCTTGGACTTCAATATCATCAGGGCCAACTTCTGTGCGATCATCCACTTCATGGTCCGTAAGTCGCCAGAAGGCCTCCGAAAGGGCCTTTGTTGCTTTTTCGCCAAGCGGGTAATGATAAACGTCCATACCTCTCATTCGCTCAAGCCGGTAATCAGTTGGTCCCTCAAGGGCGACGACGTCAAGTTCTTCCTTGATCATTTTTATGGTTGGCAAAAAAAGTTCCCGGTTAAGACCATTTTTATATAAATCATCCGGTATTCTGTTCGAGGTCAGAACGAGTATCACATCAAGGTTAAGCAAAGCTTTGAACAAGCGACCGAGAATCATTGCATCTGTTACGTCAGTAACCTGAAATTCATCAAAGCAGAGAAGTTTGCTTTCTTTGGCAATATTTTCTGCCAAAGGCGGGATCGGGTCGTCTAGTGCTGTACCAAATTTTTCAATCCGGCTTTCCCTATCCATATAGCGCCATGCGTGAATTTCCTTATGTATTTCAATCATAAAAGCGTGAAAGTGAACTCTTCTTTTTTCCAAAATAGGTGCCAGATCATAAAATAAATCCATCAACATGGATTTTCCTCGGCCAACACTTCCGTATATATATAATCCTTTTGGATTTTCTTTGTATGTTTGCTTAAAGAAAAACCTGTTCAAAAAAAATTTATTTTGTGGAACGGTGTAATTTTTTAAACTGAGAAATAAATGTTGAAATTTATCTACAACACATGCCTGATTCTCATCTTCTTTCAATTGCCCGTTTTCTACCATTTCACGGTATCTGGTGTACGGATCTAAAGTCGAATTAACCATAAAAAATTACTCAAAAATCTGTCTCTCGTTATACATTTAATAACTTATATAGTGTATAAATTGAAATGTTATCCAAAAAATGAAATGAAATAGGGATAAAAATGAAAAAAAGTTATGAAATACCGGTTTACAATAATGAGGTGCGTTTGGCCATTAGTAACCGACAAAATCATCCTAGCTTTGCAGCAAGTTGGGCTGACACGCATTTAATAACTATTCAAGCTCATACTGCAGAAGAGGCCCTGAATATTTGTCGTCGTAAGCACCCTGAAAAATTAGGCTTTGTTCTGGGTGATGTCTCAGAAGCAATTTAGCATCCAGAAACAGATCCACCAACATGACAAAAGAAAACCGTAGAGATTTCAGTGAGATAAGAAACACCAATATCTATGAAGTCGTTATGTATAATACTGAAGTCCGCAAACTGGTAGAATTCGATGAATCCCATCCCAGATGGGATGACGGCTGGGCCGACAGTCGTTATATTGAATTACCTGCACTTAATGTTCGTAGTGTAATCAAAAAAATCCGCTCAAAATATCCACGAAACCGTGGTTTTAAAATCACCGCAATTACGCAAATTCCCGAATTTACATATGATAAAAGGGAAAAGTTCTAAGCTTATTTAATTCTTGGCGATTTCCAGTAAGGTATCCGGGGTGAGTTCGGGCAGAATTTCCAGCAAATCTGACTTTCTTAGAGATACACAGCCCTCCGTACCAACATAATCATCATCATCCAGGTCCTTTGCCACATGCATAAAAATGGCACTGCCTTTTCCGGGGACCACAGGTGTATCATTATAGCCAAGAACGACAAGTACATCATAAAGATCATCGTCCCGCCACAGACTTTCCGCACTTGCATGGTAGGGTAGCATGACGGACTGGTTGTAAGCTTTGTCATTAGGATCGTCGCACCATCCATCTTCCTTCAGTGTCGCAAAAAGCGGTACTTTGCTATAGATGGGCTGGCGCAGTTTGTCATATCGGTAATATATACTGCGAAGACCAAATCTTCCTGTGGGACTTTTATTATCCCCTTCTTGTTTTTCTTTGACGACACCGTTTTTACCCAGTGCGCATCGATAGGTTTTTGATCCGAATTTTAAGATACCACGAGAGGGGTTTTCTGAAATAGGTGTGACAAGGATTTCCATTTGATTATACCTGCTTTTATTTATCCAGATTATCTATTTCACGGCTCAGGTTATATTGTGGCGACGTAACGTGTGCTTCTGCTGCACGCAACCGGCGCTCTATATCGCGAAATTTGTACCGTATATCACGGACAGTGTTTGAAGGCTCCGTTCTGACAGAATTCCAGAAATCGCTTTCTTTTTTACTTTCATAAATATTTTCCGGCTTTTCATCAAGAAAGTAAGCCAGTAATACATATCCAATCACAAAAAAGATAAAGCCAAAGAAGATTGAGCCAAGAATAGCGGCTATACGTAAAATTTTAGGTTTAATCCCGAAATAATCACCGAGGCCGGCACAAACACCCGATATTTTTGCATTTTTCTTATCAAGGTAGAGTTTTTTGTATGGGGGAGTATGTGGGTGTCTATACATTATTTTTTCCTCCAGTCTGGAGATTCTATATCCAGTATCCGTTCTATATTGTTAAGTCGGCTTTCAATGCGTTCTGCACTTTCCCATAATTCACCAAGGATATTTTCATCCTCATTTGATATTGTTTTTGTGGACTTCCATCGCGTTAAATAGTGAAGAAGTATCCAAAGAGGCGCAACAACAGCCATGAATAAAATTGCGACAACTTCTGTCATAGTTAATCCTTTCCAAATCCTGTTTAATTCAGGATACACCCATTCTTATTTTTTTGCAGCCTTGGATTGTTTTTTGGCCAGCCTTTCCTTTAGTTCCGCCAGCTCATCTGCAACCGCTTCATTCGCTTTAAGGTCCACAAACTCTTCATGAAGAGTTTTTTCACGGCCAAGTTCTGAGGCTTCAACAAGACTTTCCGTTTCTTCAACGCGCTTTTCCATCAATGTAAAACGGTTCATAATATTTTCGATGCGGTTATCATAAAGCTTTGACCGCACCTTAAGTTGTGTGGTCGCAGAATTTTGTCTTTCAACCAACGATTTCTGTTTTTGTTTTGCTTCTTTGATTTTTGCTTCAAGTGATATTATATCCGCCTCATATTTGGCCAAAGCTTCCTCTAAAGGAGCACGGTCCTGCTCCAGTTCCAAAACGATGTCCACCAGTTTGGCTTTCTCAATGAGTGCTGCATTTGCTAAATCCTCTCTTCCTTTGCTTAGAGCAAGTTCCGCTTTGGCGTACCAATCGTCCTGCACTTTGTTTAAACGGTCAACATGGCGATCAATTTCCTTGCGGTCGGCAATAACACGGGCTGCCGAAGAACGCACCTCAACAAGCGTGTCTTCCATCTCCTGTATCATCATGCGGATCATTTTTGCCGGATCTTCCGCTTTATCAAGAATATGCGTGATGTTTGAATTGATTATGTCAGTAAGGCGGGTAAAAATGCCCATTTTATATCTCCAATATTAAATTGCCCCTACCTGGGCCTTCGCTTTTTCTATTGCACAGGGCGTGCCATTTTTTATTTTTCTTATATAAGTTATTGTTAGATAAGAGTTTTTTATTTTATTGCGAGTTTTATTAAAGATTATGCCTTATGAATTTTTATTATTTATTAGTATTTTTTATCATTTATTGATAAATTTCACAAAATGGATCATCAACAACAGATTATCATCGGGGAAAGTTCGTCTTTTCTTGAAATTATTGAACAAACCAGCCGTGCAGCCAGCCATGACCGTGCCGTATTAGTAATCGGCGAACGTGGCACGGGAAAAGAGCTTATTGCCTCCCGACTTCATTTTTTATCACCGAGATGGGAACAAAAATTTGTACAGGTTAACTGTGCCGCTCTCCCTGATACTTTGCTTGAATCCGAGTTGTTTGGACATGAGGCCGGTTCATTCACCGGGGCAGCCGGAAAACGTATCGGTCGCTTTGAAGAAGCCGATGGTGGGACATTATTTCTTGATGAAATCGCCACCACGTCACTTTCCGCGCAGGAAAAAATTCTGCGTATAACGGAATATGGCACATTTCAGCGGCTGGGCAGCAATAAGACGCTTTCGGCAGACGTAAGAATAATCGGTGCAACCAATATTGATCTGCCTACTGCAGCCGATCTTGGTGAATTTCGCCACGATTTACTGGACAGGTTGGCTCTTGATGTGATCACGTTGCCGCCTCTGCGGGCGCGTAGGGATGATATTATGATTCTGGCTCAACATTTTGCCAGAAAAATTGCCCAGGAACGAGGTTGGATGAGCTTTCCTGGATTTTCTTCTGAAATTACTGATCAATTGATGGCTTATGATTGGCCCGGCAATATCCGTGAACTTAAAAATGTTATTGAGCGGGCGGTTTATTATGCTGATGATGAAAAGGACCCTGTAGATCAGATTATCCTTGATCCATTTCGTTCGCCGTACCGCCCTTCCACGAACACGCCTAAGGAACGGCAATCAGACGTCCGGATAAATCCGCACCAAAAACCATCAGAGCTGGAGCCACGCGATTTCCAGCAAACCATCGATCAATTCGAGAAAGACTTATTGCAAAAAGCGCTAAAGGCCAATAAATTTAATCAGCGCCGAACGGCTGGATATCTTGGCTTAAACTACCATCAGCTAAGGCATCAGCTTAAAAAACACAATCTGCTCAGTTAGGAGTAAATAATGAAAATAGGCATCTTGACCAGCGGCGGTGATGTTCCAGGGCTTAATGCCTGCATTAAGGCGATCGTCGAAGGAGCAGAAAAAAACGGCTGGCAGTCCGTTGGCATCAAGCGGGGCTGGAAAGGGCTGTTTGATTATAATCCTGACGGAAGCGAGACAGAAAATAATTTATTGTCAACACCACTTAATTCTTCTGACTTAAGAGGCATTGAAAATATTGGCGGCACCATTCTTCACACTTCCCGGTTTAATCCGGTTCAGATTGGTGAAGAGTTCCTTCCCCCTTTTCTAAAAGGCAATGTCCCACCATCAAAATTCAAGAAAGGAACATTTGACTGTACTGACCATGTTCTCAATGTGCTGGAGGATATGGAGATTGATGTTCTCATTCCAATCGGCGGTGACGGATCACTGAGATTTGCGGCACATTTGAGCAAACAAAAATTCCCTGTCATCAGCATTCCGAAAACCATGGACAATGATGTGAATGGCACAGATTACTGTATCGGTTTCAGCACCTGTGTCACCCGGTGTGTTGACAGCATCAATAAAATCAAAACAACCGCCGCCAGTCATGAACGTATTGCTATTATTGAGCTTTTCGGTCGTCATAGTGGCGAACCTGCGTTGTTATCCGGCCATATTGCTGCCGCTGACCGGGTACTTATTCCAGAGGTTCCGGTTAATCTTGACCATTTTAGTGATCTGATCATTTCTGACCGTAAAAAAAATAGTGACAATTATGCTATTGCCGTCGTTGCGGAAGGGGTAAAGGTTAAGGGCGGTGAGAATATCTATCTGGGGTTAAAAGATCATTACGGAAACGACAAACTCGGCGGTATTGGTGATATCATTTATAATCATTTAAGATCCAATCACAGTGCGAGCGTACTGACCCAACCGCTGGCCTATCTTTTGAGAAGCGGGGAGCCCGATGCCCTTGACAAACTTATCGCCAAAAATTTTGGGATGCTCGCCATTCAGTTAATCGAACAAAAAACCTACGGTAAAATGACAGCCATTATTGACGGCAATTATGAAGTGATCGGCAATGACAGTGTTCTTATGGAACAGCCTGGACTGATTGTTGAAAATCTTTATGACATTAAGAACTACCGTCCGGATATTAAAAATATTCTGGGCCGACCCATGTATTTATAATAACGAAGAATATTTCTCGATAAGTAGAATTTAGAATTTTGAAAAAATGGAGCGGGCGAAGAGATTCGAACTCTCGACATTCACGTTGGCAACGTGACGCTCTACCACTGAGCTACGCCCGCATATCCAGGATATGCCAACAACGATATCGTTGTCTGTGAAGGGGAATATACGCAACAATTCCCGAATTGCAAGTGCAATCTCAAAAAAAAATTCATTGGCGGCACTGTAAACTGACGTTATATATTCTGTCGATAACATACTTTTAAATTCAAGGTATTAACATGGTGGCAACTGAAGAGGATTTATTTAGATTACTGGATAATCTGAATATTGAAACAAAGACTTATCGGCATCCACCCCTTTATACAGTCGAGGACTCGCAGTCACTGCGTGGCGAGATTCCGGGTGGTCATTGCAAAAGTCTTTTTCTGAAGGATAAAAAAAATAATTTCATCCTGGCCGTATTATCAGAGGACAGGCGACTGGATATGAAGGCATTGTCTGATTTCGAGGGACTTAAAGTCGGGCGCTTAAGTTTTGCCAGTGAAGAAAGGATGATTGATATGCTTGGCATAATACCCGGCTCGGTTACACCTTTTTCGCTGATTAATGTTGATAATGATGAATTGATCGTCATTCTGGATAAAGGTATGCTGGAACAGGAATATCTTAACTACCATCCGCTTCATAATGAAGCAACGACAACTATTCACCGTGATGACCTGATAAAATTTATTGAACATTTCGGCTTTAAGCCAATCATTTTAGACTTTGACCAACTATAAAAGAGAGCAAATATGCAGCCACAAAGTACCCCGTCCCCCTATATTATTGATGTTGATATGTCTGGATTTGTTTCCGAAGTTATCGAGAAATCCATGGAGGTTCCTGTTATTGTCGATTTCTGGGCACCCTGGTGTGAGCCTTGCAAAACACTGGGGCCAATAATCGAAAAGGTGGTCAAGCAGGCTAAAGGTGCCGTAATTCTCGCTAAAGTCAATATTGATGAAGCACAGGAAATTGCCGCACAAATGCAAATCCGATCAGTTCCGACTGTTGTTGCATTTGTCGGAGGGAGGCCCGTTGATGCATTTGCCGGCGTAAAAAGCGAATCTGAGTTAAAAGCATTTATAGAAAAAATAGCCCCTGATGTGGGGCCATCTGAAATTGATCAGCTTCTTGAATTTGCAAAAGCTCAGGAAGCAGAAGGCAATTTAAAAGAGGCCGGTGGTGCCTATTCCCAGATTGTACAAATGGACGAAACCAATAATGAGGCACTCGCAGGACTAGCCACTGTTTTTATTAAACTTGGTGATCTGGAAAATGCCAAAAATGTATTGGCTGAAGCACCTGACAAGAATAATCCGGCCATCCGTGCCGCTCAGGCCGCACTTGATACCGCGGAGCAGGTTGGTGGACTAGACGATATTGAAACATTAAGAGCCACAATTGAAAAGGATGCCGATAATTATCAGGCCCGTTTTGATCTCGCTTTGCAGCTTTGGGCTTCGGGCAAACGTGATGAAGCAGCAGATCAGCTTCTCTATATTTTTAAAGCCGACAAAGAATGGC
>Ga0116152_10005316_pt1 | contig 10051 bp, 5 predicted proteins | sample AD_UKC119_MetaG_FD_89894 | JGI IMG/M metagenome (GOLD analysis project Ga0116152, IMG submission 89894) | Active sludge microbial communities of municipal wastewater-treating anaerobic digesters from Hong Kong - AD_UKC119_MetaG | ecosystem: Engineered > Bioreactor > Anaerobic > Digestate...
GCGTGGAACTCGGAAATGGCGGCCTGGATGATGGCCTCACGCTTGTCGGTACTGAGCTTGCGGGCTGCGGTCATGGGGGGTGCAGGGAACGGAGAGCGGTCGCGCTTTTCCCAGGCTGGGACTATTGTAAACTACACGGTGTAGTTTACAACCCTGCCCCCCTCTCTCCTCCGAACCATGACGATCCGCTTCCTACCCAGTGCGGCGCCCCTCCGATTGGGGCTCGCCCTTTTGTTTCCCATGGTTTCGGGCTGCGTGACGGCCGTAGGGCCCGACTACCAGCGGCCTGAGACTCCCTTACCCGAGGCCTTTCGGGCTGCGACCCAAGATCCAGACTCCGGACCCTCGTCCAGCGAACCGGTTTCGTGGGAGGCCTTCGGCGATCCGGTGCTGGAGCAGCTGATCACCAAAGCCCGCGAGCAGAACCACTCGTTGCGTGCCGCAGCCGCGCGCTTGCAGCAGGCACGGGCCTTGATCGGGGTCGCCCGGTCTGAGGGGCGGCCCGCCGTCGCGCTGGAGCCATCGATCGGTCGCTCGCAATCTTCGGATGAAGTGGAGTTCTTGCCTGGGGTCACCAACGGCAGGCTCCAAACCCTGTATTCGCTGCCGGTCACCGCACGCTGGGAACTGGATTTGTTTGGACGCATCCAACGCAACCAAGAAGCGGTGGTGGCGGATGCCCAGGCGACCGAGGCCGATGCCCACGCGCTGGCCTTGGCACTCGAGACCCAAGTGGCGAGCAGCTACTACGGACTGCGAGCCCTCGACGCCGAGATCGAAGTCGTACGCCAGGGGCTCGAACTGCGGCGCAGCTCGGCCCAGCTGATTCGGGATCGCGTGCGCCTCGGGGCTGGCACCAGCCTGGACCAGGACCAAGCCGAAAACCAAGTCGCCCAGGGGGAAGCCGACTTCGCGAGCCTCCAACGGGCCCGCAGCGAGTCCGAACACGCCTTGGCCGTGCTCTTGGGCGAGACGGCTTCGCAGTTTGCCCTCGAGCCTGCTCCCTTGCAGGGGACCCCGCCCACCATCCCGCCCGGATTGCCCAGCGAACTGCTGCAACGGCGTCCGGATGTGCGCCGGGCGGAACGGGTCTTGGCGGCCGAGAATGCACGCATCGGGGTCGCGGAAGCAGCGTTCTATCCCTCGTTGACCCTCACCGGCCAAGCCGGGTGGCAATCCACCGAATCGGCCAATTGGTTCTCCAAGAACGCGCGCATTTGGGGCATCGCACCCAACCTCTACATCCCGCTCTTCCAAGGGGAACGCAACCAACGCAACCTCGACCGGGCCAAGGCGCGCTACGAGGAAGTGGTCGAAAACTACCAGCAAGCAGTCCTGGAGGCCTTGGCCGAGGTGGAGTCCACCCTGGCGAGCCAAAAGTGGCTGCTGGAGCAATCGCAAGCACAGGGGCGCGCCGTAGAAGCCGCCAACACCGCGCGTAGCGTGACGCGAACACGCTTTGAAGTCGGCACGGTCGACTACCTCCAGGTCCTCGATGCGGAGCGCACGGCACTCGATGCCGAACGTGCCCAAACTCGACTCTTGGGCACCGAATTCCTCCAAACCGTCAGGCTCGTGCAGGCCCTTGGTGGCCAGTGGTAGTCCCTGCTCCCGGCCCTCTTGGATCATGAAACCCACCCCTCAAACCCTCTCCCCGATGCGCTCGCTACTATTCGTCGCCCTCCTGGTTCCCGCTTGCAACCCAACCGCAGCCAAACCCCAGGGCCCGCCCCCTACCCCCCAGGTCGAGTTCGTACTACCCACCGAGCGCACGCTCGAGGATTGGAATGAGTTCACGGGCCGGCTCGAATCCGTGGATGCCGTCGAAGTCCGCGCGCGGGTGGGCGGGTACCTGCAGGCCATCCATTTCGAAGATGGCCAACTTGTGAAGCAGGGCGACCTCCTGTTCGAGCTCGACCCCAGGCCCCTGGCGGCACAACTGGAAGCGGCCCAAGCGGACCAGCAAAGGGCCCAGATCGGCCTGGATCTGGCCCAGTCGAACTTGGATCGAGCCATGCAACTCGTCGAGGCCCGCGCCATGGCTGCGGAGGAACTCGAACAACGCAAGGCCGACGCGGCTGGAGCCCAAGCGGCGCTGCTGAGCGCCCAGGCACGGGTCACGTCCGCCCAACTGAACCTCGATTTCACCAAGGTTCTCGCCCCCATTTCCGGGCGCATCAGCGACCACTACGTGTCGGTGGGCAACCAGATCAGCGGAGGCTCTTCGGACTCGACCCTACTCACCACAATCGTGACCATCGATCCGATCTACTGTGGGATCGAAGCCAGCGAAAACATGATGTTGGCCACCCTCCGGCGCCAAGCGGCCGACGTATCCGCAGACCCCCAAAGCCCTACCACCCCGGCTTTCCTCGGTTTGGCCGATGAGAAAGGGTTCCCGCATGCGGGCTTGCTCGACTTCGTCGACAACCGCTTCGACGCCGACACCGCCACCCTGCGTGCGCGCATCAAAATTGACAACGCCGACGGGCAACTGATCCCCGGCATGTTTGCCCGCGTGCGCCTTTCGGGGGGTCCCGACCGCCAGGCGATCCTCATCCCGGACAAAGCCGTGCAAACCGCCCAAGACTCGCGCTTCGTGCTCTTGGTGGGCGACGAAAACGTCGTCCAGTACCGGCCCGTTCAGGCGGGTCGCCTGACCGAGGATGGTTTGCGCGAGATCACCCAAGGGCTCAGCACCTCGGATCGCGTGATCGTGGCCGGCCTGTTCTTTGCGCGCCCGGGCGCCACCGTCGCTCCCCGCCCGGCCGCGCCCGCTGGATCACCCGCCAAGCAATAGCCGTCCAGCACCCACGCATCCCCCATGAAGCTCACCCACTTCTTCATCGACCGCCCGATCTTCGCGACGGTGTTGTCGTTGTTCACGATCCTGATCGGATCGGTCGCCTACTTCACCTTGCCGGTGGCGCAATACCCCGGTGTGGTCCCGCCCACGGTGGTCGTCACCGCGTCGTACCCCGGTGCTAGCCCGCAGGTTTTGGCCGACACGGTCGCGACTCCCCTGGAACAAGCGGTCAACGGCGTGGACGGCATGTTGTACATGACTTCGTCCTCGACCGCGGACGGGCAAATGACGCTCACAGTGACCTTTGCGCTAGGCACCGACGTGGATGCAGCCCAGGTGTTGGTCCAAAACCGCGTGGCCTCGGCCGAACCGCGTTTGCCCGATTCGGTGCGGCTGGCGGGGGTCAAGACCACCAAGAACTCGCCCGACATCATGCTGGTGGCGCACTTGCGTTCGCCCAAACGGCTGTACGATCGGCTTTTCCTGGGCAACTACGCCTATTTGCACATCGTCGACGAACTGGCGCGCATCGATGGCGTCGGGGAAGTGCGGGTGTTCGGGGCAGCCGAGTACGGCATGCGCGTGTGGTTGGATCCCGAGCGCATCCGGCAGTTGGATTTGACCGTAGGCGATGTGTTGGCGGCCCTGCGCGAACAAAACGTCCAAGTGGCGGCGGGCATCATCGGGCAAGAGCCGGCTGCGTCGCCGCACGCCTTCCAGCTCAGTGTCAGTGCCCAGGGCCGTCTCAAAACCCCCGAAGAATTCGCGGACATCGTGGTCAAAACCGGCCGGGGGGGGCAGGTCGTGCGCTTGTCCGAGGTGGCGCGCATCGAGTTGGGTTCGCAGAACTACGCGCTGGAAAGCTCGCTCGACGGGGAACCCGCGGTGGGCATCGTGATCTTCCAACGACCGGGCTCCAACGCGCTCAAGACCGAGGCGGCTATCCAAGACGCCTTCCGGCGCTTGAGCGCCGACTTCCCCGAAGGCATGGAGTACGCGATCGTGTACAACCCCACGGTCTTCGTCAAAGAATCGATCCACTCGGTGGTAAGCACGTTGCTGGAAGCCGTGCTGCTAGTCGTTTTGGTGGTGCTCTTGTTCCTTCAGACTTGGCGGGCTTCGGTGATTCCTTTGGTGGCCATCCCGGTTTCGCTGATCGGAACGTTAGCCGTGATGAGTGCGGTGGGCTTCTCGCTCAACAACCTGACGCTGTTCGGTTTGGTGCTCGCGATCGGGATCGTGGTCGACGACGCGATCGTGGTGGTGGAAAACGTCGAGCGGCACTTGGAACGCGGTCTTCCGCCGCGCGAAGCGACTCGCAAGGCGATGGATGAGGTCGCCGGGGCGTTGGTTTCGATCGCGCTCGTGCTGGTGGCGGTGTTTGTCCCCACGGCCTTCCTTTCGGGCATCGCAGGCCAGTTCTACCGTCAATTCGCGGTGACGATTGCCACGGCCACCGTGCTTTCGATGATGGTGTCGCTGACCTTGAGCCCGGCCATGGCGCGCTTGCTGCTGCGCGGACCGCACGCCAAACCGGACGTCCTTCAGCGCATCTGGAATTTCCTCTTCGGTTGGCTCTTCCATGGCTTCAACCGTCTGATGCACTTCACCACGCGCGGTTACACCGGATCGGTCCGCCGTGCGGTGCGCTTCGTCCTGCCCATGGGCGTGGCCTACTTGGGCTTGATGGCCATCACCGGTTGGGAGTTCAAGAAACTACCCGAAGGCTTCATTCCTTCGCAGGACCAGGGCTACCTGATCGTCGCCGTCCAACTACCCGATGGGTCCAGTCTGGCCCGCACGCGCGAGGTGGTCAAAGAAGTCGCCGGACTCGCGCGCAAGGTCGATGGCGTGGGCCACACCGTCGAGTTCGTAGGCTTCTCGGGCGCGACCCGCGCGACGGCCCCCAACGCGGCGGCCATTTTCCTTCCGCTCAAGCCTTTTGAGGAAAGGGTGCGGTCGGGTCGCAACGCGCTGGCTATCTCCAACGATGTGCGCAAAGCCATTGGCGGAGTCGTCGAAGGCTTTGCCGTGGTGATTCCGCCGCCCCCGGTGCCGGGCATCGGCACGGGTGGTGGATTCAAGATGATGCTCCAGGACCGCAAGGGCGGAACGCCGGAGGAGCTGCAAGCAGCGGCCTACCAGATCATCGGTGGCGCGAGCCAAAACCCGGCCATCACCCAACCCTACACCTTCTACCGCGGTACGACGCCCCAGCTGTACGCGGACGTCGACCGTACCAAGGCCAAGAAGCTCGGGATTCCCCTGAGCAACATTTTCGAGGCCTTGCAGGTGTACCTGGGCTCGGCCTACGTCAACGACTTCAACCAGTTTGGGCGCACCTACCGCGTGATCGCCCAGGCCGACGCGAAGTTCCGCGACGAGGAAAGCGACGTGGACCAGCTCACCACGCGCAGCACCTCGGGCGCGATCATTCCACTGGGTACTGTCGTGCAAATGGAGCGCACCACCGGCCCGGATCGGGTGGTTCGCCACAACTTGTACCCGGCTGCCGAGATCGGTGGCGAGACGGGCAAGGGCTACAGCTCGGGCCAAGCCTTGGCCGCCATGGAAGACCTGGCGAGCCAATTGCCTCCCGGCTATGGCTTCGAATGGGTGGACTTGGCCTACCAGGAAAAATCAGCGGGCAACACCGCCCTCGCGATCTTCGGGTTGGCGGTGCTGTTCGTATTCCTGTTGCTCGCCGCGCAGTATGAGAGTTGGAATCTGCCCCTGGCGATCATCCTGATCGTGCCCATGTGTCTTTTGGGCGCTGGCTCGGGCCTGCTCTTGCGCGGCATGGACAACAACGTGTTGACCCAGATTGGTTTCGTGGTGTTGATCGGCTTGGCCGCCAAGAACGCCATCCTGATCGTGGAGTTCGCCAAGCAGTTGGAGGACCAAGGCATGGATCGGTTCCAAGCCGCCGTGGAAGCCGCCCACCTGCGGCTGCGGCCGATCTTGATGACCGCCCTGGCCTTCATCCTGGGCGTGGTCCCGCTGGTCATCGCGGAAGGTCCCGGCGCCGAGATGCGGCGATCGATCGGTACCGCGGTGTTCGCGGGCATGATTGGGGTGACCTTCTTCGGCCTGCTCTTCACGCCCGTGTTCTACGTGGCTCTGCGCGGTCTGTTCGCGCGCAAGAAGCAGGCGGCCTAAGGCAACCCTAAGGCAACTCGACATCGGCGGCCCGGAACACCGGGCCGTCGATGCAGCACTTGGCTACCGGCCAGTCCCCCAGGGTCCCGCCTTCGACGGTGCCCACCGCGCAGCCGTTGCAGATCCCCACGCCGCAGCCCATGTAGGTTTCGAGCGAGACCCAGGCTTCGAGCGCGTGCTCCTGGGCAAAGCGCAGGACGGCCTTCATCATCGGATCGGGCCCGCAAGTGAAGACCTGCACCGCTTGGGTGCCCTCGCGAGTTGCCAAGTCCTGGCAAGCCTGGACCACGTTGCCGTGGAATCCCGCCGACCCATCGTCGGTGGCCGCGATCACGCGCACGCCCAAACCGGCAAACTGGTCCAAGTCGTACAGGAAGCGCTTGGAGCGGCCGCCGTAGATCAGGGTCAGGTCCTTGGCCGCGACGCCTTGCGCCAGGGCCTGCTGGATGCCCATGAAGAACGGGGCGCTGCCTATCCCCCCAGCCACCAACCACTTGGGGCCGGAATCGGGCTGCCAAGCGGGCCAACCCTGACCGAGCGGACCGATCAAGCGCACGCGAGTGCCCGGTTGGCTGGCTGCCAGGGCTTGGGTTCCTCGCCCAAACACCTTGATCAGGAACTCGACCCGGTCCGGTGCCACCTGTCGGTAGACCGAGAAGGGACGCGGGATGGCGGGCGAGAGGTCGTCGTCCCGGCGCAGCATGAAGAACCGACCGGCTTCGAGCGGGTCGATCGCCTCGGGCAGGCGCAGTTCGAGTACCAGGGCATCGGCCCCCACCGGTCGGTTGATATGGACTTCGGCGATCTGGGATCGAACATCGGGAGCGACGGCTGCCATGGGCCGAAGTCTACCGATTTGGGGCCCCTACCGCAGCTTCTTTGACCCGCGGGACTGCCCGCGGGGCCCCTTGGAAGCTACCCTGTTCGGCCCCATGAGCCTGCTGATCCTCAAAGACCTCAAGAAGCACTACGGTGGCCAGGAAGTCCTGCGCGGTGCCTCGCTCACGATCGAACCGGGCACCAAGGTCGGCATCGTGGGCCGCAACGGCGGTGGCAAGACCACCCTATTCCGCATGATCACCGGCGAGGCCACGCCCGATTGGGGCCAGGTCATCGTGGCCAAGGGCACGCGCCTGGGCTTCCTGCCCCAACACCCCAACTTCTCGGGCCAAACCGTCCGGCAGTACGTGGAGAGTGGTTTGGAAGAGGCCCGTCAAACCGCCAAGCAGCTGCAAGAAGTGGGAGAGGCCATGGGCCACGCCCATGGCGAGCAGCTCGATCGCTTGATGAAAGAGCACGACCGGCTGACCCATCGCGTCGAGGAGTTGGGCGGCTGGGAAACCGAACGCATTTCGGAGACCGTACTCTCAGGCATCGGCCTCAAACCCGAATTGTGGGAGCGCCCTGCGGACACCCTTTCGGGCGGGGAAAAGAACCGCGTGGCCCTCGCACGCGAGTTGGTCAGCGGACACGACCTGCTCCTCCTCGACGAACCCACCAACCACTTGGACTTGGAAGGCATCGAGTGGATCGAGCGTTACCTGCGTGAGATGCGCGGCGCTGTGCTCGTGATCAGCCACGACCGCCGCTTGCTCGACAACTCGGTCGAACGCATCCTGGAGATGGAGCGCGGGGAGATCAACAGCTACCCCGGGAACTACTCGAAGTACATCGTGCTGCGCGAGGAACGCTTCGAAACCGACATGCGCGCCTACGAGCAACAACAGGCGATGCTCAAGAAGGAAGAAACCTTCATCAAGAAGCACATGGGCAGCCAGCGCACGGCCGAAGCCAAGGGGCGCGCAAAGAAGCTGTCCCACGTCGATCGCCTCGAACGCCCCAACCACGACGTGCGCAAGCCGCGCATCCATCCGCCCAAAGCCGCCCGCGGCGGCGAAAAGGTGCTGCACTGCGAGAACATCGCCGGGGGCTACGGCGACAACGTGCTGTTCCGGGGGATCGACCTGCGCATCGGCCGCGGCCAGCGCATCGGCATCGTAGGCCCCAACGGCGCGGGCAAGTCCACCCTGCTCAAGATCCTAGCCGGAGTCATGGAACCGCTCCAAGGCGTGGTGGTGCGTGGCCACGGCGAGCGTGTGGCCTACTACGACCAGAACACCTCGCATCTGCGGCCCGATGGCACGCCAGCCTCCGAGATCTTCCGGCATTACCCGCAGATGACCGATTTGGACATCCGCAACCACCTGGCGAAGTTCCTGTTCCGCGGCGACGAAATCGACAAGCCCATCACGGCACTGTCCGGGGGCGAGCGCGCGCGCGTAGCCCTGGCCATCCTCGTGCTGAGCCAACCGTCGTGGATGGCGCTCGACGAGCCCACCAACCACCTCGATCTGGCCAGCCGGACCGCCCTGGAAGAAATGCTCTCGGACTTCCAGGGAGCGCTCGTTTGCATCAGCCACGACCGCGAATTCCTCGACGACCTGTGTGAATACACGGTCGAGCTTTCTGCCCGGGGCGTGGTCGAACACACCGGCAACTACACTTCGTGGCGACGCTGGCGTGAGGAAGAAGCAGCCCTTTCGAGCGGCGAAGCCCGTGCCGAGCGCGAAGCCGTGCGCAAGCGCGCCGCTGCCGAGGAGGAAAAGCGCAAAGAAGCCGAAAAACAAGCGCCCGCGGCGGGCAAGGTTCGCAATCCTTTCAAGTTCAAGAAGCTCGAGGATCGCATCATCGCGCTCGAAGAGCAGCTCGCCAAACTGCACGGCGCCATGGCCGATGAGAAGGTGTACTCCAACCCCGACAAGCTGATCGACACGCAATATCGCATTGCGGAAGTCGAGCGTGAGTTGGAGCATGCCAACGAAGAGTGGGCCAACTGGGATTGAGGCCTGATTGCTAGGGGTTTTGTTGCTGAGGGCTTTTGTGCTAAGGGATTGAGTGCTGAGGCATTGGCGCGCAGGCATGCGTGCTGGGGCCTTTCCAGACCCTGGCACGGACCGATTCCCGGCAAAAACCACTTTCAACCCTCAGCCAGCGGCCTAGGATCGGTATCGGCGTTTTCCCCGTCGATTTCCTCGATGCCGGATCCCATCGAAACCACGCTGCAGGCCCCCCTTGCAGGCTGCGGCGCTCGAAGCGTACTCGCGGACCGCTTTTTGGCCGTCCGCGCTAGGACCCGGTGGTTGTGCTCCACCCTGGCGACTGAGGACCATGTACCCCAGTCGATGCCGCTGGCTAGCCCCGCAAAGTGGCACTTGGCACACACCACTTGGTTCTTTGAGCGTTTTGTCCTTCAAGCGTTCCTCCCTGGCTATGCGCCTTTCGATGCTGAGTTCGAGTACCTGTTCAATTCCTACTACGACAGCGTAGGTACCCGAATCGCTCAAGCCGAACGAGGCACCCTGACCCGCCCGACGCTCGAGCGGGTGCACGCCTACCGCGAGCACGTGGAGCAAGCCATTTCGGTTTGCCTGGGCCAGATCCCCGATTCCGCTTGGTCGACCGTGGCGGCGACCCTGGAGTTGGGCCTCCAACACGAACAGCAGCACCAGGAATTGTTGGTCACCGACATCCTGCACCTATTTCTGTCGCACCCTTTTGGAACGCGCTACCTGTCCGATGCGGTCCCCGCGAATGCGCCCGACCCAGGTCCCCTGCGCGTCCAACGCTTCGAGGAAGGCGTCGTGTCGATTGGAATCGACGCGGAAGCGGCATCCTTCGCCTACGACAACGAATCGCCGCGCCACCGACGATTCCTTGAGCCGTACGCCCTGGCCACGCGCCCTTCCACCAATCAAGAGTACTTGGCCTTCGTGGAGTCGGGCGGCTACGCAGACCCAGCTCACTGGCTTTCGTTGGGTTGGTCGCGAGTGCAGTCCGAATCCTGGCGACATCCGCTCTACTGGAAGCGCGATGCGCACACGGGCGCTTGGCTCGAGTTCACAGCCTGGGGCTGGATTCCGCTGGATCCGCACCGGCCGGTTTGCCACCTGAGCTACTTCGAAGCCGATGCCTTCGCCCGTTGGTCGGGCGCTCGTTTGCCCACGGAGTTCCAATGGGAAGCAGCCATGACGACCTCCGTCATCGCCCATCCAGCCCGCGAACGCGCGCTACACCCTACCGGTGAGC
>Ga0116152_10005319_pt1 | contig 10045 bp, 10 predicted proteins | sample AD_UKC119_MetaG_FD_89894 | JGI IMG/M metagenome (GOLD analysis project Ga0116152, IMG submission 89894) | Active sludge microbial communities of municipal wastewater-treating anaerobic digesters from Hong Kong - AD_UKC119_MetaG | ecosystem: Engineered > Bioreactor > Anaerobic > Digestate...
ATTTGATCTTCGTATTCCGTTAACTCACGATAACTGATATCTCCAAGAAGAAACGCATTTTGTCTTTCATCATCCATTTGATCGATGACGATATACCAATGATCGCGTTCTTTTGAATCGACATCATCACCAAAGGCAATATCGTAATGCTCTTCAACAATGTCGGTAGCTTGAATCTTTAATGTTTGAAGATAATCTGCATAGGATAAAAACATAAAAGCGAAAGCTGCTAAAATCGTACCGACGATAATATAAGGTGTTCTTCTTCCTTTTTTGGCATTACTTTTATCTGATAACGCACCAAAAAGTGGCAGTAAGATCACTGCCATGATGTTATCGATTGCCATCACAATGCCTGACCATGTTTGATTAAGACCAAACTTGTCAATCATCGTACGAGCAATCATCATATCATAGGTTTGCCAAAACAAGGAAATAATAAAGAAAATCAGACCAATATAAAACGTATTTCGGTAATTCAGCTTCATAAATTTCACCTATACGATGATATTATAACATAAAAAAAGAAAGGGACCCAAAAGGGTCCCAATGAATTAACGCTTTGAGAATTGTGATGCTTTTCTTGCCTTCTTTAAACCGTACTTCTTTCTTTCCTTAGAACGAGGATCTCTCGTAACAAGGCCAGCTGGTTTTAAAGTTAGGCGTAGTTCTGGATTAATTTCCATAAGTGCGCGAGTGATACCTAAACGGATCGCACCTGCTTGACCTGAAAGGCCACCACCATAGACATTAACAGAAATATCATATTTGCCTTCACTTTCAGTGAGTGTTAATGGTTGAAGAACGTCAAGACGTACTGCAGGAGATGGTAGGTATTCTTCGAATTCACGGCCATTGATCAAAAATGATCCTTTACCATGAGTAAGAATAACACGTGCTACTGAACTCTTGCGACGACCGGTTCCTAAGTATTGTACTTTTTCTTTAGCCATGACTTATTATACCTCCAATTTTTCTGGTTGTTGTGCAATGTGTTTGTGTTCAGGTCCTGCATAAACAAAGAGTTTCTTTGCCATTTGTGCACCTAAGTTTGTATGTGGTAACATACCAACAATTGCTTTTTCAACCATACGGGTTGGAAATTTAGCCATAACATCTTTAGCAGCTGTTTCCTTAAGACCGCCATTGTAACCAGAATGTGAATAATACATTTTCTGATTCCATTTTTTACCAGTTAATTCAATTTTGTCTGCGTTAATAACGATAACATAGTCACCGCAGTCTACATGAGGGGTGTAGGTTGGTTTATGTTTACCGCGCAAAACTGTTGCGACTTGAGTTGCTAAGCGACCCAATGTCTTGCCTTCTGCATCAACAACGTACCATTTGCGTGTTACGTTTTGTGCATTTGCCATAAATGTATTCATGTGATTTCTCCTTATATTCGTTCGGGGTTTGAATTTAAGGGCTAATAGTGGATAAAACTAATGTACCTATGTCATATTACTATAATAAACGTAAATTGTCAACTGTTTTTCATCTGTTTCGGTATGAATTTGTACTGTTCGAAATCAATCGTTTTTTGGTATAATACCTATGGTAAGGGGTGGTTCTATGAAGGAGACCAAAAGCATTAAAGTTCTTTTAATCGCAATCGTTATTTTCGGTGTTTTATACAATGTATTTCTAGGTATGATTCTAGCAAAATTCAATGTTTATGATTTTCAAAATATCTTCTTTATCATTAAATATACACATCATAATGATCCAGACAACATGAAATATATTCCCCAATTTCTCAATTGGTTGTTGGTTGTATTATTTGTGTTTTTCAATGTGTTGTGGATCTTAAGACATATGATTAATAAGGATATGAAAATAAAACATGATATGAAGAAATAATAAGTAGGAGCTCCTTTAAAAAATGAGGAGCTCCTATTTTTAGAGTTGATATTCTTTTTTGATGAGGTCAATTGCCCACTCGTAGTGATCTGAGATGCACCCATCAATTAAACCGTTGATCGGATGTCTCATACACGGAAAATACGTGGTAAAAATTTGACCGTCAGAAAGATGTTTAATCCATGTTAAACAACTTCTATGGGATTCTTGAAAGAGTTCTAAAGCATCCATAAATGGATGTTTTTGGGCTTCTAGCCAAATCTCATGATTGAGCTGGTCAATGTCATCCCAAGTGTAACCTTCTTTGGGTAAAGCAGGACGACCACCTTCTAAAAGGGCCTCTAGCCACTTGTGACACATTTGGTGCCATGCGTGTAGGTGAAAGAGAATGTCACGTAAGTTTTTGTCGCGTCCAGTGGTTTTCCATTCTTTTAATCGTTGTTTTGCTGAAAGCTTATCAATGATTGCCATGATGGTTTCATAATCACGCTGACTGAATTGAATGAGTTCTTCTTTCGTCGTCGGTTTTCCCATGTTATTCCTCCTAAATTTGATTTATAACTTTTTGAGGTCTATTTCAAGTAGTAGGTTACGGATCACAGGTTTTAAAACACTTGCCATGAGTTGGTGACCGAGTTCAGTTGGGTGAACACCATCACCTAATAGTGCAGCAGCACCATAGGTTTTCTCCCATGATTTCATATGTTCATCCATATGAATCAGTGGTAAATTTTCTTCTTTTGCTAGTTTTGCAACAATTTGAATAAAACCATTTAACATCGGACGCCATGATGCATCAAACGCACCGATCGAAAAACTAAAGGGTTCAATTAAAAACATTTTTGTGTGCGGTGATTTTTCTTTGGTGATATGGATGAGTTTTCGATAATTTGATTCAAATGTTTCTTCATCAATAGGTTTACCAAAGTTGAAATAATGCCACACATCATTCACACCACATAGCAGGGATAATACGTCAGGTTGATAGGCAATTACATCATCTTGCCATCGTGCTAATAATTCTGCTGTACGGTCACCACTGATGCCTTTATTGATGACATTAACCATCGGTAAAGATTGTTTTAATTGATACACATAACCATCACCAAGGCTTGCTAGATCATGACGATTTCTACCGCAGTCTGTGATGGAATCACCTTGGAATAAAACCGTTAAAGGTTTAAAGTCTTGGGGTGTTTCTGGATAAATCCAATATTCAATAATGTCAAGGATATTTCCAGTAGCAGCTTCTTTTGGATAATGCTTCTTAACAATGCCACCTAAAGTTTCAGGAATGTTACGAGAGGAGATATTTTTACGGTCAACAGGATAAACTAAGTATTGGTGAGGAACAGATGTTCTCGCATATTGAACAATGCCTTTCATGCCTTCTAACCCTAACTTCTTACCAAATAATCCTTCTTGAATCCATAAACCTAATTCAGGTGTATCCGTGTTCATCTTATGCAAACCAAAGCAACCAACAAATGTATCATCATACTTGAGTCTTGCTACCCAAACGATTTCTTCTTGTGCTTCTCTCGCCTTAATGGCGTAGTTAATGAAAGATTCAGTATCTTCAATCTTTTTAGCAGGTGCTGGCAACATGTACGTTGTTACTTCTTTGGTAAAAAAGTGAAAGATAGCTTCTGCATCACTCAGTTGAATCGGTTTTAAAATCAAACGTTCTGTTTCTAATGTTATCATGTTATTTGTCCTCTATATATACATTCATGTGTTCCATATCTACCAACACTTTTTCTAGTTTTGATGTTGGAATGTTTTTACCAATATAATCGGCTCTAATCGGTAGTTCACGATGACCCCGGTCAATTAAAATCGCTAATTGTATTTCTTTAGGTCTTCCATGATCAGATAATGCATCCATGGCAGCTCTAACACTTCGACCTGTATAAAGGACATCATCCACTAAAATCACGACTTTATCCTTGATATCTAGTCCTTGAGATGGAGGTTGTTTTATGGTTTGTTCAACATCATCTCGATATGCTTGAATATCAATCTTAAAGAGTGGCGCATCCACATCCTGAAATCTTTTTAAATGATCTTTTAACATTTCAGCAATTGGATAACCTTTTTTTAAGATACCTACAAAGACGATATCATTTAAATTTTGATTGCGTTCTATGATTTCATGCGTCATGCGTTTGATGGTTCTTGATAGTTGTTCTTTGTTCATTAATTCCTTCATCTTATCACCATCTTTATCTTATCATTTTTTTCTTCATTTTTTAGTTGTTTTTAAAAAAATTCATGATATACTTGAAACAGTAAAGGTCCTTTAAGCTATGCCTGTGAGCATAACAAGGTAATTATCTTTTCCATACCTACGCTTGAAGGACACCAGAGGGTGTCTTTTTTGCTAAAGGCCTTACGAAACTAAATCTAAGGAGAAATGTCATGAATGAAAATGGAATGATTGTCGGTATTCAAGAGAAACCGGCTTCCATCGGCAAGTGGATTATCTTAAGCTTGCAGCATGTCTTTGCTATGTTTGGGGCTACCGTATTAGTTCCTCTTTTAACAGGGCTTGATGTTGGAGTTGCACTTGTTGCAAGTGGTATTGGTACACTGATTTATATCTTATGTACGAAAGCTAAGGTTCCTGTGTACTTAGGTAGTAGTTTTGCCTACATACCTGCGATTACTGCAGCAGTTGCAAGTGCAGGTGGTGCAGCATCAGCATATTTTGGATTAATGACCGTTGGTTTAATCTACGTGATTGTAGCGATTGCGATTCATTTCGCAGGAAGTGGTTGGTTAAAGAAATTATTGCCACCTGTCGTAATTGGTCCTATGATTATCATTATCGGGATGACGTTAGCACCTGTTGCGATCTCATCCTCTGGATTTGATGGTTCTCAAGGCTGGGAAGTTCCATTGGTAGCTGCCATTACGTTCTTATCAGTTGTTATTCTATCAACAAAAGCGAAAGGATTCTTAAGAATTGTTCCCTTCTTAGTCTCCATCTTTATTGGTTACGTCGCATCGATTGCTGTTGGTTTAGTTGATTTAGGTGCCGTCTTTAGTGGAGTTCAATTCTTCCAATTACCAAATTTCAGTTTCGTTGGAACATATAAATTTGACTTAAGTAACGTCTTAATGTTTGCTCCACTCGCATTTGTTACCATTGCAGAACACATTGGTGACCACGTGGTATTAGGTGAAATCACAGGTAAAGATTTCATTACTGATCCAGGATTAGATAAAACCTTATTGGGTGATGGTATTGCAACATTCGTGGCTGGTGCTATCGGTGGTCCAGCAAATACAACATATGGTGAAAACACAGGTGTTGTCGCAATCACAAGAGTCGGTTCAGTTTGGGTAACAGGTTTAGCAGCATGTTTTGCAATCCTCTTAGGATTCTTTGGATACATTCAAGCGTTTATTAACAGTATTCCTTGGGCAGTTATCGGCGGTATGACAATCGTGCTTTATGGATTAATTGCAGCAAACGGTGTTAAGATCTTAATTAAAGATCGCACAGATCTTGGTAATATGAAAAACTTAATTATCGTATCAACCATGTTAGTTATCGGTTTAGGTGGTGCAGTGTTAAACCTCACATCAATTGTGAAACTATCAGGTATGAGCTTTGCAGCTATCGTTGGTATCTTACTCAACTTATTCATTAACTTACTCGATAAAATCGGAACAAAAAAAGAATAAGTAAGTCACTAAAAAATAGAGGGAACTTCAAACGAAGTTCCCTTTTTGTTATGCTTTTAAAATAGCTTCAATACGTTCTTTCATCGGAGGATGAGAATAATAAAGTATGATAGTTAGCGGATGAGGATTTAAATTAACTAAATCTTCTTTTGCTAAAACCTTAAGTGCTGAAATCATATGATCACCAGATGTTTTTGATTTTGCAAAAGCATCTGCTTTAAATTCTGCTCTTCGAGATAAGTATGATAATGGAATGCCTAAAACGAGTTGAATAGGTTCAAATAAAATGACAAATAAAATCATAGCAAACCCAAAGTGAACACCACTTAAACCAAAAGCAGTTGCTAACTCATTACTTTGTAAAATCAAACCGATACCTAAAGCATACAGTGAGATAATCAAAATCTGTTGAATTAAACTTCTGAGGGTATCTTTATGTACAGCATGACCTAACTCATGTGCAAGCACAGCAAGTATTTCATCTTCTGACATTTTTTCAATCAGTGTATCATATAAGACAACTTCTTTAGATCTGCCGATACCTGTAAAAAAGGCATTTAACTTAGTTGAACGCTTTGATGCATCCATAACCGATAACTTCTTAATGTTAAATCCTAACGATGTAGCAAGTGCTTCAATTCTTTGTCTTAATGTTCCTTCTGGGAGTGGTGAAAATGTATTAAATAGTTTTAAGAAAACTTTATTTAAAAACATGAAGATCATGACCATAACAACCGTGATAGATCCCCAAGCAACTAAAACAAATGTCCAAAGTTGATCAGAAAATTGAAGGTATAACGCATGAATACCACCGACCATCAAACCACCTAAGACCATCGTCATCACATATTGAATGAACTGATCTTTTGTAAATGTCTTTTTCGTCGTTTTATTGAAACCATACTTCTCTTCAATCTTAAAGATGGCATAATGTTTAAATGGAATAGCTAAAAGAAATTCTACAGTGACATAGACCCCTAGAAAATAGAGTGTTGCCATAATGGGACTATCGGTCCAGCTAGCAGTAACTACTTCTAAACGCGCGAATAATCCAGATAATAAAAAGAATAATAATAACGCAAGATCAAACCCTCGTCTAACTAGTGTAAACCAATGATTTTCTAAAGAGTACATCAACCATGTGCCATAACGATTTTCATCGTAAACATCACTTAATACGTCTGGAACTGGTTTAAATCGGTAACGGTAGTTCAAATAACTAACGATGGTTTCAAAAAGATAAACTGCTACTAAAATGCCAATAATAACCCACTTCATGTTTCTATCCTCGCCTGTTATACATTAATTTTATGATACCTAGTGATATCTTCCATTGTATCATAACCAAACGTTAATTTTAACGTTGGACCTGCGATCATGTTACCGTTTTTTAGTTGGTTGATGCTTTGTATAACTTTTATTTCCAGAATGATGCTCACGCTTATGATTGTTTTCAGATGATTGTTTATGATTCTTTGAATCATTTTGACGTTTCTTTTGACTAGATGATCCATAAACTCTGTTTTGATGTTTATAAGTTGATGTAGGCTTCTTCTTTTGTGTCGTTTGTGAAGAACCGCTTTGTTGTGTGTGTTGTTTGCTAGATGCTGTTTCATCCTGTTTAGCAAAATGATGTTCTTTAACTACGGGAATCGTTTGCATAATATGCTTTTCAATCGCTTTTAAAAGATTTAATTCATCCTTATGACAAAACGATATCGCTTCTCCTGAGAGTCCTGCTCTTCCTGTTCTACCGATACGATGGATATATGTTTCTGGTGTTTCAGGAAGATCATAATTGATCACATGGGATAACTCATCAATATCAATACCTCTTGCTGCAATATCTGTAGCAACTAAGACACGTAACTTTCGCTCTTTAAATTCATTTAGCACTTTGAGACGATGATTTTGAGATTTGTTACCATGAATAGCTTCTGTTTTTACACCATAACTTAAGAGTTCTTTAACAAGTTTGTTAGCACCATGTTTTGTTCGTGTAAAAACTAATACAGAAGCCATTTTAGGATTAACAAGTAAATCAATTAATAAATTGGTTTTCTCTTTCTTAGACACATAATAGAGTGATTGTTTGATAATCTCAAGTGTTGTTTCAACAGGTGTTACAGCAACTCTGATAGGATCTTTAAGTAAGCTGTTCGCTAAATCTAAAATGTCCTTTGGTACGGTTGCTGAAAAAAGCGCTGTTTGTCTTTGTTCAGGGATGAATGATACGATCTTTCTAACGTCTCTGATAAAACCCATGTCAAGCATGCGATCTGCTTCATCTAAGACCAAATACTTCACGTGATCAAGATGGATAAATCCTTGATTCATTAAATCCATCAATCGTCCTGGGGTTGCGATTAAAACATCAACACCTTTTTTTAATGCAATCTCTTGATTGCGTTGAGAAACACCACCATAAATCACTTCTATCTTCAAGTTCAGGTTTTTACCATAATTGCGAAATGATTCCTTAATTTGCTCTGCAAGTTCTCTTGTAGGTGCTAAAATAAGTGCTTGGATATGTGGCTTGATCGAAGGATTTGTTTGCTGTTGATACAATCCTTGTAGAATAGGTACTGCAAAAGCTAATGTCTTTCCTGTTCCTGTTTGGGCACTTCCTAAAATATCTTTACCTTCTAATAACATGGGGATAGCTTGCTGTTGAATAGGTGATGGTATTTCATAACCTTCATGTTCTATTGCTTGTAAAATGGGGGTAATAATGTTTAATTCTTTAAATGTCATTGATAATGCTCCTTATGGTTTATTGATGAATGTATGCCATAGAAAAAAGCGCTATGGATCAAAGCCTAATAACGCTTAATAATTAACAGATCATTTTACATGTAAAAAGTTTTAAGTTAAGATGGCGTATATAACTAAGAACTTCAAGTCTATTCATCAAACAAGAAGCATACCAATCATACCATAAAACACTATAATATACAAATAAAGATAAAGAAAAGGGCTTCGATGAAGAAGCCCTTAAACATGTTTGTTAGTTGTTTAACTAAACCACATTGAGGAAAACAATATAAGCGATGAAGAGTGCTGTTGCTATATAAAGCAGTGGACTAACTTCTTTAGCTTTTCTGCTTGAAACCATGACAACAACATAGGTTAAGAAACCAAAACCAATACCATCAGAGATGGAATATGCTAAGATCATGACCATAATCGTCATGAATGCAGAAATTGAAACTTGCCAATTATCCCATTCAATCTTGCCAATGGATGCAGCCATCATTGTACCAACAATGACCATAGCAGCTGCGGTGACACTTGGTGTAATTAACGATAAGAGTGGTGATAAGAAGATAGATAATAAGAATAAGATACCTGTGAAGACAGATGCTAAACCAGTTCTTGCACCTGCACCAACACCACTTAATGATTCAATGTATGAAGTAACGGTTGAAGTACCTAATACTGAACCAACAACGGTTGCTGAAGCATCAACAACATTAGCTTTTTGAAGATCTTCTTCTGTAACGCCTTCCATTTGACCTGTAACTGCAATTAGTGTACCGGAAGTATCAAAGAAATCAACAAATAAGAATGCAAAGACAGCCATCCAACCAGCAGGACCTGATAATAAGCCACCTAAACCTCTAAATGCACCAGCAAATGTAGGTGATAATGAAGGAACTGAACCGAAGAATTGTGTGAATACTGGCATGTTATCAACTTCAAAAATAAGACCAACAAGTAAACCTACAATCGCAGTTGTTACAAGGCCGAAGAATACAGCAGCTTTTAGCTTGAATGCCATATATATCATGGTGACAATAATACCAAATAATGCTAATAAAGCTACTGGGCTTGTAAAATCACCGAATGATGTGTTTGTTCCACCTGTATTAACAATAATGCCAACATTGACTAAGCCGATATAAGCAATGAAGAAACCAATACCAGAACCAATGGCATATTTTAATGATTGAGGAATTGCATTAACGATTTTTTGTCTAAGACCTGTTAATGTGACGACTAAATATGCAATACCAGATACAAAGACAGCAGCAAGTGCTTCTTCCCATGAATAACCCATATTCACAACAATTGTGAATGAGAAGAATGCATTAAGACCCATACCTGGAGCTAATGCAACGGGTAATTTAGCAAATAAACCCATCGCAATCGTAGCTAAACCTGCTGCAAGTGCTGTAGCTAAGAACACAGCATTTAAATCTAATCCAGCAACTAACTGAATTGTGCCACCAGAACCATCTGAAACGACGCCACCCATAAGTGATGGGTTAGCAAACAAAATGTACGCCATAGTAAGGAAGGTTGTTAAACCACCTAAGAGTTCTTTACCAATGGTTGTACCGCGTTCTTCAATTTGAAAGAACTTTTTAATAAACTCCATTTTCATTCTCCTTTGATTGTATTTTGTATTCATATGTATGCCAAACAAAAAAATAAAAAAACCACAAATGGTATGTGGTTTCTACATATGAAAACAACAAAAAGAATG
>Ga0116152_10005320_pt1 | contig 10042 bp, 6 predicted proteins | sample AD_UKC119_MetaG_FD_89894 | JGI IMG/M metagenome (GOLD analysis project Ga0116152, IMG submission 89894) | Active sludge microbial communities of municipal wastewater-treating anaerobic digesters from Hong Kong - AD_UKC119_MetaG | ecosystem: Engineered > Bioreactor > Anaerobic > Digestate...
CCTTAATTGGTAAGACAAAATGGGCAATGGCGTCTCCTTTATGAGAAATATCATTAAAATCAAGAACACCATTTTCAATATCCACTTTTTCTATTTTGGCACTTTGAATATTGAGCTGAAAACGGTTTAGTCTAAGCGTTGCGGAACCCATAATATTCGTCAGTTCAGGCATGGGTTTTAAATAATGTGAACTACCGTTAATCAGATTAAAATTAAATATAAAACTATTGGGCGGCAGGGTTTCCAAAGTCCACATTTCAGGACGAATATTTACGTCAATAACACCATCGGTGATCATGCCTCCGGTTATATTATCTTCAATCCAGTTACGGGCGTTGGCAAGTAATTCCGGCGGCCAATAGGTTTTTAAATTGATCAAGGGCATATTTTCAACATTTGCCGAAAGGAGTATATCAGGATTATTTCTCATACTCCTGATCGTTCCCTGTGCTTCCACACGTGCCCCGTCAAACTGTAGAAAAAATTCATCGAGCGATATTTCATCGGATGCCGAAATAAATTGCCCTGACAACATAGCCTGATCAATTTTTATGGGGCTTTTATAAATTTTTCCCGGATTTATCAAGCCATCCCCCACATCAAATTCAAAATTAAATACAGGCAACTCAAATTTATTGTCGATAGAAAAATTAATATTACCGCCCACGGGAATATTTAATGTTGAAAGATTTGAAAGTCCTTCTACCTCACCCGCAATTTTTGAAGGGATAAAATTTGAAAATCCAAGTTCGGTTGTCGCCTTTTCGGCCGCAATATTATAGGTAATAGACAAATGTAGCGGGATGTCGTTATTTTCTTCGAAATCAATTGCCCCGTCAACAATCATACTAATGCCACCATCAAACCGCTTTACGTCAAGCTGTGCATCAGGAATTTGCCAAGTGTCCCCAGATAATTCATCTTTTAGATTAATTTCCGTATCAACCAATGTCAGATGCTGAAGATAGCCCGTTGAATTAAAGGCACTTGGAGGAGCGAGTAACTGTTTTGTCAGCCGCGGGACCAGATTTTCTGAACTGTTAAATTCCGCCAGATATGCTCTCATGGTTGCCACAAATTCATCCTGATCAAATGTCTGACTGTTCCATGTTTCCTTTGGCAACAAAAGATTAAGTTCCAATCCACTGAATTCAACAAAAGTTGGGGCCAACACGCCCCTAAAAAATGCAGCAGGACTGAACTGCATTCCTGCTTCGGGAATTTCAAGCTTGAGTGATGTCGTTGGGTTTTCTATTTCAACATTTAGAAATCTGACTTCGAAGGAGCTGTTCCCGGTCGGGTTGTTTTTAGCAGGTCTCCAGGTTAAGATCGTTTTGTCAATTGCAACATTTTGACCAATTCCCTGTTCAATCAGAAGATTTCGAAAAAATGTTGAATAACCGTCAAGTTCAACAGGCCCATTGCTCACTCTCCAGATAAAAAGCAGCATCGCCAAAGTCATGATGGCCATAAACGATACCAGAAATTTTACTGTGAATCTTAAAGCTTTGAGCAATATATATTTCTCTTTAATTTCAATTAGTTTGTTTGGCTAACACTAATTATGATGCTAACTATATAATAAACATGTCAATAATATGATTTTTGGATCGATTTAAATGTCTCAGGTGTCAGCAGGTACATCAAACAACTCTTTTCATTTTCCTCTTATTTCAGATAAGGGGCTCGCTGAGGAGAAATTAAAGGATTTTATTTTAATTTACAATGAATCTTACCCGGATGACCTTAAAAAGATACTGGAAAATGAGCAGCAAAAGAACCTCCTGCTTTCTATTTTTTCAAACAGCCCGTATCTGACCAGCCTGTTTTTTAAATATTCAGACTTTTCAATCAGGCTTTTTAAAAAAACACCGGATGATTTGATTGAAGAGATATATTCAGAATTAAAAGAAAAGCAGTTCCTAAATCAGAATGAACTGACACACTCATTAAGAATTGCGAAAGCCAAAACGGCACTAACAATTGCATTTGCTGACCTGTCCGGCCACTGGCCACTGGATAAAATCACCAGAACTTTATCCACTTTTGCTGAACTTTGCCTTAACCTCAGTGTCAATTTCATGATCCGAGAGGCAATAGACAATGGTGATCTTTCCCATAATATTAAGGATAATGTCAGTTCAAACTCGGGCTATGTCATATTGGCAATGGGAAAACTTGGCGGATATGAACTTAATTATTCAAGCGATATTGATCTGATTGTTCTTTATGACCTTGATATAGTCAAATATACGGGTCGAAAAAGTATTCAGGACTTTTTCATTCGCATGACGCAAAGACTTGTAAAAATAATGTCTGAGCGTACAGCTGATGGATATGTTTTCAGAACTGACCTTCGGCTTCGTCCAGATCCAGGGGCAACACCGGTTGCTCTTTCAATGGAAGGAGCAGAATTTTATTATCAGAGTGTGGGACTAAACTGGGAACGGGCAGCAATGATTAAAGCCCGTCCAATTGCAGGAGATATTTCAGCCGGACTGGCTTTTCTTGAACGAATTCGGGGATTTGTCTGGAGAAAGCATCTTGATTATGCGGCCATTGACGATATTCATGCAATCAAAAAACTGATCCATGAGCATCATAGCCATACCAGGATAAAACTGGAAGGACATGATGTAAAACTAGGGCCCGGCGGCATCAGGGAAATTGAGTTTATTGCCCAGATACATCAGCTTATTGCAGGAGGAAGAGAGCCCGCCCTCAGAATTGCGCCAACTCTGCCTGCCCTTGAGGCCCTTTGCAAAAGCGGAAAAGTTGACACCGCTGAATATGAAATCCTTAAGGATGCCTATATTTATTTGCGAACTCTTGAACATCGGCTTCAGATGGTCAATGATGATCAAACGCATATAATGCCCACGTCAAACAGCGATATTGAGCGTATGTCCAAATTCATGGGATATGTGGACAGAGCAAAATTTGAGAAAGACCTGATCAATCATTTAAACTGTGTTCAGGATATTTTTAACGGGTTACTTCAGGACACCAATCAGACACAGGCTGAAGATATCAGTCTGTCGTTCCCCCTTGATGAATTTCATCCGACAACACTGAAAGCAATTGAAGAAGCCGGATTTAGCGATTCCAAGAAAATTTATACAATCATTCAGAACTGGCAGCTTGGAAGATATCGTGCCTGCCGTACCGAACGGGCAAGAACCATTTTAAAACAGTTGGTCCCGGACATTTTAAAAATATTTGGCCAGCATAAGGACCCGGATTCAGGAATTATTAAATTTGATGAATTTCTTTCCCGTCTACCTTCCGGAGTACAGCTTTTCTCATTTATAAAAGCGCAGCCCTGGCTTCTTGACCTTCTGGCACAAATAACCGGAATTGCTCCGTTTCTGGCAAATCAGCTTGCAAAAAGACCACTTCTTCTGGATTCAGTATTAAATGCGGAAAATTTTAAAAAAAATTCTTCCCTGAAAAAGCTGCAAGATAATCTTGATGAGCAACTTCGGACAGCTCTTGATTTTCAGGATGTTCTCGATATTACGAGAAAATGGACAAATGAAGGAAAATTTCAGGTTGGACTTCAGATTCTGAGAGGGGATACTGATGTCATTGAGTTTTCAAAAACTCTATCCAATATTGCTCAGACATCACTTAAGACAATGCTCAAATATGTAGAAAGGGAATTTGCAAAAAAACACGGAATAATCAAGAATTCATCAATTTGCGTTCTGGCCATGGGAAAATTTGGTGGTTTTGAAATGTCCACGACCTCGGATATTGATATGGTTCTGATTTACGAAGCTAATGATATGGAGAGCTATTCTGATGGAAGCAAGCCTTTTTCAGTCAATCACTATTATGCCCGGCTTTGCCAGAATTTCATTACCAGCATCACGGCCTTAACCGCCGAAGGGAAATTATACGAAGTTGACATGCGACTTCGTCCATCGGGAACAGCGGGACCTCTTGCCGTATCTTTTGAAAGTTTTAAAGATTATCAATCGGGTCAGGCCTGGACCTGGGAGCATATGGCTTTAACCCGTGGCAGGGTTATTGCCGGCCCAAAGCCGTTACAGAAAAAAATTGAAGAGGCAATTTTAAATACTTTAAGCAATAAAAACCGCGACCCAGGAAAACTGCTTCTTGATGTCGCAAATATGAGAAAAAAACTGGTCGATAATTTTGCCACCAGCAATATCTGGGCCATGAAACATATTCGTGGCGGTATTATTGATGTAGAATTTATCTGTCAGTATTTGCTATTGAGGCATGGGGCAGATCATCCAGAGATACTGAAAAAAAACACGCTGGAGCAAATAACAGCTCTATCCAAAGCAAATATTCTGGAAAAAGAGATTGCCAACGAACTTTATAAAGCATCGCATATTCTTTCTGCTATCCAGGCCATGCTTCGACTTTGTCTTGACAATGAGAACGTTGATCAGGAAAAACCTTATGCCCTTCTCCTTACTCTGGCTGAACGTTTCAATACTGAACCGGATAAGGTTGAAGCCCTCATACTGGAAAATCAGAATTTTATACATAATTTATATTATGAAATCATTGAAACACCGGCATCGGAAATGCTAATTGATGAGCCATCAACAAATCTAAATAACAAATAGGACGTTACTATGCCCGAAATTGGTCAAAAGGCCCCCGACTTTACTCTCCCCGACGAAACAGGAAATATTGTATCCCTGTCCGATTTTGACGGTAAGAATATTGTTCTTTATTTTTATCCCAAGGACAACACACCTGGATGCACAAAGGAATCCATAGAATTTAGCCAGCTTAAAGGAAAATTTGAGGATATGGATACTATTATTCTTGGGGCCTCAAAAGACAGCGTAAAAATGCATCAGAATTTTATTAAGAAACAAAATCTGACAGTTAAGCTGCTGGTCGATGAACACGGAACACTTTGCGAAGATTATGGTGTCTGGGTTCAAAAAAAACTTTATGGCCGCGAATATATGGGCATTGAACGCGCTACATTCCTGATTGGAAAAGACGGTCTCATTAAAAATATCTGGCGAAAAGTGAAAGTTGACGGCCATGTTGAAGAGGTTCTTGACGCCGTAAAAGCCCTATGAATGAAAAACTGCAGACATTAGCTGACGCCGCACATAATGCACTAAGCGCTGCTGATATTGATGATAAGATATATCTTACCTTTAAAGCGGCGGCAGACTGGCGAAATGGACTGCTTGAGTTTAAATTTGACATTCAAGCACCGGAAAGACCGGGAAGACTGGAAAAGCCGGAGCTTTTAATGCCCAAGGATATGCCTAAAAGGCGCAATGCCAAAGCCCGAGCCGCCCGGATTGCTATGCTTCATGCAATTTCCCATATTGAGCTGAATGCCATCGACCTGGCCTGGGATATCGTGCTGAGGTTCGGACATAAAATGCCCCGTGATTTTTGTGACGACTGGATAAAGGTTGCCGAAGATGAAGCAAGACATTTTGAATTATTAAATGATCGTCTGAAGGCGTTTGACAGTTTTTATGGTGCCCTGCCCGCTCATGATGGGCTCTGGCAATCTGCAGAAGTCACGGCACATGACCTGTTGGCGCGTCTGGCAATTGTTCCACTGGTTCTGGAAGCCAGGGGACTTGATGTAACGCCGGCAATGATCAAAAAATTTTCTGATAGTGGGGATAAGGACAGTGTTCGGGCACTTGAAATTATCTATAAAGAAGAAATTGATCATGTCCGTTCAGGGCAAAAATGGTTTAATTTTTTATGTGAAAAAAATGATCTGAATCCTCAGAAAACTTATCAAAAAATGGTTCGAAAATATTTTGCCGGGCATTTAAAACCGCCGTTTAACAGCCCTGCTAGAGACGAAGCCGGACTGTCAGAAGCGTATTATTTGCCACTGGTTGAGAATATACAAACTCATTAAAAATGTTTGCATTCTTTAATTATTTGATATCATATTCAGGGTACTTTTGAACGATTCGTCCATAATAAAAGAAATTCTTTTGGGCAGAATTTTTATTTATGAGAGAATTAATTGAAAATAGACAATATTATCAAATGGTTAAGTGAGAAAGCCGATCGTTACTATCCTGACAGGCAGTTATACTTCAGGACAAATGGTGACGTAAAATTCATCACAATTTCTCAAAAAGTTCAGATTGGAAGCAGCCTGTTTCTGCTTGGATTTACGATCTGGTTTCTGGTGGCATCGTATAATTATGTTTATATAACGGAAATTATTGACGAAAAAAACGGCGAGGTAAAAATATCCAGCCAAAATTACCTGGAACTTGAAGCACAATATAATCAATTAAAAAACGACATTCAAAAATCCGCCACAGCACTTGAACAGCGCCAGCAATATATACAACAGGTCCTCGAAGAGGACGGCAGCCTCACAAAACCTACCACGCAAACTCCCGCATTCGATAATTCTTCCGGCAATGATGAAGATTTTGATGATGACGCTGACCAGCAAACACGAAATATAATTCGTGATAAAGATCTGGATAAAATTTTTGTAGGACTTAAGCGCATAGAAATGCAGCAGAATACCACTGTCAAAATGATGATGAACAAAGTGGATAAGAAACTGGCCTTTATGGAAAATGTTCTGGACAGTGCCGGCATTAGCCCCGATAAAATACTGGAACTGTCGGGAGACCAACCATCTGCAAAAGCGCAAGGGGGGCCATTTATTGGCCTTGAAGAAGGCATAAATGAAGCTTCTATTGACAGCAGTGCTTTTGATGAACTTTATATTAAAAGAGAGAATTTAAATAATCTCGAAGCGGCAATCTCATATCTTCCAATCGCCGTTCCACCTGAAAAATATTATATTTCAGGAAAATTTGGTATGAGACGCGACCCTATTACAAAAAAATGGGCAAATCATAAAGGTATTGATATGGCAGGTTGGCATAAAACGCCAATCAGATCAGGTGGACCAGGTGTCGTCGTAAGAGCGGGCCGGTTTGGCACTTTCGGACTTTATGTTGAAATTGATCACGGTAACGGATTTCGGTCTAAATATGGCCATCTTTCGCAAGTAAAGGTAAAAAAAGGTGAAAAAGTAACGGAAAATCAACTAATTGGCCTTATGGGTAGTACAGGAAGATCCGTTAGTACTCATCTTCATTATGAAATTTGGTTTAATGGGAAACCACTTGACCCTTTAAAAGTGCTAAAGGCAGCAAAAGATGTTCAAAAGATCAGACAACAAAGCTACGACAGCTAACCAAGATAAAACCGAAAAACCTGAGGAAATTAAGGCTATGAAACCACCTGCAAATTCAGTACCGTCAATAATCAGTTCAGATGTTGTTATTAAAGGAAATCTTACCACATCCGGAGAAATTCAATTAGATGGCACAATTGAAGGCGATTTAAAAAGCAACTCAGTCACTATTGGTGAGCACGGTACCGTCAAGGGAAAAGTGACCGCTGATGATGCCGTTGTTAAAGGCACCGTTAAAGGCAGCATTACTGGCAGAAATATTCGCGTTGAAAAATCAGCAAAAATTACCGGTGATCTTTGCCACCAGACGCTCAGTATAGAAGCCGGTGCATTTATTGAAGGTAATTTAAGTCATCAGAATACTAATGCTGCAGGTAATCTTGCCAGTTCCAACAATAATACAACCAAAGTCGTTTCTGCAAATACCGATAATAAAGAACCAGAAAAAAAAACAATCTTATAGATTTGATTTAAATAATATTTAATGAAGAGAACGAAAAGCGGGATTTAAACCCGCTTTTTTTATTCTATATCTTCCACCTCAGTACTGCTGCCATGCACTCTTGCCGCCAATGCGGCATTCAGGAACATGTCAATATCACCATCCAATATTTTATCGGGCTGTCCGCTTTCAACACCTGTCCGCAGATCTTTTACCATCTGATATGGCTGAAGCACGTATGACCGGATCTGGTGTCCCCAACCAATATCGGTTTTGGAATCATGTTCACTATGGGCTTCCTGTTCCCGGCGCTGCAGTTCTTCTTCATAAAGACGCGCTTTAAGCATATTCATGGCCGTGGCCCGGTTTTTATGCTGGCTTCTGTCATTCTGACACTGGACTACAATATTTGTAGGTATATGGGTAATTCTGACGGCACTGTCAGTGGTATTCACATGCTGACCACCGGCGCCTGATGCACGATATGTATCAATACGCAAATCACTTTCATTGACATCTACTTCAAAATCATCGTCAATTACAGGATAAACCCAGACACTGGCAAAGCTGGTATGGCGTTTGGCATTGCTGTCAAACGGGGAAATGCGGACCAGCCGGTGGACCCCGCTTTCCGTTTTAAGCCAGCCATAGGCATTTTCACCTTTCACTTCAATGGTTGCCGATTTAATGCCTGCTTCTTCGCCATTATGAATTTCAATTAAGTCTACTTTATAACCATGAGCAGAAGCCCACCGACTATACATCCGTAACAACATATTAGCCCAGTCCTGGCTTTCAGTGCCGCCAGCACCGGAGTTGATTTCAAGATAAGCCGGGTTGGCATCCGCTTCCCCACTCAGCAAGGTCTGCATTTCCAGTACGGACGCTTTATCAGTCAGTCTCGTGATGGCCGCTTCGGCTTCTGAAATAATGTCCTGATCATCTTCGAGTTCACCAAGCTCTATAAGCTCAATATTATCATTAAGCTCAGTTTGCACATTTTTACAAAGCGTAATAGCTTGTTCAAGCTTTGTACGTTTTTTCATAAGACTTTGAGCATTTTTTGGATTGTCCCAGAGTTTGGGATCTTCAGAGAGGGCCGTTAATTCCTCATATCGTTCAAGTGCAACATCCCAGTCAAAGATGCCTCCTCAGCAGTGCGAGCGACTGCTTGATTTTTTCCACACTATTTTGGATTTCAGCTTTCATTTTTAAAGACCATTATTATGAATTAATATATGCCGCCAGTACCTGTTCGCAGCTTGGTCTTTGTTTGCACGAGAGAATTAAATCCGTCAAGTACTTGTTCTTCTTTATTTGGGAAGGTTCCCTGTCTGAAAGCTTCCAGGATAGTATTTTTAGTTTCAGCACTTGCAAGTTGGCCAGAAACCGGATCAACACGAACCAGTCTCACGCCTTCAGGTACCCGGAATGGAATGGGTTTCTCATCATGAAGAGCACCTGCCATGAAGTCACGAAAGATTGGAACTGCTGTAGACGCACCCTCTTCACCATCTCCGAGTGAACGGGGTCTATCGAAACCAACAAATACACCGACAACAAGATCCGGTGAAAACCCGACAAACCAGGTATCAAAACTTTCATCCGTTGTACCAGTTTTTCCAGCGAGAGGGCGGTTTAATACTTTAATACGAATACCAGTTCCGCGCTGCACCACACCTTCCATCATTGAGACCAGCTGATATGCTGTCACCTGATCCAACACCCTGTCCCTGACATCAGGAAGCACTGGTTCTTGCTGATAATCCCATTTATCAACAATACACCCATCACACTGCCGTTGATCATGCTTATATATGGTAACGCCATGTCTGTCCTGAATACGGTCAATCAGGGTCGGTTCAATTTTCTTACCACCATTGACGATCATTCCATATGCTGCTGTAAGTCTTAGTAATGTTGTCTCCCCCGCGCCGAGCGACATTGAAAGGAGATCCGGCATATTGTGTGTAATATTAAACCGATCAGCAACTTCAACAATTCTATCCATTTTAAGGTTTTGAGCCAGTCGGACAGTCATAAGGTTTCTTGATTTTTCAATGCCTAGTCTAAGCGTACTCGGACCATAATATTTGTTGCTTGAATTGCGTGGTTTCCATTTCCCATTTCCAAACCCCTGATCGATCACGAATGGGGCATCAAGCACGAGACTCGATGGTGTAAAGCCGTTATCAAGAGCAACACTGTAAACAAATGGCTTAAAAGCACTGCCTGGCTGACGTTTTGCCTGGGTTGCTCTGTTATATTCACTTCGTTTAAAGTCATACCCGCCAACCATAGCCAGTACCCGTCCTGTATGCGGGTCCAGAGCCACCAAGGCTCCATTCACTTCAGGTATCTGACGTAAGCCATAAGCAGTTCCATTGCTTATAGTC
>Ga0116152_10005322_pt1 | contig 10040 bp, 7 predicted proteins | sample AD_UKC119_MetaG_FD_89894 | JGI IMG/M metagenome (GOLD analysis project Ga0116152, IMG submission 89894) | Active sludge microbial communities of municipal wastewater-treating anaerobic digesters from Hong Kong - AD_UKC119_MetaG | ecosystem: Engineered > Bioreactor > Anaerobic > Digestate...
CCCTACAACAAAGCGATATATTATAATATTTTTCAATATAATTTGAATACTGCTCATTTTATTATTTTTGTATTTACGAAATCTCATTCTTTCATTTTTTTGTCTGAATTTATAATTATTTGTTTCATATTGTCTGTGTATCATTGGTAAGTGAATTCAGAGTTCAGAATTCAGAGTTCAGAGTTTATGAGGACTAATCTATTATTTCAGACTTCATTTTCATTATTTTCTTTTGAGATTTTATTTAGCAATTCATTTAATTTTTCTCGTCTTTGTTGTTTTATTTTTGGAGAAATATTATCTTTGAGATTTTTGTCTGCGTAAGTTCATGGTCTGGTAGAATAGATTCAAATATAGATCATGTCAAATTTTCCATGCTCTATCAGTTTCAAAGTTTTCTCAAAATCCTCTTCTGTCTCATCTGGGAATCAAACTATGATATCTGTGGTGATACTTATATCTCTTTTTAGATTTTTGATTTTATTTACAAATTCAAATGCTTGTTTTGAGTTGTATCATCTATTCATAGATTTCAATATTTTGTCCGATCATGATTGAAACGGTATATGTATATGAGGACAAAGTTTGTCTTCTGTCTCGTGTAATTTTAGCAATTCATCTGAATAATAAGTAGGATATGGAGAGGTATATCTCAATCGTCTCAATCAATTTAGTTTTAAAACTTCTTTTACAATTTCTACAAATTTTGGATGCTTATTTACTATCTGTCATAGTAATATCAACTCCTCTGCTCCATTTTGCAAATGTTCTTTACATTCTTTGATGATTTCTTCTACTTTAAAATTTCTTTCTAATCCTCTAGCATATGGCACTATACAGTATGAACAAAATTGGTTACATCATGTGGAGATAGGCACATAAGCTGTCTTTTTGTGGTTTATATTCATAGAAGTGTTTTCATTTTTTGGTATGATTTTTTCATATTCATTTAGCAGTTCATCTTCATATGAAATATTGTATCATATCTTCTCAAGTATTTTTGGTAAAAATCATGTATCATCTACCCTTCGAAACAGCTCTAAATTGTCGAAAGTTTTTTGTAAATTATAAAATTGTGGATTAAATGCATTATTGATTGGAATTACAGAAGATTTGTTCAATTTCAGAAGATTTGCTCTGTTTTTGTTTTTTATGGAAGCAGATCAATCTTCTGTAATTTTATTGAAATCTTCTGTAATCTTTTTTTTGTTTATTTCTGATGTTGTAGATCACAAAATTTCATAATTATCACGATTTATTATTCATCAAAAATTTCCTATTTTTAGGTTTTGTGGAAGTTTTTTGTTCGTCAATTTGTTGTTTCTGATATTGTGTTGTATCATACATCCAGTGATCCATATTTTTTGATTTTTTTTGATATCTTTGAGTAGTCATGTGATTTTATCTTCTGCTTTTTGTCTGACTGAACATGTAACCAAAATGATTATATCAGCATCTTCTTGTTTTGATTTATAAGAAAATCAACAATTCAGTAGAATTGTCTTGATCCTAGCAGTATCGGCGTAGTTCATTTGGCAACCAAATGTGAGTATGTGGAATGTTTTCATTAATTATTGTTTTAAATATATAGTTTAGAACTAATAAGGATTTTAGGAAATTATTCAATTTAAAAAAATATTTTTTTAAAAAACAGCTCCAATATAGAACTGTTTTAAATGTTTTAGAATGGATTTTCAAATGTTTTGTGGTTTTTATCAATTTCATTTAAAAATTCCAAGTAAGAGTTTATTTTGTATTCTTTTGTTTCAGCTTCTTTTTTTGTTCAATAGCATTATTATGCAAATTATTCATTTAATGTGTTTCATAAATTTTTATTTATATTTTCAGTTATTTCATTTTTTTGTTTTATGATTGAAGTAGAATGATCTAAAATTCTAATAAAGTACTCCGTAATAGAATCTTTCAAATTATCATAGGTTTTTCAGGATTTACCTCATTCTTTTAGTCGTTTTTTTTTAAATCTTCCTGCTACATTATTAATCGCACCTATCATTTTTCAATCATCTTCTCAAAAAAGATTACTATTCTTAGCAGAATTTCTCATAATTTTTACTCTATATGTAGAGGTAAGATCTTCATTAAGAAGAGAATTAATCCATGGCATAAAAATACCTTTCATCTCATCTGAACTTAAAATATCATTTAATTTATTTTTTGCTTCTTCTTTATTTTTGGAAGTTAATGCTTTTGTATCAATATTTTCTATTATTTTCTTAAATTCATCTATATCTTTTTCTAGGTTAGTTTTTTCTATGATTTTTATACTCATTTTAATAAATTATGACAATAAAAATAATTTGATTATTTGATTATAATCAAAATTATTTTTTTTGCAACTTTTGCTTTTTTCAGAGAAATATTGTTTTAATCAGTGAAAATATGCCCCCTTTTTAGAAAATAATTTTGTTATCAAAAATATTCAAGGTCTTTTATGATTTTTGATAAAAGATTATATATCTTTATCCTTATTTATTTTTGCTGAAACTATTTTGATTAAAGTATCTCTAGCTTGTTTTACTTGTTCTAATTCAGCTCATCGTGAAGCATGTGCTGTGCTTTTTAACGACAAAATATTTTCTGATAATTCTATTCAGAATATTTTCTCAAATATTTGTCTATCAGAATTTAAGTATGCTTTCAATATCTCATTTTCTTTGATTCATTTTTCTTCTCCATATTTAATAATTTCATTTATTAATTCTACTTCTTTCTCATAATCTTTTTCACAGTTTTCAGCTTGTTTTAACATATTAAATCAAAATATATAATCGTTTTTACATAATTTCTTTTTTCTGATTTTTGCTATTAATGTATCTATTCATTTATATCTATTTTGAATTTTTTCATATTTCTCAAGAATGTTATTTTTTCATTCGTTTTTTAATGAATATGGAACAAATTTATCTATTTTCCTAGTTTGTGATTCTGTGAATCATTCGTTAATTAACGATCATGGAAGATTGTTTGTATTGTGTGCATGATAAAATCATATATTTCAGTTTCAATTATCGGATAGAGCATGTAATAATTCATGTATAATTGCTTTTGGGATATTTTTAGTTACAGGGCTAAGTATGATATAATTTCAGTCATATAATCATCAATCAAGATGTGGAGATTCTATAAAAATTATATTTTTTTTGGGAATTTTAATAGAAAGATTATCATATAAAATTTCTGAGCTTTGTTTTATAATTTTGTTTTCACTTATATCTAATTTGTTTATTGGAATTTTTTTTCTATTTAGCATTCAAGTGAAAAAGATACTCGAATTGGTTGATTTAAATCCAGATTCTTTAAGTCATTCTGTTATTTTGTAGTCGTTTTTCATGTTTTTAAATATTGTATAAAATATAATTGTATTATGGCTTTTTAATTAAAAATGTCAATGTTTTTTTAATATTGTATTTATTTAGATATATTTTGGTTTTTTTATTGCAAAAAATTTATGCTTTTTTATAACAAGATTTAACGCTTTTATTTTGATTTGAAGAAACATGATATTTGTAGTTGTTTTATTGACATTGACTATGTTGTTGTTATTTTCTTATTTATTTCCTGCTTTTTATATTAGTGAATTGGTGATAAGTTTTTTGCCATATATAATATTTTTTGCCCTATGATGCTTTGTACTTGGGATAGCCTTATTAAAAAATAAAAAGATTGGTATTTATGTAAAATTTGTGCCACTTTTTATTTTGATATTTGGGCTGATTTTCTTTTTGTTTTCCAAGAAGTACAATGGTTTTTATACTGGAGAGTGATTTGATTGTGATACAGTAAGTACTGGAGATGATAGTGGATTGGATATACTATATTCAAATATTTTGTACAAAAATTCAGACTACACTGGTTTGCAGATTTGGATAGAAAAATATGATCCAGATATATTGATGATGGTAGAATTTACAGATGATCACAACGAAAATCTAAAAAATATATTGAAAGAAAAATATCCCTACTCTGCTCGTACTACTTGGTCGCAGATATATTTTGGTAGTGTTGTATTTAGTAAATATCCAATTACCAATTTGACCAATCAAGTAGATCAGTGATCTTGGAGATATTCGTATTTTCATACAAGATACAACAGTAAAAATTATTATATATATTTAGTACATGCTAGCTCTCCTGTGACTTACAAATATTTTGAGATGAGAAACAAACATTTTGATACTTTGGGTCAGGATTTTGCAAAACATATAAAAACTAGGACAAAAAATGATAAGGTGTTGATGCTTGGTGACTTCAATGTGTCTCCTTGGTCTTATTATTACGATAAACTGGTATTTTCTTTGACTGGTTTAGAAGACATCACAAAAAGATTTACGATATTGTTTACTTGGCGTATTAAATTTTTGCCATTTTTACAATCTCATATAGATCATATATTTACAAGCAATAATATTTCTTTTGAAAATGTAGAGAAAGTAAAAACTCCATGATCTGATCATTATGGATTTTTTATGCAAAATATAAAATAATTTTTGTATTTTTTCTTGCTTTTAATATTTGCAAAATTATTAATTATTAATATAATTTAATGTATATTAATTTATTATTTTCTTATTTAGAATAATGACAAAAACAGAAGATACAAAGCAAAAATTTTTGTTGAGTACTGATGTCCTCAATGGTTTTGGTTTGGACTTAGTATTTGAATCAGCCAAAAAGGCTTGATTTGATGGTATTGACTTAGCACTGTACAAAAATTTTGATGCTTGGAATATTGATTATGTAAAAAAATTATCAGAAAAGCATGATTTACCAGTAGAGGTAGTTCAAGTTTCCTCTAAGTTAAACAAAAAAGAGATGGAAAAAGCATTGGATCTTTGTGAAGCTTTAAATGTAAGTTCTATCACAATCAATGCACCAAAGTTTTTTGACTACAAATCTTTCAATTTTATAAAAGATAATATCTCTACATATAAAAAAGCAAACAAAGACATATCTTTTGGTATAATAAATCCTATTGATTCCAGTTTTTTTGCTGTACCTATACCAAAATATCGTTTTAGTAATTTGGTAGAGATTATCAAAAAATATGGATGCAATATATGACTTGATGTCTCTGCTTTGGATGAAGATAGCTTTGAAGATGATTTTATGAGAAAAATAGAAGACTTTCTACCTTATATATCTGTGATATATTTGTGAGACAAAAATAAGTCTGGTAAATCACACATACTACCCGGTGATGGTGTATTGAAATTACCAAGTTTTTTGAAAAAAGTAAAAGAAAAAAAATATGCACGTTATTTTTCATTGAAAATAGATATTTCAAAATCAGATTTAGCAGATGGGGACAAAGTAGATCTGATCTTGAAAAAATGAGTAAATTATTTTAAAGAGAATTATATAGATTTATAATAAAATATGTTTCAATTTATTCGAGATTTTATTAGGTATCCATTTGATAAAAATAAGGAAAAAAATAAATTTTCCAACTTTTTGAAGTTAGTGTTAAAAGACTATCCTGCCTTTTTATGGCTAAAACCTACTTGGCAGAGAATAATTTCTTTTCCATTGTTATTGTTGGCTAAGATATTTCAGAAAAAATAGTTTTGTTCATTGATTTTATTTGGTAAATTCGTATAATTATTTTTAATAATTTAGGAGCTTCGTGTCCTTTTTTTTGTTTTGATTTAATTTTTATAATTTTGTTAAAATTTAAATGGCTATAAGAAATATTGCTATTATTGCTCATGTAGATCATGGTAAGACTACTCTTGTAGATGCTTTGTTGACTCAATCAGGTACTATGAAGTATGTAGAAGGACAAGACTTGATTATGGATAATAATGATCAAGAAAGAGAAAGAGGGATCACAATATACTCTAAGAATACATCTGTAGTCTATGAATGAAATACTATTAATATTATTGATACTCCAGGTCATGCTGATTTTGGGTCAGAAGTAGAGAGAGTTTTGAAGATGGTTGATAGTGTTTTGTTGGTAGTAGATGCATATGAAGGACCTATGCCACAGACTAAATTTGTGTTAAAAAAATCATTGGAAAGAGGGCTAAAACCAATTGTTATTATTAATAAGATAGATAAACCTACAGCAAGACCAGAATGGGTAATAAATGAGTTGTTTGATGCGTTTATTTCTTTGTGAGCAGACGATGATCAGGCAGATTTTCCTATAATTTATGCTAGTGCCAAAAATGGTTATGCTTTTGATAAATTAGAAGATTTAGAGCAAGCAAAAGTTGATTGAGACATTAAGCCAATATTTAATTTGATTTTGAATAAAGTACCAGAAGCGCCGAATAATACTGACAAGCCTTTTCGTATGCAGATTGCCAATCTCGGATATGATGATTTTGTGGGAAGATTATGAATAGGTAGAGTTTATGATGGTGTGGCAAAAGCATGACAACAAGTAATAATATATGATAATAAATGAAATCATAGAAAGTGAAAAATATCAAAACTTTATACTACATTTGGTCTTTCTAGAATAGAATCACAAGAAGCAAGTTGTGGTGATATTGTTACTATTGCGGGTATACCTGATATATTTGTATGAGAGACAGTTTGAGTAGAGGGAGTAGAACCATTTGAAGCTATAAAAGTAGATGAACCTACACTTACTATGGATTTTTTGGTAAATGATTCTCCTTTTGCAGGACAAGATGGGAAACAAGTAACATCTAGAAATCTTATTGAGAGATTGGAAAAAGAATTAGAGACAAATGTGTGATTGGAGATAGATTTTGAAGTTTGAGAAAATAGATTTGCAGTATCATGAAGATGAGAATTGCATCTTTCTGTATTGATAGAAACTATGAGAAGAGAATGATTTGAATTACAAGTGTCTGCACCACAAGTTATTTTTAAGGAAAATGAGAATTGAAAAAAACAAGAACCTATTGAGCAAGTTGTTGTTACTATAGAGGAATCATTGTCGTGATCTATTATAGATGCTTTAGCAAAGAGAAAATGACAAATGACAGATATGAATACACATTTTGGTACTACTACTCTACAATTTGAGGTACCAACGAGATGATTGTTGTGATTTAGATCTGAATTTATATTGATGACAAAGTGAGAAGGAATTATGTATACTTCATTTTTGCGTTATGATGATTACAAATGAGATATATCAAAAAGAAATGTCTGATCTATGATTAGTATGGAATCTGGGAAAGCTATGAGATATAGTATCTGGAAATTACAAGATAGAGGTACTATTTTTGTAGATCCTGCTACAGATTTATATGAGGGTATGATTGTATGAGAAAGTGCAAAACCTGGAGATATGACTATCAATTTGACCAAAAATAAACAACAATCAAATATGAGAACAGCTGGTAATGATGAAAATATGTTATTGAATCAAATAAAGGTATTAACTCTTGAAGATGCTTTATCATATATTTGACCAGATGAATATGTAGAAATTACTCCTAAAAATATTAGATTGAGAAAAATCTATTTGAAAGAATGAGATAGGAAGAGGTTGAATAATATGAAATAATATTTTATTAATATTTATTTTGTAAAAAAATCCAGCAAATGTTGGATGTATTTTTTATTATTTGTCCCACCCGGGGTCAAATGTATATTTTATATAGACCCCGGGTGGTGTATATTATTTTCACATAACTTTCTCGTAAAGTTTCTTTTCTGCTTCTAGGGGCTTTCCACTTTTCCAATCTATATCTAGTTTAAACTCCTCTGTTACTTTTTGTAGTATAAAAAACTTTTCTAGACTATCTTTTGATGCTTTGTTGATTTCCTCTACAAATTGTTTTGTCTTTTCTTCTCACAATTGTTGGAAGTATTGTTTTACTTTTTCTTGATCACCAAACCTTTGTTCTAGGCTTTTCATTCTTGTTTTAAACTCTTCATTTATCAATGTGTTTGGTATAATTATTTTCATATGCTTGTCTTTGATTTTCAACAAATATTCTTCTATATTTTTGATCAATTCTGCTTCGTATTTTTGTTTCTCTATTTCCTTTTTAATATATTTTTTTAGATCTTCTTCTGTTTTTACTTCTGTTTGTTGTGGAAATAGTTTTTTGATCTTGTCTTCTGTAAATTCTGGTAAAACTACTTGTTTTATATCTTTTACAGTTATTTTAATTTTTGTAGGTGTTTGTTCTTGTTTTCTTTTGTGGAATGTAGCTGGTAAGTCTTTTTCTTTGTAATCTATTTCAAAATCTTTGTTTTTTTCTTTTCATATAAAAATATCAAAAAATTTAGATTCTTTGAATTCTGGTTCTCAAATAAATAATGTACCAGTTTCTAAAGATTCTCCTTTTTTATTGATAAAATCTAGAGAAACTTTTGAAACAGTATCTTTTGAGATTTTATCCGTATCTTTGTAGTCTGCGTAGTTTTTCTTTAGATTTATGAATGATTCTTCTACTTCTTTTTCTGTAGCTTTTATATCAATTTTTCACATCTTATTTGTTTTCCACTTATCATCCAATATTTCTATTTCTGGGTATACATCCAATGTAATTGTTGCTTTATTATTTTTTTCATCTTTTTTTAAGTCATAAGGTTCTCATATAAATTTGATGTCTTTGTTTTCTTTTAAAACATCCTGTAATCATTGATTTATCAATGTTTCATAAGTTCACATTTCTACATATTCTGGATTTACTTGTTCTTCTACTAGGTTTGCAGGTACATTTCATTTTCTAAATCATGGTACTTTTACATCTTTTCAAAAATGTTTGAGTACTTCTGTTTTTGCTTTTTCTTTTTCTTTGTCTGTGAATACTATCTCGATTTCGTAATTTGAATTTTTTCCTTTTTGTAATTTTTTCTCCATAACTAAAAAAATAAGTTGATAAAATAGCTAAAATAGTAGTATTGAAATGATATTATAATTCAAGGGTATATTGGTTTATTAGTTATTAGCGTATTGGTTAGTGCGGCATAATCCGGTTTTTGCTGGTAGACTGACGTGAGTGCACCTTGCAATTGTTGTAGATTAGAATTATAGAGATTTTTTTGACTTGAAAATGATATCAATATTCATACCATAGTTTGCAGCAATTTTTTATTATTTTTCAAAGTTTGTATGCCACGTATTGTAGATGTTATTAAAGATTTATGAGTGACCAAGATTACTTTTTCTAGATATTATGAAAAAGTAATGTGAAAGGAATTAATGTCTAAGACAGTTACTGTTTCAGATGCAAATTTATTAAAAATAAAAAAATTGCTTGAAAAGAATTGAAAACTTGATGGTAGTGATAAAAAAGAAAAAGAAGATAATAAATCTAAATCCAGCGATGTATTAAAATCTGATGAATTGATGGGTGGATGATTTTTAGCATGACTTTGATTTGAGAAAAAACAAGAAGAACCAGAAGAGGAAGAGATAGAAGATTTGACAGACGAAGAAGAGGCAGAATTACAAAGATATATCGAAAAAGAATTAAAGCCAGAAGAGAAAAAAGAAGAAAAGAAGGAAAGCAGTGTATGAGTAAGCAAGCAAGATATAATTTCTCGTAGTGGTAGACCTGCACCAAAAAAAATTACATATGATAAACCAAGATACAATAAGCCGATTCATGGTTGAAAACCTAGAGTTGATTTTTGAAAAAAAGAAGAAAAAAAAGAAGAACAAACATCAATTGTAAAAAAACCTAAAAAAGCTACCACATCTGCAAATTTGGTAAAAAAGACTGAGATAGTAATTAGTTGAAATATTTCTGTAAAAGAGTTTTCTGAAAAAATGGGAATTCCTTTGCCTGAGGTGATGAAAGTGTTGATGCAAAATCAAATGATGCTTTGAATCACTGCCAATTTGGATTTTGATACTGCTAGTCTGATAGCTGAAGATCTTGGTGTTACTGTAAAAAAAGAGGAAAATCAACAATTGGATGTAGAAAGTTTTATGTCTGGAGATCTTCAATCTTTGTTAGATATGGATAAGGACGCTAAACATCTTGAAGAAAGAGCCCCAATTGTAACTATAATGTGACATGTAGATCATGGTAAAACTACTCTACTTGATTATTTGAGAAAAACTTCAGTAGCAGACA
>Ga0116152_10005323_pt1 | contig 10039 bp, 13 predicted proteins | sample AD_UKC119_MetaG_FD_89894 | JGI IMG/M metagenome (GOLD analysis project Ga0116152, IMG submission 89894) | Active sludge microbial communities of municipal wastewater-treating anaerobic digesters from Hong Kong - AD_UKC119_MetaG | ecosystem: Engineered > Bioreactor > Anaerobic > Digestate...
ATTGTTATCGTTTGCAGCGTGAGTTGTTTAATGAGGTGATTGCCACGTTTATTCAAGCCTTCGCCCCTAACTTGGGACACCTCAACCCACAATTCCAACCTCCTGTCAATGCGTAAGTCCTATATAATGTACCTAGTGAAAAAACAACTGTCGCAGTCGTTTTTATGATGTCTTCGGCATGTTTGTGCTGTGTACAAGCGCGGTCGATGTGAGCATTCATACTACGCAAGCAACGGTTGCCCGGCGAAGGAAAAAGACCATGATCTACGATGCGTTGGATTCATCTATTGTGCTTGACCGAACCGCCGACATCGCGATTGTCGGATCTGGCCCGGTCGGCATCACGTTAGCACGTGCGCTGGGCGCTCATCGTAATGTGCTGCTGCTAGAAGCCGGCGGCAGCGAAGCTAATACAGCCGACAACGATTGCCTAGCTGGGAAGGTCAGTGGTCTCGACTACCCCCTGACTGAAACGCGAGTACGACAGCTGGGTGGGGCCACGGGGCTTTGGGCTGGGTATTGCGCGGTGTTCGACTCGATTGATTTCGAGACCCGACCGTGGATCGAGCACAGCGGCTGGCCGTTCGACATAGTGGAGCTTACGGAATACTACTCGGAGGCGGCAAAACTCCTTCACGTAGCGGATGCCTGTTTTGACTCGGAGGCCTTTGCGGATTTCGGCGAACCGTTTCTATCGCAACTCGACGCCAATCTCTTTCACACGGGTGTCTGGCGATTTGGCGATCCGAAAGCAGATTTTGCAGGCGAGTACCGGAATTTTCTGGAACGTTCCGGTTCGGTTGACGTGCTGATCAACGGTTGCGTGGTCGGCATCAATCTAACTGTCGACGGCAAATCCGTCTCCAGCCTAAGTGTACGCAACCTCGCAGGAGCTACCGGCACCATTCATGCGAGGTGTTTTATTATTGCCGCTGGAGGCATTGAAACCCCGCGGTTGATGCTGGCATCTAGAGACCGATGCGCAGAGGGTGTAGGAAACGCGTACGATCACGTCGGTCGATGGTTTATGGAGCATCCACATGTTTCCATCGAAGGAATAGAAATGGTACCGAATCCCGCGCTCTCAAGGTGGACCGGAGTTGCACGGAACGATAATGGCTGCAAATTCACGTACTGCACCGGGCTGCGTCCTGACGCTCAGGCACGGTTAGGCGTACTAAACGCTAGGGCGCACTTTTACAGGACACCCGCCATGGAAGCGGATGCGGCACCGAGAGTCGGATTGTTCTTCGAGCAAGCCCCCAACCCAACCAGTCGACTGAGCCTGACGAACGACAAAGATGGGTTCGGACTGCCGCGCGTGTGCCTACATTGGGAGGTTTCCGATATTGACAGGCGGTCGCACCAGATATTCGGTGAATTGCTGGCTAACGACCTTTTGCGCAATGGCATGGCCGTTCGCATAGGTCTGGTTCAGGTGTCCGACGAAATTCTCTATTCCAATCACCAGTTGGGTACCACGCGGATATCAAAACACCCGCGCGATGGCGTCGTCGACGAGAACTGTAAGGTCCATGGCATCGACAATCTCTATATCGCCGGCGGCAGCGTTTTCCCGACAGTCAGCTGGGCCAACCCCACCGTCACCGTGCTAGCCCTTACGTTGCGCCTCGCCCGGCATCTGATCGGCAACTTGAGGTACTGCATGGTGTCCTAGACGCCATCGACCACCGCGTATTCTTTGGAGCCGACATAGAGCACTCGGTTCGGAGCCAAACAACCCATTGGAACGTCGCAGGTCTCCTCACCGAGGTGATGCTGCCTCCAGATCGCTGGCCGCGCGATTCATGATTTGCGTATCACGAAGTCTCCGATAATTAGCGTCTCGATTCCACTACGGTAAAATGTTGCGATTGCGTTTTCCGGTGAGTTTACCAAAGGTTCGTCGTTGAGGTTGAACGAAGTGTTCAGCACTGCCGGTAGGCCAGTGAGCTCCTCGAAACGACTGATGAGTCGATGGTAGAGAGGATTACTATCCGCGCGGACAGTTTGCGGTCGCGCTGAACCATCGATGTGTACTACTGCTGGTAGGCGCGTCTTCCACTGCGGTTTTATCTGGGCCGCCAGCAGCATGAAAGGTGAAGTCTGCCGCGCATCAAACACGTCGTGATAGCGTTCGGCCAGGACTGACGGGGCCAGCGGTCGCCAGGTTTCGCGACGTTTAACATGTTGATTGATCCTGCGAAAATTTTCAACAATGCCCGGATTGGCTAAGATGCTCCGGTTTCCCAGCGCCCGAGGGCCGACCTCCGCAGCCCCCTGGAACCAACCGACAACCTCGTTGCGCGCCAACGCTTCCGCAGCCGTTTCCACGGGATTGCAGGGCCGGTAAGGCGCTTTGGAAAAATCAAGCGCGGCTTTCACCTCCGCATTAGAATAGCTCGGCCCCCAGTAGGCGTGGGGAAACGCGAGATCGGGCCACTCGCCCGTGGCGTTGCGATGCGCCAGGATGGCGGCACCCAGGGCCGTGCCTCCGTCATGGCTGGCCGGCTGAACGAATAACTCGTCGACAAACGCCTGCTGAGCAAGTCGCCCGTTTCCCGTACAGTTCAGAGCAACTCCGCCAGCCAGCGCGAACTGCCCGCAACCGGTCTTTTCGCGGAGCCACCTCGCAATGCGTAACAGCGAGGACTCGTAATAACTCTGAAGGGTAGCCGCCAGGTCGCAGTGCCAGTCTTCCAGCGCTTCGTCGCCACGCCGCTGGACAATGCGACCCGACAAATAGGCTTCGTACCTTTTCACGTCGGGCAGGCCGAACTGCGGTTCGCATAAGTCGGGTAACAGGTCGCAATCCACGCGGCCGTATGAGGCCAGCCCCATCGTCTTGCCCTCGCCCGAATGACACCGAAAACCCAAATAATCGGTTATCAGCTCGTAGAGCGCCCCCCAACTTCTGTACGGATCGATTGCCGCCAGCGTTTGAATCCGGACGCTTTTTTCGAACCACCCGAGCAAACCGCTTGCCTTTCCTCCCCATCCATCCAGCGTAATAAGGTTCGCCCGGGCGAAACCGGACGGAATCGCGGCACTGGCGGCGTGGCAGAGATGATGGTCGTAGTACTGTCGGTCGCCGTAAGTTTCAAGCTGCGTATCGCCATAAACCAGCGCGAGGCTCGTGTGAAAGTCGAACCGATCGGCGTCTGCCAGCGTGCCGGCGACGTAGTCGCTCGGATTCGCCGCCCGCGCGTGACGGGAACCGAGCCGTTCGAAACCGATGGCGGTGACGTCGATGTCGCCCGGTTGCACGTTGGCCTTTTCCAGGCAGAACGCGATCGCCTGGGCCGGATGGGCGTGCGGCGCATGCTTGAGCCGGGTAAAGCGCTCCTCTTCGGCGAAGGCGACCAAGCGTCCGTCGGTCACCAGGCACGCCGCCGGGTTCCAGGATATCGGGTGGGTGATGCCAAGGATGTGCACGATCAATCCAGGCTGCAGCTCACGCGCGACCTGGCCGGGTATGGTTCATCAATATAACTAGTCGTGAACTTTCGCCCGGCAGATCCCCCGATATATGCGGAAGCCCAAGTCGCGGATCGGCATTTCCAGTCATATCCAGCATGCCATCGTAGATACAAACATCGCCGCTGCCTGAGTAGACCACCGGGATATCGGCGAAACGCTCGCTCGCCACGTTCGCCGGCTCGATAGCATCTCCATCGGGGTATTCCGGCATGTAGCAGGCTGGAAGGAACCATGTTCCCCCCTTTTCACTCCAACCCTTCTCCAATAAAGATGCAACCGCCGTTTCACGACATCCGTAGTACTCATCCGCATGCAGCCTCGGCGTCAAACAGGTGTTGTTCGACTTGGCGTCCTTCGCTATCACTGCCGTGATCTGCTCGACGTAGAGTTTCGCGCCATTATCCCTTGCACTATGTATTAGCTCGCGCAAGGCGTTCAACAAGGGTTGGACAATCCCCTGGGCGTTGCCGTTGCGTTCCAGAAGCTCTTCGAGCCATTCCAAGCTTCCCGTTTGCGAACTCCGTTCGTCGTATCGTCTGATCGGCCAGGTACAACGCACGTTTCCGGCCGGCTCGCCATCGATGCCGGCCGCCCTGGCGACCCACGAAAGATCGCCGGGCGTCATCGACCTATCCTGCAGTGCGCCGGTCGAAACAAGCCAGCCGGCTTCGCCGGGTATCCGAAGCTCCCGGATCAATTCCAATGGCCAGACGGGCTCGCTCATACGGCGCACGAGATTGTCCGAACGCATTCCGTTCCTCAGGCACAGTAGCCTGGCTCTATTGCCTTCGTCACGTTGCTTGTCGTCCAGATAGAGCTCGCTCAATTGATCGGAAACGACCACCGATCCCAGCAGAATTTCAGCCGCCTCGTCGACATCCACGAACATTACCTGCTTTCCTCCATCACCTATCCTGTGCACCGGTTCGGTGTGGCCGGTAGCGAAACCGAACCCCCGCTTTACACCAAGCTGGTAGAGGAGCCGGTTGCCCGGACTCCCCCCCATTTAGAACCCATCGTGCCCAATTCGGGCAATAGGCTCAAGACGAAACCCTTCACGTGACGATCCGGGGATCAGAACAGCGCATGACGGATTCTCACCGACGGCAGCGGGTATGCCCTCTGAAAGCGAGCAAACTGCTCCCAGTTGAACGACTTACGCTGGCTGCGGCGATTGAGGTGGCGAAACAGGATTCGGGTCGCCTGATAGACGAACGTGTTCAGCGCCTTGGTGTTGAATGACACCCCATAGTATTGGATGTGTCCTCGCAGCTTGGCCTGAAACAGTGCCCAGAGTTGCCTCAACGGCAACACGTTGCGGACCCGTCCAGCCCACTCGTCGACCCGCTTGAGTTTGCTACGGAGCCGCTTACCGCTGGTCTTGAGCTTGGGAATCACCGCCTGAACGACGTGATCTAAATCGGTATCGTTGGAGACAATGACAAAATGCGTTTCTGCGGGTAATTGCTGCATCAAAGCGCCGGCAAAAAAACAAATTCCAAAATCAGCGGCATTTTTTCCGCCACTCGTCATTTTGAAAATGTTGAGTTGGTTGGCGTGGACGGTGGCGCTTAACGGCATGAGCCAATCCAGCGGTATTTTTGCACCACTTTGTGCATAGCAAATAACGACTTGAGAAAACTCTTTCAAATGCTTCTGCAATTGTTGAACGTGGTGAGGACAATTCTCCAAGTCGATCAGTAAGACCTTGGTGATCCCACGATCCGTTAAATCATTTTCAGTCATGGCTTTTCAAAAAGATTGTTGGCTCAACACGCCTTCCGAAGAAAGCGCCGATGTCTTCGAGCTTCTACACCGGCTCGTCGTTTTCGTCATGGCCGCTCGGCCTCGGTAGCTGGCCCCGCTTGATGGCCTGCTGTGCCATCGGGCGCAAAACGTCGAGTGGCATCCGTTCGATAGCGCGTTGCAATCCGTCATCCGTCATCGGTTTGCTCCTGCTCCTGCTCCTGTTCCTGCACCGCCGATTGAATCAACGCAACCAGCGTCCCGTTTCGGGTCACGCGGTGGCCCTCCTTATAAGCCCGTTCCCGCACCCGGGCATCCAGTTGATCCAGAAGCGCCTTGGGCACCCGCAAACTAATGAGGACGGAGGGGTTGTCGTTCATGATTTCAATCTTTTCCGACAGACTCACCAGGTCCGCACCCACCCGATTCAATCGATCGGAAATATCCATGGTGTCCCGAATCGACCGCGATAATCAGGACAAGGCATACACCACCAACACGTCGCCGGCGCCGCAGGTCTGGAGCGCGTCGTGTAAACCGGTGCGATTTTTCATCTTGGCGCCCGACAGGCCCGCATCGACCCACACCTGGGTCAGCGGGTAATCGTTCAACGCACACCAGGCTTCGATCTTGGCGCGTTGCGCGTCCAAGCTTTGGCCGTCTTCCGCTTGCAGGGGGGTGGAGACGCGAACATAGCCAATGGCGCGCGCGGTCATGATCCGATCCTATGATGTAGGGTATTCCTCCATGGAGGATACCACGCAATAGCCTGTAGTACTCACTAGACGATAGCACAAAAGACCTGGATCGCCTCGGGCCTTTTGTACACCCAGGTAATCGTGAGTGTACAAAACCTCTCGTAACTTATCGTTCCAGCGTGGATAAGTGGATTTCTACCTTCAAGCCCAAGGTCTGCGCCGCACGGGTCAGAGTATGCAAGGTCAGCGCGTCATTCTCGGGGTCCAGCAGCCGGTCCACTTGAGAGCGGCTCGTTTTCATCGCCCGCGCCATCGCGGCTTTGCTCAGGTGACGTTGTTCCATCGCTTGGGCCAGTTGCCAAGCCATCACCCGCTTGAGCGCGACCGCCTCCACCTCGGCTCTGATCCCTTCTTCCTCCAGAAAATTATCGAAGGTGGATCCACAATGCAGGGAGTTCAGCGCCGTCATGACGATTCCTCTAATTGTTTTTGCCGTTTCCGGGCTAAATCAAGATCCGGCTTGGGCGTCTTCGGGGATTTTTTGATGAACCCATGTAACAGCACGATCTGCCCCGCGTGAAAACAAAACAAGACCCGTGCTATTCGCCCGTTTGAAATCCGGCTGCGGATTTCAAACAAGCCCTGGCCCAGGGGACGGCATACGGGCATCCCCACCGGCCAACCCCATTGCACGGTCTTGATATCTTCACCGATTGATCGGCGGTCGGCGGGATCCTGGGCCTTGAGCCAATCCCGGACCGGTTCGACGCCGGTTTCGGAAACCCAAAAGATCACGGGTAGACGGGATTCATTGACCATAGTTAAACTGTACCAAAAAAAGTCCGATTATGACCAGCTCCCTGCTGGACCCCTCCGGATCGCCGGACAGCGCGTCCATGCTGGATCACCCTATCCTCCTGACAGCCGCATCAATTGCTCTGTTTCGTGACGTTAAAGGAACCACCAAAAGCCAGAAAATTCCTGATTTGGCCCCTTATCAGGAGTGAATGGCGGTCACTTATTCCATATTATATGAAATGATTACATGTTACGTTTTGTTTAATAAGTAATTGTGATGATGGTATAAAAGCCGAATTTGAATGTCCGCTTTGGCTTAGAATCTGTGAGTCGTTCTACACCGGAGAGATGGATCAGTTTGTTTCGCCAAGCTGTCCCGGTATGCAGCAGCGCCGTTTGAGGCGTCATCAAGACGCTGAACGGGAAGAGAGATGGTCGAGGTCGAGGGGGTCGCTTTCCACATAGTCGCGGGCGGTGAGATCATCCAGCGTCATGACGACGCCATTGACCGAACGGAACCGTCCGGTGGGGGGCGCGAGCTTGAGCCAATCCTCCAGGAATCGATCCCAGCGCTGGCCTTTGAAGTCCGGTTCGTCCTCATGGCGGATGAACCAGAACAGGATCTCGACAGGATCGTCATCCCAGGAAGGAGCCGCACGCACTCGAATTTCCCGCAGCGCCCGGAGTGCGTCACCCTCGTCACTTTGTTTGTCGTGTTTGTCCTGTAGCCGACTCTGGAGCTTGCTCGCCAGTCCGGTGAAGTCATCAGGAAACGCGAAACGGATCCGCTTCCGGGCTAAAGCCCGGGCAAAATCCCGGGTTTCCCGGTCGGTCAAGCAACCGGCGAAGCGCTCCCACGTCGCTACAACCGCCTTTTCAACGGTCATCGCCCGGTCAAGATCGCCGACCAAGGCGTGATCTCTCAGGCCCGGCACCCCCACGTAACGAGGCCGGCGACCCCGTTCAATCATGGGCAGGTCACGGGCTTTGACTTCAACCAGGGGGGCGACCTCGATATAGGGACGCTCCCTGCAGGAACGCACGATATCGCAGGTCTGCGAAACCACCACGAAGCCGCGAACGGCGGTTTCAGCGAGATCAACCCCGGCGGGGGCGGCCTGGGCGGCGGCTTCGGTCAGCGGAACCTGGGGGACGAAGCGATGCACAAACCACTGCTCGCCAATGACGCCGTCTCCTTGTCGCCAGGATCGGAGCGCCGCATCGACGGCTACGTGTTTCTCATCATCATCATGGACTGCGGTCACGGCGGGGTCTAGATTTTGATGGTTTTGGGCGTCCGGGACGGGCCGATCTCACGATGGACCGTATCGTGAAGCGCGCCCACCTGTTCGTTGGGTGGCGGTGGCCTTCGCGCTGCTCGTGCATGCGCGGCAAGCGGCGGTCGAGGGGGCATCGGTCGCGGTGAACTCGCACCCAATCGCTCCGTCACCTCCGCAAATCGGTCGGTCAGCAGCAGATCGAAAGGCATCACCCCGTCGCTCGCCGCCGTCATCAGCGCCGCCCGCGTCGCGCGCGCCTGGCCTTGATCAATCTGACGGATGACGGCCAGCACTCGACCGAGTCGCTCTTCATGCGCCGCATTGAGGGGTTTACCGGATGCCCAGAAATGAACGCTGCGTGGGGCGACGCCAAACAGGCGAGCGAGTTGTTCCCAGGTGAGACCGCTGCGGCGGCGCAACTCGATGATGGCCGCGCTGGGCGGGGGCGTTGCCGGGTTCGTTACGGCGCCGCTACTGGTTTGCGGTGCGGGGGCGAACTCGTGGGTACACCGGCTTGAGGGGGCGCTGCTGGTCGTGGGTTGAGGGGCGAGCGCGTCGCCCATTCGAAGCAGCATCCACTCGTGGAGGGGTTGAAGAACGCCATCGCCGGAGGTTCCCAACGATGCATCCCGGTAGCGAACATCATCAATGACCAGGCCGCTCATACCTGACCTCCATAGCGCCGCAGAAAATCATCGGTCACCACCCAACGGAAGAATGCGTAGATGCGCTCGGCATAAGCTCGTGCGCGGGTGACGATTTCTTCGGGGTCGAAGACGCTCGGCGCTGACCGGAATAAGTCCAAGTCGAGAATCCAACTGGGTTCGGCGAAGGGTTCAATAGCGGCCGGGTCGACGGTACCGCCTGTGGGCAGTAACCCCCACCGAGCCAGCAATTGCGCGGAAAGCTCAGGCAGGGTGAATACGCTCTCACTCAGGGTATAATGCGCCTGTTCGGCGGCCGCCGTTGCGATGATGCCGAGGATCTCATGACGCACGAGTTGGCTGATGTTCTGCACGGCCTCACCGGTGACGCGGTCGATGTACCGGACGCCGAGACGATCGACGATCCTGGGACTCACCTGTTCAGCCAAGGCTTGCACGAGCTTTTCAAAACGGGTGAAAAAATCCTTCCGGCTTCGATAGGCCGTCGTCTCGATGGCCGCAAAATCGGGCGCCAGGGAAACCCTCCAGTTCCCCTCGATATCAGCGAAGCGCCAGATGACTTGAGGCGCTCTGGGTAATGCCCCTGGTGAGCCAACGGTGAGTCCCGGCGTTTGCTCAGCGCGGAGGATCGGGTACTGGCTGCGGATGGCTTCTTGAATCGGAGCGATAAAATCGTGCCGCTCGATCGACAAGATGGCGGGGAAGCGCACTTGGGCGATGACGCGAACGAGCGGTGCGTCGGAAAGCGGAACCTCAGCCGGGATCGCCGAGGTGAATGGATCGGTCCGTGTGTTCACCCTCGCAATATAGCGTGTTCCTACTGGAAAGTGAAGAAAACTATGAAGAGCAGTATGAAAAGCACAACGAGTAATGAGAATTATTCAGTAAATTTAATATTTTAGTGAGCCACAAGGTGCTGTTTCACGAGTAGGTCAAGCGCCACCGAGAAAGGACCGACCCGTCCATCTCGTACCGAGTCCTGAACGGGTAGCCGATAAAGATGTCGGTTCAGCGTAGACCGGGATGCGGTAGGCTGTAAGCCGCAAAGCTGAAGGGATAGAGCCTCGTTAAGGATCGTTAGGATATACCTTATGATGGTATAAATAACAGGATAGAGAATCCCTCAAAGCTAAACCGAAGGATGGGGCGATCAGCACGCAAGATTATAGGCAGCCTTCTTGTTTTAGCTCTGCGGGAACCCGATGACCACTGACTGGACGCAGGGATTTCCCATGAGCTTGTTGGCGCGTGGAGAGTATTCATATATAGATAGATAAATAGCTTTGCTGGTGCTACAGTGTCTCTGCCGTTGAAGGAGGGGCATTTTATGGCGACATGCAAGCGTTGTGGCTGTGAGCGAAGCGTCAAGAAC
>Ga0116152_10005330_pt1 | contig 10032 bp, 9 predicted proteins | sample AD_UKC119_MetaG_FD_89894 | JGI IMG/M metagenome (GOLD analysis project Ga0116152, IMG submission 89894) | Active sludge microbial communities of municipal wastewater-treating anaerobic digesters from Hong Kong - AD_UKC119_MetaG | ecosystem: Engineered > Bioreactor > Anaerobic > Digestate...
GGGAATTCGCCCGCAGCGCCGAAGACATTCTCCGCCGCCGCTCGAAACTCTACCTGCACATGACAAAAGAAGAGCAGGGCGCCTTCACCGACTGGTTCGCCGCGACTCACAAGGCACCCTAATCTGCAGGCAATAAAAAAACCCTGCCGAAGCAGGGTTTGGTGCCAGAAGAGGACTCGACTTAACCATATAGGCTTTGAAATAATTTGGATTTTTTAAAAGTATGGTACCGAAAAATACCATACGCCGTACCATGTTTTCGACGGGCTATACGGGTTGGAGTCCTTATATTATCGTTTATAAATAAGGAATTAGCCTATTTGGCGATTCTCAGCAATCTCCTTCGCTTCGATTTTAAAGAATTTTTGAGTCGAGAACTCTTCTAGTCTCACCGTCGCCGCGCCCCACACTCAACGCTAACCGCGCACCCGCTATCCAGCTCGTGGTGCTCCAGACGGCAAAACGCTTGGCCATATCGCACCGCAGACGAACGCGTCGTTGCTTGAACAACGTCTGAATGCCTTAAACACAGGCGCGCGGCAGTATTGCTTGATCGAAGCGATAAACGCAGTGTTCTTCTAGCGCAGCTTCGCGCCTTCCGAGAATCGGCCAATCCTTTGATTGGAAAAGCGACTATTCAAAACTGAGGAATAAAGAGTTGAGTTTGATCAGGTCAAAAAAGCGCGTCGCTGACCATGGGGAGGTGTTCACACCTGCCTGGATGGTTGAAGCCATGCTTGATCTGGTTCGCGAGGAATCCGACCGCATTGACTCACGGTTTCTGGAACCCGCCTGTGGCAGCGGCAACTTTCTCGTCAGGGTTCTTCAACGCAAGCTCGCCGCCGTGGAACTCAAATATGCTGGCTCCGAGTTCAACAGGAAGCACTACGCACTCCTTGGGCTTATGTGCATATACGGGATCGAATTACTGGCTGACAATGTCGCCGAGTGCCGGGACAACCTGATCGAAGTTTTCGCCGAGTATCTAAATGCAAAGGAAGGCGATGATCTGATTGGCGCTGCAAAGACAGTACTTGCAATCAACCTGATCCACGGCGACGCCCTCACCATGCGGACGCACGCAGGCGAGCCAATCGTCTTTTCTGAATGGGGTTATGTTGGCAAGGGCAAGTTCCAGCGGCGCGATTTCCGGCTAGACGTGCTGACCGGATCATCGAAGTTCAGCGCTGAAGACTCGCTGTTCGCACACCTAGGAAAACACGAGATCTTCACGCCCATCAAAACTTATCCAGCAATGACCATTCGCGATCTTGCGGCAGCTAGTGACGACACGCCGAAGGAGGCTGCATGACCGGTCAGGCAAGCTTCACTCTGCGCGGGCGTAATCCCGATGTATTGACCTGTATCGCCAACCTATCGAACGACGAGGTGTTTACGCCGCCCGACTTTGCAAACCGCATGCTCGATACGCTCGCTGAGGCCTGGGCTGCAAACAATGGCGGGGCGAGCATTTGGGCCGATCCGAATATTACTTTCCTTGATCCGTGTACGAAGTCAGGCGTCTTTCTACGGGAGATAACGAGCCGGCTCACAAAGGGATTGGAAGTCGCTATCCCCGACTTGCAGACGCGCGTAGATCACATTCTAACGAAGCAGGTCTTCGGCATCGGCATCACCCGCCTAACAGCGATGCTGGCGCGCCGTAGCTTGTATTGCTCGAAACACGCGAATGGCGAGCACTCCATCGCACGCAGCTTCGACAACGAGGACGGTAATGTCTGGTTCGAGCGCACTGAGCATACCTGGAGCAGCGGCAAATGCGTCCACTGTGGAGCAAGCCAATCGACCTTAGATCGGGGCGAGGATCGTGAGACCCACGCTTATGCGTTCTTACATACCGACAACATCAAAGCCCGGATCGCTGAGCTTTTTGGAGGCGACATGCAATTTGACGTCATTATTGGAAACCCTCCGTATCAATTGGACGATGGTGGGTTTGGAGCAAGCGCCATTCCAATCTACAATAAATTTGTAGAGCAAGCGCAAGCGCTGGAACCCCGTTACCTCACCATGGTTATTCCCGCTCGTTGGCTATTCGGCGGGCGCGGACTTGATGATTTTCGCAAGAAAATGCTCACAGACGAACGTATCAGACAGCTGTTCGATTACCCAGATAGCCGCCAAGTCTTTCCAAGCGTCGATGTTGCTGGCGGTATCTGTTACTTCCTGTGGGATCGCGACAATCCAGGCACCTGCCGAATTATAGAAATGAACCACGATCTGACTCACAGCGAGTCTTCGCGGCCGCTTCTAGAGAACGGAGCAGAGGTATTCGTCCGAAGCCATGTCGCGCTTTCAATCTTGAAGAAGGTCGTATCTGTCGAAACATCTCAGGCGCAAGAGCTCGCGTTGCCAGAGGCAAAGCGCTTCGACCAGCAGGTCAGCTCTCAAAAACCATTTGGACTGCGGACTTATTTTCGAGGCTCATCGAGCCCGTCAAATGAAAACGACTTGCTTGTGCTGCAAAGCGGCGGACGCGCGTGGACATCGAGAGCCGAAATCACCACAGGGCAAGAACTAATCGATAAGTGGAAGGTCTTTACATCCAAATCATCCTCTGAGCATGCGGGCCAGTTTGATAAAAATGGTCAACGGCGAGTGCTTTCAAAATCAGGGGTAATCCCGCCTGGCTCGGTGGTGACAGAAACGTACGTCCTTCTCGGAACCTACGACAATGAGATCGAAGCGAGAAATTGCTTCTCTTACGCTACGACTAAATTTTTCCGGTTCTTGGTGGCCACTCGCTCGTCTGCACAAGACCTTGCGAAATCAGCCTATTCATTTGTTCCCATGCAAGACTTCTCTCGGCCATGGTCTGATACCGATTTGTATTTAAAATATGGGCTTTCTGAAGAAGAAGTCGCGCACATCGAAAAGTTGATCAGGCCGATGGGCGCGAGTGATGACTAGATCCATCGACGACATTCTCGCCCCGAAGCCAGAAGCACGCCCGAGGATCTACGCTTACTCCATCGACGATGACGCCCATCGCGGCTGGCTTAAGATTGGACAGACAACACGTGGGGTTCGGCAGCGGGTCGCCGAACAGCTTCGTACTGCGGCGATCAACAACTACCGAATTGAACTGGAAGAGTTTGCCGAGCGCCGGGACGGCAGCTTTTTTTCCGATCACGAGGTTCGCGCCGGATTGATCCGCAAAGGCTTTGCCAATCCCGAAGGTGAGTGGATGACGTGCACGCTGGATGACGTGCGTACGGTCCTGACCGAGCTGCGCACCGGCATGAGTTTCTCGCGCAATCGAAATCAAACCTTCCCCATGCGACGCGAGCAGTCCGAGGCGGTGAACCTCACCCATCGCTATTACGTTTCACGCTGGGCCGAGGACATGCGTTCTGTGCCTCGTTTCCTCTGGAACGCAAAAATGCGGTTCGGCAAGACGTTCACGTCGTATCAGCTCGCCAAGCGCCTGGGGGCCAAACGCGTTCTTATCGTGACGTTTAAGCCCGCTGTAGAAGATGCATGGCAGACCGACCTGGAAAGCCATGTCGACTTTGAGGGTTGGCAGTATCTGTCTAAGAGTTCGGGGTCGGACCCAACACAGATTGATCGTGCCAAACCGGTCGTCTTCTTTGGATCGTTTCAAGATCTGTTGGGGCGCGATCTTTTTGGAAACATCAAGGCGAAGAACGAATGGCTTCACCGCGTTGACTGGGACCTCGTCATTTTTGACGAGTATCATTTTGGGGCCTGGCGCGACACCGCAAAGGAGCTGTTCGAAGGCGAGGAATCAAATCGCGAAGAAAAGCTGGAATATGCCGCTGAACTCGACGTGATGAATGAAGATCTAAGCGTCTTATCGCAGAAGGAAACCGAATTTCTGCCGATCAAAACCCGCGCCTATCTCTATCTGTCAGGCACCCCGTTCAAGGCGCTCGCGACCGGCGAGTTCATCGAAGAGCAAATCTTCAATTGGACCTACACAGACGAGCAGCGCGCGAAGGAAGAGTTCTCTGCGCGTCATCCGGACAAGTGGAACCCATATGGCGGACTGCCGCAGATGCGGCTTCTAACCTATCAAATGCCGGATGAATTGTTGGCCATTGCTAGTGCCGGAGAATTCGATGAGTTCGATCTAAACGAATTTTTCTCGGCAATCGGGAAGGACTGCGGCGCACAATTCAAACACAAGACGGATGTTCAGAAATGGCTGGACATCATTCGCGGGCAGTACGCTCCGAGGGCGGTAGATAGCCTTCGATCAGGCTCTCGCCCTCCCTTTCCATATTCCGATGTTCGCCTGCTGCCATATCTGCAGCATTCATTTTGGTTTCTGCCAAACGTCGCCGCTTGCCAAGCAATGGCGAATTTACTCGCCGAAAAGCACAATGTGTTCTGGCACGATTACAAGGTAATTGTTGCGGCGGGCGCAGCGGCTGGCATTGGGCTTGATGCACTTCCGCCCGTGCGAGACGCGATAGGCAGCGGCTTCGATACCAAGACCATCACGCTATCTTGCGGCAAGCTGACCACTGGCGTCACCGTCAATCAGTGGTCATCCATTTTGATGCTGCGAAACTTGAAGTCGCCGGAGACCTATTTCCAAGCTGCATTCCGCGTTCAGTCACCCTGGACGATCAAGAACCCAAATGGTGACAATCCCAACGAGGAAGAGATTCTGAAGCCGATCTGCTTTGTGTTCGACTTTGCTCCAACGCGCGCGCTTCGCCAGCTTTCCGAATACGGAATTGGGTTATCGCCGAATGAACCCAACCCGGAAAACGCCGTCCGCGAGCTCGTCTCGTTCTTGCCTGTGCTCGCTTATGACGGCGCAAATATGACCCAGATCGATGCTGGCGGCGTCCTGGATATCGCGATGGCCGGAACTTCTGCAACGCTACTTGCGCGCAAATGGGAGAGCGCAATGTTGGTGAATGTGGACAATGATACGCTTCGCCGCGTGTTGGAAAATTCTGACGCTATGGCCGCGATAGAGCGCATCGAAGGTTGGCGCGCGCTGGGTGACAACATCATCGAGACGATCATCAACAAGAGCGAAAAGGTCAAAGAGCTCCGGGAGGCTGCGCGGAAATTTGATCACGACGATGACACCAAGAAAGAGCTTTCCGAAGCTGAACGGGAGTACAAGTCCAAGCGAAAAATGGTTCAGGAAAAGCTGATCAAATTTGCGACGCGGATCCCCGCATTCATGTACCTGACCGACTTTCGCGAAAACACGCTGCGAGACGTAATCACAAAGCTGGAACCAGACTTGTTTCAGTCCGTGACCGGCCTCACGGTTCAGGACTTCCACCTGCTCGTGAGCTTGAAAGTGTTCAACACGGAACAGATGAATCAGGCTGTTTTCGCCTTCAGGCGGTACGAAGATTCTTCGCTGCGCTACACCGGAATCGAAAGCCACGAAGGCTTAAGCCATTATGGTCTGTATGACACAGTGGTAGCGCGTGAGAGGGATTAAAAAGCCGAGGCGCGATCAAGATCCTTACTCGAAAAACTCCTCGTCCACCTTCTTCAAATGCAGGATTTCCTCGTCCCTGCACCCAATATTGTAGCGCAGCATAAGTCGCGCGAGCTGGTCTCCATCGATCAGGACAATGCGGCTACCAAGACCGCGCGCCGTTTCGATAGCTGCGGATGAAAAGGCAGATGTGGTAACAAAAATTCCCTTGGTCGCTCGCTTCAGACTTAGTGCTCCAAAGAAATCGCGAATGGCTCCAGCACCAATATTGTTTCCGTCGCTGTAGCGTTTCGCCTGAAGATAAATCTGATCGACACCAAGGGGATCCTGATCGATTACACCATCTACCCCATCATCACCCGAACGCCCCAATGCACGGCCTGCTTCTTCAGTCGAACCGCCATAGCCCATTGCGACAAATAGGTTCACGAGGAGCCTCTCGAAGAAGGCCGGGGAAGCTTGCCGGACCCGGTCGAGCAGTTCACCCGCAAGACTGTCATTTATCGTCTTGTGAGCGGCCCTGAGGGCCTCATCAGGCGTAATCTTGTCTTGCTCTGGATCCACTCCCGCTACGCCCGATAGGCGCTCGGCGGTGCGCCCCTGGAAGGACTGAAACTCGTCGAATTGTTTCAAGTACTCGTTGTTTATTCGTACCCGATGATCGGCGAGAGCGGCCTTTCCCCGGGCCGTAATGATAAAATGCCCGCGCTTGGTCGGAGCGACAAGCCCAGCCTGCTTGAGATAAGTTTTTGCCCAGTGCACACGGTTCGCGAACACAGTCTGCTTGCCACTTGGCAGCAATTCTTCGCGCTCTTCCACTGTCAGAGCGAGCTCTTGCGACAAGGTTTCGATGAGAGCACCGATGCGCACTTCACCGCGCGCAGCATGCTCCAGGACAGGGCGCATCAGCGTTTGATAATCGGGTATCGGCATGGTTCAAATCGCAGCCTATTTCGAAGTATTGTATCCGCTTTTCTTCCTACGCGTGTTCTCTGGAAGTGGCTATTTGAATTCGAAATCCCAAGAAAATCCGGTGATCAATGAAAGGTCTGCAACAGCGCGAACCGACCTTCGTCTTAGGGTTTTCTTTCATGCCCAATGGCATGAAATGCCACTTGGGCCATGGCTATTTTCCTTGCCGGAATTGCGTCCGGTCAAGGGTCTTCGACCGCTTCGCGGCGCGCACTTTGCGCGCCCTTGACTGGGCGCGATTCCGGCAGAACCCTGGCAAACTCTTCAACTTGCCCTTGTGATTGGGACTGGTCGCCATCAGCGTAGATGGCATCGAGCGGCGTGTAGCGGCAAAGACGGGCTTCGGGATAGGCAGCGAACCCGTGAGGGCAAGATAGAAGGATGTGCGTACAGGCCCATCCAGCACCCTGTCTGCACATCGATTTTCCGTATGCTCATGCCGCCATTTGTGACGTACACGGAACGCTGGCACGCCCAGTTTCACACGAGATCACGCGTCATACACTCTGCTCGCAGCTTTGCAGCGGATGCATTCGCATGCAGCACACGACAAAGGCGTGCAAATCGACAGCAGGTGAACCCGGTAGGGCAAGTTAAAAGCGTTGGCGCCAGGCCTTGCCTTGCGCCTTGTCTTCACAACTATTTTCCGGTGCCCGTTGCACCGGCTCGAGACACCGGTTTTCCGCTGTTCTATAGTGTTTTCAGCAGGTCTGGCTGGCGCCATATCCCCACGGGCGAAATTCGCATTGGCGACAGAATTGACTTGCACAGGCAAATCAGGTGCGGCTCCTGTCACTCATGACGAAGCGCATCTTTCTGCCATCAAACGGCGCCGAAAATTGGCGGGCATTGCTCGCCGATCCGGACAAGCACTGGCGCGCCGGATACTCGGCCCGCTCGGCGGCCGAACGATGGGAAGCGGCAAACGGACTCCCAGACGAAATTCGTGCGGTGTTTGAGCACGCAGGGCTCGGCTCCGTGGAGCTGCTCGCAGCTTTCCCAGAATGGAAGACGCCACTGCCCGGCGGTCGGCGCGAGAGCCAGACCGATGTTCTCGCACTCGTCCGAACGGCGCGGGGCCTATTCGTTGCGGGCGTCGAAGCCAAGGTCGCTGAGCCATTTGGGCCGACTGTCTCTGAGTGGCTCGCTGACGCTTCCCCTGGAAAGGTTGAGCGGCTGACTTTCCTCCGAGAGAAGCTCGGCCTGCACGAAGATTTGTCCGGACTTCGATATCAGTTGTTGCATCGCACCGCGTCGGCGATCATTGAGGCCGAGCGGTTCGGCGCGGCGGGCGCGGCGATGATTGTCCATTCGTTCTCGCAAGCTGGTGCATTGAAGGCTGACTTCGTGGCATTCTTGGCTGCGATGCGGATCGAAGAGACGAGTGAGAGACGGAGATCCGGCCTTGGTATTGGCATGGGCTCAAGGTCCATCGTCTGGCGGTTGACGAGAAGGCAAAGCCGCAGTCGCTACACCAGCCATGTTGGCGCAGATTGCTCAGCGCGGTGAAACAGGGCGGAAATGATACCGTCCAATCCGGAATCGGCGAACGTCTGATTCGGAATGCAGTGTCATTCAATCCGGAATGAATGGCTTGTGCGCCGGTTCTAGCAACACTTCTTGCTCAATGGGGCCGAAACAAATCTGCATGCTATTGCACACACATGCCGCGATTGGCCGCCATTCCAACTAGGCAGGATACGGATCAAGCGGGATGATAGAGCACGGCTGTCGAACTGGCTGGCCGCGTTTTGCGTATGGAGATCTTAATGATGCCCAGGCCCACCATCGTGCCAATGCTGCCCCGAAGTTCCGAACCGCCTGGACTTGTCCCACACGCGCCGCAGCGATTCTTGTCCCTGCGCGACGTGCTGGACCGTATGACCATCAGCCGTTCGCTGCTCTACGAATTGATCAAGGACCCGGTCCGTCCCTTTCCGTCGCCGGTACATCTGGGACGGCGCAGCGTCTGGGTGGAGGGAGAGGTTGAGGCCTTTATGCGGGGCGTGGTCGAGGCGGAGCGAAAGTGCAGGTGAGTTGGGAATGCAACGGGCGCAAGATGGGACGTTAGATACAGCAGTTCCGCCGAAAGCGTTCGGCCCGACGCCACAACGATCAAGTAGCCCGCGCGAGTGAGCGAACTTTCCCCTTCCCGCCTCTCCAAATTGAAAGGAGCTTTGATCCCCCGGCGACCGCCCATTCATCGAACCATACAGACGAGGCTAGCGTAAGCATTCTGGGTGTCGCATGTTGAGTTTTCATGAGGAGCACCAACAATGACCGAGATCAAAGTCCATGAGATAATCGCTGACGCGGTCGAGTGCTTCGTCGCTGAATACGACGCCGATACCGCCGCGAACGCCATCATTGGCGCACTCGCAAAGCACGGGTACGCCATCGTGCGATTTGACTCTGAAATTGTCCGCCGTGTATTGGCGGAAATGTACAAGAAGACGTAATCGCTTTTTATGTGAGCCTCATTCTGTTGAACTAGGCAAAGAACAGATCGAGCGGAAGGTTTCCCGAGATTTCCAAGACTCCAATCACTCTTCTGATGCCGAGAAAACGCGAGACGTTCGCCGCCGAGCCACAGTCGCCGCAACGCTTTGTTTCTACTTGACCGCATGTCAGTTGGCCGCTCCCTTATCGATCAGCTGATCAACGACGATGAACGCCCATGCCCGCCGCCGGTGCATGTCGGACGGAGGAGTGTCTGGCTTGAAGACGAGGTGGAGGCTTATCTGCGCGAGTTGCTTGAAGCGGAACGTATTTGAGTCAGACGGCATGGGTGGCCGCTTTCTTTCGGGGGATGAGTGAACATGTCGAACACGACTCAGGTACCATCCTCGCAGGCAGATCTCCTTGACCTGGCAAGGCTCGCAACGGATTTGCACACGATTATCGCAGCTATCACCCAACAGCCGGAGAAGCGGCTAAGCAAGACCCGGATCGCGGGACGTTTCATCGGCGGGAAAGTGGCGGGCGTCACTGCTATGTCCGCGTTTTACAGTGCCGTTGCAACCTTCGGGACCGCGAGCACCGGAACAGCGATCGGATCCCTGAGTGGCGCCGCGGCGACCAACGCAACGCTTTACTGGATTGGAGGACTGCTCGGTGGCGGCGTCGCGGCAGGCGCGACAGTCATGACATTTGGTGCTGCAGCGATCGGTGCGGGCGCCATCATGGCTTGGACCAAGTATTTTGGAACGAAGCGAAGGGGCCTCGATGACTTGTCATTGCAAGAGAAGCGGATTCTGTGCAGTTGCGACATAATATTGCGGTCATTGGAAACACCGGGGAAGACAAGTGCGGGTGGAGCTGCAATTGAGCTGGAAGCCGAACGCCGGTTTTTTTCTGATTATGCAATTAATCCTCTGCTCGAAGCGTTGGCCTCTGTCTTGTTCTCTACGGAGGGCGAGGCGCGCTCGAAGCAAAAATTGACGCGCAAGCACCGTAGAGTCCTGCAAAAGGCATATGAGCGGCTCAGCGAGTGGTACAGGTCATTTTCGAAGACTTACCCCAAGAAGCCGACTTTCAAAAAAGCCGAAGGTAAGCAAAGCTTGCTTAGTTTCTTCACGTTTTGGAAGAGGCTGTTTAAACGA
>Ga0116152_10005336_pt1 | contig 10026 bp, 10 predicted proteins | sample AD_UKC119_MetaG_FD_89894 | JGI IMG/M metagenome (GOLD analysis project Ga0116152, IMG submission 89894) | Active sludge microbial communities of municipal wastewater-treating anaerobic digesters from Hong Kong - AD_UKC119_MetaG | ecosystem: Engineered > Bioreactor > Anaerobic > Digestate...
AACCTTTTTGCCGGTAAAATTGTAGCTATCGATAGAATACATGTTTTATACTTTTATATTGATGTGTTAAAGATAGAAATTATTTTTATTTACCTTTGAAATCAAAATGAACTAAAGGCTTATAATGATGTAAAAGCCTGTAAATCACGAATATTTTTTAAAACATATGCAGTTTAAAGAAGTAATAGGGCAACAAAAAACAAAAGAACGCTTAATAAATACGGTTAAAGATAACAGGATTAGCCATGCCCAGTTGTTTTTAGGCCCCGAGGGATCTGGTAACCTGGCTTTGGCAATTGCATATGCACAATATATAGCTTGTAGTAACAGGCAGGAAAATGATTCCTGTGGCGTATGCCCGTCGTGCCTGAAATATAAAAAAATGGTTCATCCCGATTTGCATTTTGTATACCCGGTGGCAACATCTAAAGCAATTAGTAAAGATCCGGTAAGCGACGATTATATTGCCCAATGGAGGGAAACAATCATCGAAAACCCTTATATAAGCGAAACACGTTGGTATGAGATTATTGATGTTGAAAATAAGCAAGGGATAATAAGCAAGAACGAAAGCCAGGAGATATTAAGGAAACTGAATCTTAAAACTTTTGAAGCAGAATATAAGATTATGATTATATGGCTGCCTGAAAAAATGAATGCCGCTGCAGCCAATAAATTACTAAAGTTGATCGAGGAACCACCAGAGAAGACATTGTTTTTGATGGTTTCTGAAAATTCGGAGCAAATTATCTCTACTATTTTATCGCGTACACAGTTAGTTAAAATTCCGCGTATCGACAATGATAGTATGCGTAATGCTTTATGCGACAGGTTTGGTATGACACCCGAAAAAGCCAGTGATATTGTACATCTGGCGAACGGAAATTTTTTCGATGCACAAAATATCATTCATTCCGTTGAGGAAGATGAATACAATTTTAACCAATTTACTACACTCATGCGATATGCATATCAGCGTAAAATGCACGAGATTATTAATTGGGTAGATGACATAGCGCAAATAGGACGCGAAAAACAAAAAAGTATGCTGGCATACTCTTTACGATTGATAAGAGAAAATTTTATGCTGAATCTGCAAAAAAAGGAGATGGTGTATTTAACTCAAAAAGAGTATGATTTTTCAGTAAAGTTTTCGCCCTTTATCAACATGAACAATATTCAGGTTTTATACCAGGAGTTTAATCGTGCGCATACCGATATTGAGATGAATGCCTATGCGAAAATCGTATTTCTCGATCTGGCATTAAAAATTATGAAATGTATCAGAGCTTAAATGTAAAATCGGTGCTTTAATAGATATTGAAATAAATAAAAGCTATTTTTATAAGATGCCAAAGTGTTTGAAAAACATCTAAGTTTCATTACTTTTGTAGGCTATAAATTGAATAAAAAAGAGATTCGAGGATTATTATGGATAATCAGGAAAATATAAATCCCGGGAACGAACCGGTTAATAATATATCATCATGTACATGTGGCAGGCCGCTTGGTTGCAGCAAGCTGGATAGTTTTAACTGGCTTAGCCATATACCCGATGCAGTTTCGAAATTTGATATTGTTGAGGTTAAATTTAAGAATACAAGGAAAGAATATTTCCAAAATGCAAATGGCTTGCGCCTGGCACAAGGAGATGTTGTTGCTGTAGAGGCATCGCCCGGGCACGATATCGGAATTGTATCTTTAACAGGCGAGTTGGTAAAACACCAGTTACAGAAAATAGGTGTAAACCCTAATCAACACGAGTTTAAAAAAGTGTACAGAAAAGCCAAACAGGTCGATATGGAAAAATGGTACGAGGCTACTTCGTTGGAAGAATCTACCATGCTTAGCACTCGTAAAATAGCGAATGATCTGAAGCTGGATATGAAAATTGGCGATGTGGAATACCAGGGGGATAGAACCAAAGCAATATTCTATTACATTGCTGATGAGAGGGTTGATTTCAGGGAGTTAATTAAAATTTTAGCCGAGCGATTTAAGATCCGTATTGAAATGCGCCAGATTGGTGCCCGCCAGGAAGCTGGAAGAATTGGCGGAATTGGTTCTTGCGGCCGCGAACTTTGTTGCTCGACATGGATTACCAATTTTATTTCGGTAACTACCAATGCGGCGCGATACCAGGAGATATCCTTAAATCCTCAAAAACTTGCCGGCCAGTGCGGTAAACTTAAATGCTGCCTTAATTACGAAGTAGATTGCTATATCGATGCTCAAAAGGATTTCCCTTCTACAAACGTGGTTCTGGAAACCAAAAAAGGCCCTGCATATCATACCAAAACGGATATTTTCAGAGGTATATTCTGGTATTCACTTGACCCTAGCCGATTAAGTAACTTTGTGGCTGTGCCTGTTGAACGGGTAAAAGAGATTATTCAGTTAAATAAAAAGGGTATTGCGGTAGACGAGCTTGCTCATACTACAAAAGTGGTAAAAACAGAAAATCTTGATTATCATAATGTTGTAGGAGAAGATAGCTTAACCCGATTTGATGAAGCAAAAAGTAAAAAGAAGAAAAAGAGAAAAGCACCTAACAAAAACCGACCTAATCGAAATGAGAAAAAATAAACAATTCTTACTGTTGATTTTTTTGCTTAGCATTCTTAGCCTGGTTTCTTGCGATAAAAACAGGGTATTCGAAACAAATATCGAAATGCCTTCTTACATATGGAATAAGGATTCGGTTTTAATCTTTCATGTCGATATTATTGATACCATAAGCTCAAATAATATGTATCTTAATGTGCGTAATACAAGTCAATATGCTTATCAGAACTTGTTTGTCTTTTTGCAAACCACTTCACCAGCCGGTTTAAGCTTAAAAGATACTCTTGAATGCTATTTAGCCGACGATCGGGGGAAATGGCTCGGTGATGGATGGGGCGATATTTACGACAACAGGTTTTTATACAAAAGGAATGTGCGGTTCCCCGTTTCGGGCATTTACACGTTTAAGCTTCTGCAGGGAATGCGCGCCAACGAGCTAAAGTATATAACCGATGTAGGAATAAGAATTGAAAAAGTCGAAAATCAGTAAATTCAATCAATAAATTGTGGGAAAGAGGAAATTATTCAGGTTTGCCGAGATGGAAACCTTCGATCATGTTATACAGGCTTCTTTTGATGAAGTGTTTCAGAAAGATTATAAATTAAAAGGCAATTGGAATAAGGATTTTTTTAAAAACCAGAACCCGCTAGTTTTAGAATTAGGCTGCGGAAAAGGGGAATATACGGTAGGTTTGGCAAAGCTAAATACTGGTGCAAATTATATTGGCATCGATATAAAAGGTGCACGAATGTGGCGAGGTGCAAGAACAGCAAAAGACGACAATATGCAAAATGTTGCTTTTGTCCGTACCAGGATTGATTTAATAAATTCGTTTTTTGCACCCGAAGAAGTTTCCGAAATATGGATCACTTTCCCTGACCCTCAACCTAAAAAAAGTCATAAACGCCTAACTTCCAGCCGATTTTTAGGGTATTACCAGAAATTTGTTAAAAATGATGGAATTATAAACCTTAAAACCGACAGCGCAGAGTTATATGCATATACCAAGGAGGTTATAGCAATTAATAAACTTGAAGTGCTTGCCGATACTGATAATTTATACCAATCGTCGTTAGTTGATGATGTTTTATCTATTCGTACTTTCTACGAGCAGCAGTTTTTAGGAAAAGGTAAGCCTATAACATACTTGCGCTTTAAACTAAAAAACAATATTCAGCTTGAAGAACCCCAGGAAGAATAACATAGGCTTCTTTGATAAGGTATATGCCGTTGTGCGGCAAATTCCTTTTGGAAAAGTTACAAGTTATGGCGCTATAGCTAAATTTCTAGGTTCAGCACAATCGTCGCGAATGGTCGGTTGGGCTATGAACAACTCTCATACGCAGGAAGAGTATGTTCCGGCACACAGGGTTGTTAACCGAAACGGCCTGTTAACAGGCAAACATCATTTTGGTAATACGAATACCATGAAGCAATTACTTGAGAACGAAGGTATAAAAGTGGAAAACGACAAAATAATACATTTTGAAAAACACTTCTGGGACCCTCTTAAGGAGTTAAAGAGTTTCTAGTTTAAAGTTCAATTTTTTTTGAAAAAAAACATCCTTAAAATATAGTTTGTTAAAAAAAGAAAGTCGCCGCGATGTATCGTTTAATATTATTAACAAAGGGTTATCGGCGAACATATACAGGTGTAAAATGAAACTGTTTTTAATGCTGAAAATCAGCATGTTGTCAAGTGTGAAACGTTGCCAATTGACTAACTCATTCGGGTTGTGATGATGGTATGATAAAAAATAACCATAAAACAATATAGTTGTGTTGTTGCGGCAGAATTCTTATTTCCTGTTTTCCTGGTATGAGAGTTATTTTTATTGTTTAGTTCATAAAAAGCCTGGTTCCTGGTTATGATAAATAAATGCTATTCATAAGCAATACTTAGTTTATATGGTATAAACCATATTCCTCTGTCGATAATTGAGACTACAATGTATTTATCCGAAACAATTGATGCCTGGCAAAGGTCATATTCTTTATCCATTGGGATTTTAGGAAGGGTAATTAAAGTATTATTACCAAAAGAAATATAATTTTTGTTTGAAGAGATAAACAAACCATTGCAGCATAAAGAGCTTATGCTCGAGATATAACCAAATTCTTTATCAATATAGCTTTCCCATTTATTGCCGGTGTTTAGACGATAAATAAATTTATCATCCTTAAAACCATATAAATGCCCATTTTTTAAGATGATGGTTCCTGAATTTATATTTCCATTTTCTAGCACCTCCCACGTTTCTCCAAAATCTTTAGAAATGTAAAGATCCTTTTTTTTATCTGAAGCAAAATAAATATTGCCCTTTTTAACGATTTTAGAATGAATGGTATTGTTTCCAGTTATTTTTGAACTTAATAAAACCCATTTCTTACCCCAGTCTGATGTTTTAAATATCCCTTTTCCGGTTGCAACAAAAATATTCCCCCGATCATAAAGCAGTGAAAACAGGTTTGTGGTAAAGTTTCTTAACGTGTCTGTATTTAGGGCTTGCCATGTTTTATAATTGTCTGTTGAATACACAATGTGTAAAGCATTATATCCGAAAGTGCCGAAAAGAATATTTTCAAAATAATACAGATTGGTAATCGGGAATTTAAATTCGATTAATTCATTCCAGTTAATATAATCTTTTGATATAATAATTCCTTTGGGTGTGCATCCCAGTAAATCATTGTTAATATGAATAAAATCGTAAACGGTTAAATCAACATGTTTGCCTCGGCATTTCTGCCACTGTGCATTACTTGTTAAGGAAGTAACGACAAATAAGATAATTATTAAGTACACATTAGATCTTACCATACTAAAACTTGATTTTAAATAGAAAAGTAAATTTAACAGAAAAAGAGCAGCAAATAAATAAATTTTAAGTAAAAACCTTAAGCAAAGTAAAGTCTTTTCTTGGGAAAATGCATGTTTAGTTAGGTCATAATTAAAACTTTGAATTTTAAACTAAAAACTAAAAAAACTATTTATTATCTTTGTTGCGTTAATTTAAATTAAATAAAAATAAGATAAAAATGACATATTCAAACAAGCAAATACTGGATGCTTTGCGAAAAGTAAAACATCCGGAAACTGCCCAGGATATAGTCTCCATGGGTATGGTCGACGATATTTGGATTGATGGTAGCAAAGCAGGGTTTACTTTAAGCTTTAAAAAAACTAACGACCCTTTCGAAAACTCAATGCGTAAAGTTTGCATTCAGGTTCTGGAACAGGAGTTTGGAGGAGACCTTGATTTTAAAGGGAATATTAAAATTAAAACACCTGAGAAAAAAGTAGAAAAAGAACAAACTACAGATGCACTAAAAGGAGTAAAAAACATTATTGCTGTTGCATCGGGTAAAGGTGGAGTAGGTAAATCAACCATTGCTACAAACTTAGCCATAGCTTTAGCTAAAACCGGAGCAAAAGTTGGATTAATAGATGCCGATATCTATGGGCCATCGATACCTAAAATGTTTAACGTGGAAGGACAACGCCCCTTTGTTAGAAAAATTGACGGTGTTGATATGATCGCACCAGTTGAGAATTATGGTGTTAAAATGTTATCTATAGGTTTTTTTATTAACCCGGAAGATGCTTTGGTTTGGCGTGGAGCAATGGCTACCAGCGCATTAAAGCAACTGATGCATCAGGGCGAATGGGGTGAAATAGATTATATGGTGGTAGATTTGCCTCCTGGTACAAGCGATATACACTTAACTCTTGTACAAGAAGTAGCAGTTACAGGTGCAATAATTGTTAGCACACCGCAGGATGTTGCTTTAGCCGATGCTTTAAAAGGGATTAAAATGTTTACCGGAAAACATATCAATGTACCTATTTTAGGATTAATTGAAAATATGGCTTGGTTTACTCCCGAAGAGCTTCCTGAAAACAAATATTATATTTTCGGAAAAGATGGATGTAAAAAACTTGCAGAAAAAGAAAATATTGATTTACTTGGCCAAATTCCGATTGTACAGAGTATACGCGAAGGTGGCGATACAGGAAACCCTGTTGCGGCCTACGAGGATACCATAACCGGTAAAGCTTTTAAGGAATTAGCCGCTGCAGTTATTAAAGCTGTTGAACAACGAAATAATAATATGCAGCCAACACAAAAGGTAGAAATTAAAATTAAATAACTAAAAAAGCGAATGAATATGGACGCAGCACAAAGACAAGATTTTGAGAAGAGAATACAAGACACGATTGAAATGGTACGCCCATACCTGGTTGCCGATGGTGGCGATATTCAGTTTATTGAATTAACCGATGATATGGTGGTTAAGGTACAGCTTTTAGGTGCATGTGGTGCATGCCCTTTTAGCATACAAACCTTGAAAAATGGCGTAGAACAAGCTGTTAAAAAGCAAGTTCCGGAAGTAAAAGAAGTGGTTTCTGCATAAGTAAAATCCACAAAAAAGAATATAAATGGATGTTTTTTAATGGCATCCATTTTCTTTTTATGCCAATTTCAATTTATTTCGTAGTTTTATGCTTTTCTTTAAAAGCATTTTTTTTGATACATATATACTATTTTATCAAAATTGATGTTTGAAAGTATTGAATCAATGTAAATTATTTTAAGTGAACCGATTTGTAAAAACAGGGATTTTATTTTTAAGTACCTTAATCTTATATACAGGGTGTTCAAGCCGCAAGAATACCGGTTTAAATCGTTTTTACCATAGCTTAACTACAAAATACAACATTCTTTTTAACGGAAGCGAGAGTTTTAAATCGGGGATAAAAAAATACGAAGAATCATATATGGATGATTACTCGCAGATACTTCCTGTTTTTACCTATGGCGACGATGAATTAGCTGCAACCATAAAACCTGATATGGACCGTACCATCGAGAAATCGACCAAGTCGATTAAGATGCATTCCATTACTAAAAAACCGGAGCAGAAAAAAGGGCCTATGTCGGATAAAGACAAGGCTTTTTACAGTAAGAACGAATATAACAGATACATTGATGATGCATATCTGATAATGGGTAAAGCATTTTTCCATCAGGCAGATTACGAAGCGGCTACACGTATTTTTGATTTTATTACCAAAGAATATGACGATCCTAAAACCAAATATCTGGCATACAACTGGCTGATAAGAACCCATGTGCAGCTAAAAGATTTTAGGGAAGCACAAAGTATTATTGAGTTTGTGCAGGGCGAAATTGAATATCCCGAAAAGTTAAACTATTCGTTAAACCTAACTTTAGCCGACTTTCATTTAAAACAACAGCAGTTTGCCGATGCAGAAACCTATGTTGCCGAGGCATTAACACTGGTCCGAAAGAAAAAAGAAAAACTACGATTGACATTTATTCTTGCCCAGTTAAAGGAAGAGCTGGAAAAAACAAACGAAGCATCTAAGTTGTACGAAGAAATTACTAAAATGAACCCCTCGTACGAAATGGCTTTTAATGCAAAAATTAAACGGGCTAGTTTATTTTCTGGCAAAGGTTCTTCGGCTAAAATTAAATCCGATTTATTGGAGATGCTTGAAGATAAAAAGAATAACGAATATAAAGACCAGATTTATTTTGCTTTGGGTGAGCTTGAAATGAAAAATAACCAGATTGCAAAAGCAGTTGAATATTACAAGTTATCGGCAGCCAGCAGTGTTAAAAATACCAACCAAAAAGCATTAAGCTACCTGGCTTTAGCTAATATACACTTCGATCAGTCGAAATATGTTGAGTCGCAAAGTTATTTTGATAGTGCGGTGGTTTCGCTCGACCGTAATTTTCCGGGCTACGATGAGTTGGCTTTGAAAAACAGGCATTTATCAAAACTTGTTGCCAATTTACGCCAAGTAAGCCATCAGGATAGTTTGCAAAAAGTTGCAAAAATGCCTGAAAAGGAGCGGACAGCTTTTATTCAAAAAATTATTCAGGATTTACAAGCCCGCGAAGCACAGGAAAAACAAGAAGAGCAACAACGTATGATGGCAGAAATGGGTGGTTATGATAACATGGGAAGAACACGCCAGGTAACTTCGCAGGCCGAAAGCGGCAAATGGTATTTCTACAGCCCAACGGCTAAAAGCTTTGGCATGCCCGAGTTTAAAAGGCTTTGGGGTACACGTAAACTTGAAGATAACTGGAGGCGAAGAAATAAACAGGTACTTGGGGTTGAGCAAATAACCGAATCGGAATTTTCGGATGATATCATCGACCCTAAAAAAGGATTGGATAAAAAAACACCGGAGTACTATATGGTTGAGTTGCCCTTAACCGACTCTGCTATAGCCGAATCACACCTAAAAATACAACGTGCGCTTTACAATGTTGGCGAGGTGTACCGTAACAACTTAAAAGATTACCCACTGGCGGTTGATGCTTATAAAGAACTTATTGAACGTTACCCCGAAAGCGAATATAAAATCCCTTCGTACTATAGTTTGTATAAAGCATATCTCGAACAGGGGGATGTGGTTCAGGCTGAGATATATAAGAATATGATTATCAGGAATTACCCCGAATCAAAATACGCTAAGGTATTAACCGACCCAAACTATTTTAAACAGTTCGAACAAGAAGAGCAACAACGAAAAAAATATTATGCATCTACACTCGACTTATATAAACAGGGTAATTATAATGAGGTAATTACCCGATGCGAACAAATGATCCCTAAAGAAAAAGATACAGAGTATTATTCCAAGTACAGATATTTAAAAGCGCTTGCCATGGGCGATTTATATGGCATAACGATACTAAAAAACGAGATGGAGAAAATTAAAAACGATTTCCCCAAAGAAGACCCTGTTTCGGTATCGGCAGAAAATTTATTATTGGCAATACAGGAGAACGAGCTTAAGAACTTAAGTAATTTGAAGGTAACAGAAGCCTCAGATACCTTAAAGGAGAAGGAAATTGCAGGTATTGTCGAGCAAAAAACCATGGAACAAATAGAAAAAATATATACCTATACTCCCGAGGCGAAGCACCACTTTTTGTTAGTTATTGCTAAAGAAGCCGATATTAATCAGTTAAAATTAACCTGATTAATTTTAATCTCGATTTTGATATCCAAAAAAGCTATGATGTGGTGAGTAAAGAATTTAATCAGTTTTTTAATTTGGTAGAGGTTAAAGAATTTGAAAACGAAAGCAAAGCCCGCGATTATGCCATAAGGATAAAAGCTGAAAGCGAAATTGTTTTTAAAGATGTAAAAAGCGAAGATTACCAATATTTTATTATTACTCCCGACAATATCGAGAAACTTAATGAAGAAAAGGTTATACGCGATTATCTGTTGTTTTACCAGAAACACTATAAATAGTAAATAGCCAATTATTTTTAGGGTTAAAAAAATACTTACATGAGACGTGCACGAATTTTATGGACAGACGATGAAATTGACCTGTTAAAACCACATATCCTTTTTTTAGAGGAGAAAGGTTTTGAGTTATTTACCGCAAGCAATGGCGATGATGC
>Ga0116152_10005338_pt1 | contig 10024 bp, 12 predicted proteins | sample AD_UKC119_MetaG_FD_89894 | JGI IMG/M metagenome (GOLD analysis project Ga0116152, IMG submission 89894) | Active sludge microbial communities of municipal wastewater-treating anaerobic digesters from Hong Kong - AD_UKC119_MetaG | ecosystem: Engineered > Bioreactor > Anaerobic > Digestate...
CAGCCAGGGGTGGAGGCGTATAAGAAAGAGATGCGGGAGAAGATGGGGTGAAGGGGCTTATGGACTATTGCATAGATCTTATTTATTTAAGATGATTAATTAATGGCCTGAGTTGTTTGTGGATTATAGAAGTGATTTTATTAATAGCTAAATACTGAACAAGTGCATCTGATTCGGAGCCTCTTACGTAAACATTATTTGTCTTATTGTACAGACTTTTGAACTTGGTAATCCCATCACCTTCTGGGAGTATGGTATCCTGCGGAAGATTTAAAAAATCTAAAACACCGGGATAATCAAGCAAAAACCAATCTTCAATTGATTTATTAGCTATAATATGATCTACGTGTTGTACCCCTGCTCCTATTAAGTCGCTTTCTACCAATTCCCAGTCAAGAGGCGGCTTTGGTGAGAATTTATAAACTGATGAATCGTGACATAATATTACATCAAATGGAACTTCGGGATAGTCAATTATAATTTGCTTTTGGTAAATCCTGTTTGCGCTGTTTTGATGGTTCCCGATTCGATTAATAATCTTATAAATTATTAAGGGATCTTCAACAATTGAAGATTTTTTTTGATTTAGTATTGTTAGAACTACAGTTCTATAGAAAGCAAGCTCTAAAGAGCTTTCAACAAAAATTAAAAGCCCCCTTCGATTCATTTGCTTCCACACTCCAAGTATTTTTCCAATTCCTTAATATCGTCTTCAGAACCACTCATTAATTGAAAAATATAATCACCAATTGATTGCCGACTCTCTTTAGCATCTTTTAGTAGGGCCTTTTCTCCGGTGGAAGATATGCGGCAAAAGCTAGCAATGCCATCTGAAGAAGGTAACCCTATATATAAATTCTCTAGTTCGAAAAACTTAATTAAATAAGGAGAGTGACTTGTTATTAATATACGACAATCGGTTGTTAACTGAGCCATAATATCTAGTAATTGCCCTAATAGACTTGGATGAATACAATTGTCCGGTTCTTCTATTTCTATTAAAGAGCATTTATTAATGTCAGATAGAATAACACATGTTAATAATAATAAAATTCGCTTAGCACCGTCCGACATAGCTTCAAAATTAATCGGTTGGTTCAAATTCTTATCACTTACACGCAAAATAAATATTTCATTTGTTACCCTTAGTGGCACATCATCTGGAATTTGAAAATTTATATTTTCGCTAATATTTACTTTGTCTACTTCTATTTTTTCGATTTGAGGAAAAAGCTTTTTATATGAATTGATTAGTAAATCATGTTTTTCATGTGCTTGCTCTTTTAAATAATAAATTACACGTGGCAGATTGTTTATGTTGTCAATTTGCAAAGCCTCTAAATCTGTACGTATGAATGGATAAGGTTGATAAGCGACACCCGCATCTAAATGTTCTTCAATATGGGCAGTTAGGTTGTTAATTCGCTTTACTAAATCGAGAAAAAAAAGTGAATCATAAGCTTGCAGCTTATTAATAACTAATTCAGAGGAGTCAACTAATATCGGATGGTCGCATCTTCCACTTTCAGCTTTTTTATATTTGGCCTTTTGGTTTTTCCTTATTATATATTGGCTGTACTTTTGTCCTTTTTTATCCTTCTTAACTTTTAACCATTCAGATAAAATGCGCGCGCCAGCGTCATCATCTCGTACCCACTTAAATTGGTAACCATAAATAATCCAAAACTTTTCTGATTCAGTATTAGTGGTCATCTCTAATTCAAATTTAAAGTCTTCCCCGGCAAGTTTTTTGTTCATAGGTATTCCTGGTATCCAGCGCATCTGTTTAGCCTTTGAATCGTCTGTAATAAATGAAATACCAAAATCAATAGCTGATAATAAATTAGATTTACCAAAGCTATTAAGAGAAACCAAAGCTGAAATATTATTGAGGTATAAAGAAGTGTTTGATATGTTTCTGAAACCGTGTATAGTTATCCTCTCAATTTTCATCCCGATCACCTTTCGTAATTTGAAATTATAAGAAGACAAAATAGCCAATTTATTTATACCACCTTTCATAACAATATGCAATAAAATTATGCGCAAAAATTAATAAATATAATCATTAACGGCAAATAAATATGAAATAAGTGATAAAACGTCACGTATTGTTGACATATTTTTAAAATAGTAGTATTCTTATGAGGGGGCTTAGGAAGAAAATGTAATCCTAACAAATAAGTTCTCTGCCGCATTTGCTGGTGGCCAATCTGCGAGCAATCTTAGAAAGGGGGGGCGTTGTTGTTTATTAAAAGCAAAAACCGTCGCGGCAACGACGGCTTTTGGCTTATTTTTTAATTGCGCATAACGGAGACGGAAGGAACCGCCACCATTTGTAATAAATATGCTTCATACTTCTATACAATTCTTGTAATTCCTTCTTTTCTCCAATAAAAAACTTTATAAGGAGGACTCATGCTTATGACATACGAGCAAAGCTGTGCAAAGCAAATGGCGACTTCTCTACATTTTGCCTATGAAGCCGCCGAAAATTACTTGCGGAAAGGAATTATGATATGAAACTAAAAGCACTAAGTCATTATGATGGGGATTTGGATACACGGTTCGGGGATTGTATACTGCTTTATGACGACAATACATCTCTGGTCGTGTACGACTGCGGACATACGAAACATGCGGAAGCAGTTGAGGCATTCTTAAAGAAAAATTCGCTTATCTCACAGGTACATATCGTTGTATCACACAATGATAGTGACCATACCGAAGGAGTATGCGGTCTGCTTGATTGGTTGAATGTTCAGAGCAAATATACAGTAAGCGTCTATTCACACCAATATCTGAAGCACGTCGATGCTATTCTAGATAAGATTGATGACGGGCGGAGGAATCGTGATAGCTTAAAGCGTTCGTTATTGGCTGAATTTGACAATATTAAGAAGGTAATAGAAGCCGCGCAAGCGTATGGTTTTACTACGGTCGAAGCATTAAGCGGAACAAGTGTAGGTAATTGTACAATTGTTGGGCCTACGATAGACGAGTTTACTGATGTCGCAGCAAAAGCAGTCGACAGCCGAGTAGACAATAATATTGGTGAAGGACATGCCGAGGAAACGGTAATGAATGCGGCAAGTGTTCAATTGGAATGTAAATTGGACAATGCCGAAACTATCCTGCTGTGCGGAGATGCTTCGCCCTTATATCTGCATAATCTTGACAGCTATAACATCATTCAGCTGCCGCATCATGGGCAATTAGATGATGCACAGGCGATATTTGAGGAATTGGATGATCCGGATAAAAAGACGTTTTTTATATCTGACAATACAGGTTCAGGATCAACAAGTGGAGGCTCGGATAATTTGGTGCAGTATATGAAAGACGAAAAATATAGCCCTGCGCTGAATACTAAAGGTGGAGTGGTAATTCTCCCACCGATTGGAATTGGGACCGTAACGAGTAGCAAACCAGAAGGAGTAAAGCTTGGTGAGATGGATAATCAGTACTGAAAAGGACATTGCAGTTGACAGCAATCAGATGCGGGCGCGAAGGGAGTATATTCAACGCGTGTCAGGAGTAGAAGTGTCGCCTTGGATAAAGGTGAACGGACCAGTAGCCAAAGAATATTTTTGTTGCATGTCAAATGATGGGATAGACGGAACTTCTATAACAGCACATATCGGTGATGTTTATAATCTCTGTTCATTGAGAGAAATTTGTTCTTGCAAGTTCGTAGTAGCAAACACCTGCACATTGAGAAGAATGTTAGGCAAGGAAATATTGTATCGGATGATGAGTATCAATCCGGAAGTCGAACTATTTTTTGCTAAACAAGAGTTGTCATTAAGCAGTAATGGACTATTTTGGCAGTCAACGACGTTAATTAATGTCGGTGAGTTCGGCTTTCGGACGTCAAAGTCGGAGCGTCTATTGTACAGGAACAGGGATAAAGGACTTATGGAGGCAATAAAAAAGTCATTCAATCGAGTATCACCAGTCATACTATTAGGAGATTAAGGAGTGACCGATGAGCGGAATTATTGAAAAATTGGGTTCATATCAAATTCTGACCAATCTATTACCTGGAGCATTCTTCGGATTGGCTCTCACTTTTATCTACGGATTCACTCTCCCAAGCAGAAATGTTGGTGAGGATATAGTAGTGTATTATTTTCTGGGACTTATTAATAATCGTATTAGTTCTTTAATTGTGGAACCTGTTCTGAAGAAATTAGGCTTTATCAAGTATGCGACATATCCAGAATTTGTAAAGGCTGCGAAAGCTGATTCAAAGATTGATACATTGTCAGAAGTGAATAATTATACTCGTTCACTCCTGACGTGCGTCTTGCTACTTCCGGTTATGCGGATATTATATGAATTATCTTTAAAATGGACATGGTTTTCTTTGAATTGGGATTGGGGTGCTATAGCACTTCTTATTGTGCTGTTTCTATTTGCTTATAGGAAACAAACAGATTATGTTTGTAAACGTGTGGAAGCCGTAAACAATCACAAGGAGAAGGTAAAGGAAACTGGAGTAGAAGGATGAAATATTGGGAAGCATGGGGACAGTCCTTATGCTCCAATAAATGCAAATAAAAGAGTTTACCATTTAAAAAAAATATGAGTTTGTCGTAAAGTTTCCAGGCAGGGGGACATATCTTCTAGATACGTCCCCCTGTCTGCGGTGCTTACAGCAGTGCTGCCTTCTTATTGTATGGCCGCTTAGCTTTCCACTCTGAGACTTCAGGATTGATGATATAGACTTCGACGTTGCCGGGCCTTTCTTCCAGGCAAAGGACGATTTTTCTGTCTGCCAGCAGCTTTAATTGTTTTTTGATCCAGGGAACGCTGAGGGTTTTTAAGTAAGAGAATTCGCTAAAACCAATGGGGGCGGCTGTTCGGTCACCTCCATAAGTCAGGCGCAGGATATAATTACAGAGCATTCTCTGGGTGAGGTTTAATTTGGCTGCCAGGAGTGCATCATGTATTTCTGCTGGGATTTCGGGGTAATCGTATAAGTCAATATTGAACTTCTGGTCGTTCATGAAAAGTACCTCCTTTGTTATTAGTGAGGCGTGAGGGGTGAGTCGTTGGGCTTCGCAACCTGTTACATGTTGGGACGGTCCCTGCTGTCACACCCTTCGGGCGGTAACAGGCAGGTACCGTCCCCAATGTCACATGCGCCTTCTTCGAAGGAATTTCCCCGAGTCTGAGCGCAACGTCACTCTTATTCTTCTGAGGAAATGCCCGCCTGTCTTTCGTATTCTTCTTTGTCTATGTGTTGGTTGGATAATAGTTTTCTCCATACTTCTGTACCATAAATATTTCGCAGATTCTTATCGTCCCATTGGGTGATATCAGGATTTACTTTATAGATTCCGATGCTATTGGGCCTTTTATCCAGGCAGAGGACAATCTTTCTGTCTATCAGCGGCTGTAATTCTTCTTTGACCTCAGCTGGGTCTATTTTCTTATATGCTGCAAATTCATTTAAACTTATGGGTGCTGCGTTTACATTTTGTCCATAGGTACGATCAAAGATATGAAGGCACATAGCATACTGAGTGATGTTGGTATCTGATATGGTCAGGGAAGATAGTTGAACTATGAAGGGAAGGAGTTGAAAGGGTGCACACTGTGCTCCGTACGAGAAGATATATTCATTAGAAAGGGTCTCCCCTAAATAGGTAATGTAATACTACTGTTTTTTGATAATTGATCTGTAAAAAATTGTTTTGCTGTAACATCATCATTTTTGCCTAGTAACTCCTTAACATCATCAATCGATCTTAGTACATAAAACTTTTTTTGGGGAGTGTAGTATACTAGAACTTTCTTATTTAACAATGTTAAGTTAATAATATTATTTAATGTTCCTTTACTCTTACCGTTCCATATCATGAAACCATAGTCTGCTTCATTAGCCATTGCTAAGTCTTTAGCTGCATAAAAATCAAAGCCTTTGATCTGGTTTCCTATTTGTATTGAAATGACATCCCACTGGCCTATGTTATTTCTCGCCTTGCCATTTGTAGCATATATATTAACATTCCTGTAATGTTTATCAGAACAATGATTTTGAACTGCTTTGTCAACACCGGTTGCATCCCCAATTAAAATGGTGAACTGGTTATTGATAATATTATCAATCCGCTTGAGCGCTTCCGAATTTAATTTTGATATGGCTCGCGGCCCTGCGATAAAAACCTTCATTTATTTATCTTCTCCCTGTTTTTGTCATCGTCAAAACATAAACATCAGCTACATTAATATCTCTTTTCAGCATATCTACAGCTTCATTTAATGTTGCGCCGGAATCAAATAAATCATCTACTAATAGTATGTTAACCTTCTTTTTAAAATTCTTTTCTTTGATTATTGAACCCTTAATTAGTTCGGTTTTCTTATCAGTTTCAGCATTTTTTAGTTGTTCATGTTTCGATTTTTTAAGTACTTGAGTATCCATTGGGATTTCAAGATAATCCGATATTGCTTCAGCGATTAAAAATACTGGCTGAAAAGTCCGGCTAACGTCGGACGGTGGTATTGGTATAATTATATCAACCTTCGCTTTAATCTGCCAGTTATCCAACACAGGCTTAACTAACACCATAATATCATTAATGATTTTTTTCTTTTCCTGGTACTTTAATTGGTAAATTAATTCACCAATTTCACTTCTTTTCGTATCAAAAATTTTGTGACCATATTCATTTTCTCCTACATATGTGCTGCTAATAATATGTATATCAATTGCATATCCTTCTGTCCATTTACCTTTCAATTTAATAACCATATTAATTTACCCCCCATTTCCCCAACATATATATTTGATCCATTTTCATCGCGGCGTGCCAATAATCCTAATCCCACGACTCCAGTAATTTCAGATAAGCTTTCGTTTTCTTTTCCCGCAATTCATGCTGCAACATAGAGGCTTCAATAAAATCATAGCGGCCTCTTAATTCTTCCGGCGTTAAAACATTTTTGTGCCAGTATTCGTCTTGCCGGGCGAAATATATAGCTTTCTCTATGCTTTCAGGATCTCTTTTGTCAAATCTTATCATCTTACGCATTACATCAGACCATTTTTGTATATCTGGTTCTTCATATCCGGGGAAATTTTCTTGTATGCAGTTATATAATAATTTTGCTAACTTACTTTCTTCATCTTCTTCACTGTATATATTTAAACTTTTTCTTTTATTTTTCTTTAAAGTTTTATTTAGCGACTTCTGTAAACGGGCATGCTCAAGGTCTGACGTGGCCTCTTCGTGTAAATTGGTGTTTGCATGTACGTGTAAACCCGGGTGTGCATTAGGTGGTGCGCTATAACATACCACCTCGTGTAAATCAGGGTTGACATAAAATGATTTAGGGGGTGCGCTATAGACTACCACCCCCTGTGGGTGATTGCCCACACCCATGAGCGGATCATTTGCTTTTGGCTTAAAATATTCCTGCAAATTATTCGAGTATGGTGATTCGAAAATACCTGGGTCCCAGGTGTCGACTTCTGTATTTATTCTATAGGACGTTGTCTGGAAAAGCTTTTTGCCGAAAGGGATTACGACTTTTTTGTCGATCAATTCCTGCAGCTGCCGGCTGATCGATTGCCGGCTGGTAGCACAGGCGTCAACGAAATCCTCTTGGGCGATGACGGCCCAATTTCTGTGCCAGCCGAAAGTCTGGCGGATAATGTGGTTGCAGATCTTTATTTGGGTTTTGGTCATATTGGAACGACCGATAGCTTCCAGCAGATGATTTGGATACATGGTAAAGTAGGTTCCCTCTGCCAGGGTCTCATGATTAGACAATACTACACCCCCCGTGATTCGAAAAAAGGTCTTCTCACCTCTTTTTATAAGGAAAATCTAATTATATTATACAATATTTAGAATAATTGTCATGCGCTGTCGCACGAAAAGAGACATTCACCCTTGCGTTGTAGGGGAGCATAGCATGCTCCGGCACCTTAGCGGGCGAGCCTGCGAGCCCATAAAATAATTCCTCTATCACATTTTTATTAACAAGGAAGCGGGCAGATACTATCTGCCCCTACAAGGCATAAACGAAGGTTTCTCTTGCTCATTGTTTTAAAGAGCTTTCCCGTACTAAACAGCCTTCCTTGATAAACAGAAATTAAAAGGATATCAACGATGAAGAGAGAATTTTGAATAATTCCATTCTCTTGAAATAGGGGCCCAAATAAATGCCGCACTTGATACAGGCAAACGGAGGGAAATCATGCTGATACAATGCACCAAAAAGTTATTGGATGAACTGGGAATTAAAAATCCGCTGCAAAAAGAAGAGCCGGGATTGTTTTCCTGGCATGCCAACCTCATTACCTTCAATCGCAGAAAAACTATGGTGATGGTCAACGACAACAACCGCTATGCAATTATTTTATATGGATTAAAAAAGCGGGATTTTGAGCATTTAAATGAGATTATCTTGGCAGGTATAAGGAATGTTTTTCGGGATGAAGGTATCGATGAAGCAGTGATCGATGAATATTTGAGCCGGTCCGGGGAAATGGTTTTTGCCAGGACCAGGGACAGATCTTCCATTACCAGAGTGAACCAGGCTGCGCAGGAAGTTGACTTCTATTCCAAAGATGTCATCGAGGGAGAAATCATTCAAAGGGTTATAAGCCGTAAAATCAGCCGGGTAATCATTGGACCCGGGCGGGGCGGTAAGGATTACACATATCCTAACCAGGAATTGCTGGGGGATCTGGAAAAACTCTGGGGCGGGTCAGTAATAAAGTGCCGGGCAGCGATAATTAAAGTGAAGCTTGATCTGGAAAAATTCGACGTTTGGCGAAGGCTGGTGATTCCGCTCAATTATACATTTGTCGAGCTGCACGATGCTTTGCAGGTCGCTTTCGGATGGTGGGGCCTTCATTTGCATGAGTTTTATATTTACGGAGATAAAGGACCAGTGAACTGGTCATATGTAAATCATCCCGGCTTTCACAAAGAGGGCTATAAACCGGTGTTGAATCTTGTCTGTGATGAAGATGCTTTTACCTATCGTAATGATGTGGAGATGAAGCTGGAAGGAGGGATCAGGCTATCGGAACTGCCCTTCCGGCTGGCCAAGTATAATTATGATTTTGGCGACGATTGGCAGCATTATATAGTGGTTGAGAAATTAATTGATGATTTTTCTTTCAATCATCCTGTGTGTCTGGATGGCAGCGGCGATGCCCCGCCGGAGGATGTGGGGGGCGAAGCCGGCTATGAGTGTTTTGTTGAAGCGATGGCTGATGAGAATCACCCGGAGCACAACGACTATAAATTGTGGTCAAAAAGTAAGATATATGAAGAATTTGATCTGGATCTGATAAACAGGAGACTTCGTTTTGTATGAAAAAGGGAAATATTAGGATTTGGCAATACTATTTAAGAGTTAGAATCAAATAGTGAATTTTGGGAGGGCGAAATGAAAGGTATTGTTTTAGCCGGGGGGAAGGGGACCCGCCTGTATCCGATGACACATGCTGTGTCAAAACAACTGTTGCCAATCTACGATAAGCCGCTGATTTATTATTCTTTATCAGTCCTCTTGCTGGCAGGGATCAAAGAGATCCTGATCATTTCCACTCCGGAAGACAGGCCGCTTTATGAGAGGTTATTAGGAGATGGGTCCAGGTTGGGATTGGAATTTTCCTATCAGGTGCAGGAAACGCCCCGGGGACTCGCAGATGCTTTTATCCTGGGTGAAGATTTTATTGGTGATGACAGTGTCTGTTTGATACTGGGAGACAATGTGTTTTATGGCCAGGACCTGACCAAGGTGCTTCGCAAGGCCAGGGAACTGGAGGAAGGCGCAGTCATTTTCGGATATCCGGTCAAGGATGCCAGATTTTTTGGTGTCGTGGAATTCGATAACAATAACAAAGTTATTTCTATTGAGGAGAAACCGTTCAAGCCGAAATCCAATTATGCCATACCGGGACTTTACTTTTATGATAATAAAGTCGTTGAGATAGCCAGGCAGGTCAAACCATCTGCCCGGGGAGAAATGGAGATCACGGCAGTGAATAATG
>Ga0116152_10005339_pt1 | contig 10024 bp, 12 predicted proteins | sample AD_UKC119_MetaG_FD_89894 | JGI IMG/M metagenome (GOLD analysis project Ga0116152, IMG submission 89894) | Active sludge microbial communities of municipal wastewater-treating anaerobic digesters from Hong Kong - AD_UKC119_MetaG | ecosystem: Engineered > Bioreactor > Anaerobic > Digestate...
TATATTAAGGCAAAAGCGAGGTTGGGATAATGATAGAGACGATTGTAAAGAACCTTGAAGCAAATTCAGTAGATGCATGGAGAATAAGGGAAGAGAACATTGAGAGTGAAGAGTATTTCTTTGTAGGGAACAAAGCAGATCTTGGAAGGGCGAAAAAGGTAAAGAAGTATGAAGTAACTGTCTACCGTGATTTTGAAGAGGGCGAAAAGAAATACAGGGGAAGCTCGACGGTTACTGTAAACCCGGGAACAACGGTTGAGGAAATCGTCCAGTCAATACAGGAGGCCTTTTTTGCTGCAGGGTTCGTTAAGAATCCCTGGTATCCAATGGCACCGAGATTTTCACGGAGATTCGAAACAGCCGAACATGACCTTCACGATCTTTCAAGAGACGCGATTGGAGCAATCTTTTACAATGAAAAACCGTCCAATTCATGGTTGAATTCTGTAGAGATTTTTGTGACGAGAAACGGGTACCACATTCTCAACTCTGAAGGTCTCGATGTGACTTTTTCAAAATATAGAACATACATCGAAAGCATTGTAAGTTCTTCTGGCAGAGAAGAAGTTGAGCTGTACGATCAGTTTCTCCTTGCGCTTCCCGATGTTGAACGTATAAGCGAAAGGATTTCCAGGCTACTTCTGATGGTCTGTGAAAGGGCTAATGCTGTTCCTACGCCAACTTTAGACAGGATACCGGTAGTACTTACGGGAGAGCCGGCGAAAGAGGTAATGAGATACTATTTGAAACAGGCAAATGCACGTCTTAAGTATGACAGGATATCCGAAGCTGAACCTGGAGACTCTGTTCAGTCAGGAGAATCGGGAGATAAGATAACGCTTGAAGTCGTACCGGAACTTGAAGGTTCATACTTCAGCCTTCCTGTTGACAATGATGGTTTTCTCATTGAGAAAAGGACGGTTCTCGAAAATGGGATCTTGAAGGATTACTGGGGTGACATCAAATATTCCCACTATCTGGGGATCGAACCAACAGGTGCTGTTCTGAACTTCTCGGTTGGTCGTGGCAGTCTCAGCATTGACGAGATGCGAAAAGTCGATCATCTGGAGGTTACTAATTTTTCGGCAGTTGACGTTGATGAAACAACGGGTGATTTCGGAGGAGAGATAAGATTAGGCTGGTATTTCGATGGTTCGGAGAGAATCGCGGTGTCGGGAGGTTCAGTAACCGGTAATCTAAGAGAACTTGATTCAATCTATCTGTCGAAAGAGACAGAACTGGACGGAGATTACTATGGACCGATCTCGATAGCAATAGAGGGGTTGAAGATTTCGGGTGAGTAGTTTTTGCGAAGGTGCACATGATTATTGAGACAATAAGAATGAGGCATTCAACGAGGAAGTTCCTCAGTTACGACCTGTCTGCTGAGGAGAAGGAAAGGCTAATGAACTTCTTCAGGGAGCTTCCCACTCTTCATTCTTTGCACCTGAAATGGACCCTTAGAGATCTAAACAAAGGATCGGGTGTTATATTTGCACCGTGTCCCGAAAGGCCGAACTGCCTTGTGGAATACGGATTCCAGGGAGAAATCATTGTTCTGGAAGTGACCAAGATGGGATTAGGCAGTTGCTGGAATGCCGGGATTAGAGAGGAAGGCTCTCCTGCTGGGATTATCCTTGGTAAGGAAGATTCAGGGAAGGTAACCTTAAACGATGTCCTTACCGGAATGGGGAGAAGGAAGGAGTTGAAATCTCTTGTCGAGGGACCGTTGCCCAAAGATGAGAGGTTGCTTCAAATATTGGAATCATGCAGACTTGCCCCTTCTTCGATGAATAGGCAACCCTGGAGATTCAACGTTCAGAATGGCGATCTATACATCTGGACAAAAGGCAACGTGATTGGAGGGGGCCACTGGATAGATCTTGGGATTGTGCTTTCATATGCATATATCACTGCGCTTGAGTTCTTCTCGAAGGTTTCGATAGAAAAAGCTGCCGGAGACAAATACAGAGTGATCATGAGTTAGCGGCTAGTTGTTGCTTCGTTCTGAAACTTTGACTTCCTGCAGACATCGGATTGCGAAAAGAAAAGGTTCTTCTCGTTCATTCTCTAAGTAGTCTTAGTGAGTTCATAACAGCTACGAGAGTTACTCCAACATCTGCGAATACAGCCCCCCACATGTTCAAGAGACCCAGAGCGCCAAGGCAGATGAAAAGGATTTTTATTCCCAAAGAGATTACGATGTTTTGGATAGCTATGCTATTTGTCAGTCTTGAAAGCTCTATCGCTCTCGCGACTTTTGTGAGGGAGTCACTTGAGAGAACTACGTCTGCTGTCTCTATCGTTGCATCTGCTCCAGAATTTCCGATAGCGATCCCTACGTCAGCTCTAGCGATTACCGGAGCGTCGTTTATGCCATCGCCAACGAAAGCTGCATGTTTCCCTCTTCTCAAAGCCGATTCCACAATGTTCATTTTTTCCTCGGGGGTTGCTCCAAAAACGAAACCATCAAGCTCAAGGCTGGTGGACACAGAGGCCGCAGCATCGTAGTGGTCACCGGTAAGCATCACTATCTCCTTGATCCCAAGTTTTCTCAATCTAGCCAGGGCTTCTGACGAATCGTCCTTAAGAGCATCTGACAACTCAAACACTCCCTCAATGCTGCTATCTATTACCATAAACAGCTTGTTGGATCCATTGTCTCCCTTGTACTCGATTCCAAGATCCTCTAGGAGGCGATAGTTGCCGACACTGATTTCCTTGCCGTCGACTTCGGCTTTGACGCCCTTCCCAGCTATCTCTGAGTAGTTGGAAACGCTCTTGTAACTGGGAATCTCAGAGACCAACCTAACGAAACGATCTGCAATAGGATGAGTAGAATAGCTCTCAATAAGAGCTGCATATTCCAGCAACTCTCTTTCACTGTATTGGCCCACTTTTTCTATCCTAGTGATTTCCGGTTTTCCTTTAGTAAGTGTCCCAGTCTTGTCAAAAAAGATCGAGTCTACTTTTCCTAGAGACTCAAGATAGTTGCTTCCTTTGAAGAGTATTCCCTCTCTCGAAGCCTTTCCGATTCCTATGAAGTAGCTTAATGGCACGGATATTACCAGAGCGCATGGACATGAGATTACAAGGAGTATTAGCGCTCTGTGAAGCCACTCAGATATCGTACCTCCAAAAAGCAAAGGCGGGAAGATGGCGACAGATGCTGCAATCAATATAACAAACGGAGTATAGATTCTTGAGAATCTTGTGATGAAACGCTCCTTGCTCGACTTTCTCAGAGTTCCTTCTTCTACCAATTCAAGCATTCTGCTTGTATATGACTTCTCAAGAGTAGCTGAAGCTACAACTTCTATCACACAGGACTTATTGAGTGTTCCTGCGATAACAGCGTCTCCTTCACCGACCAAAACAGGATCGCTTTCTCCCGTAAGAAGCGATTTGTCGAGTGAAGTGCTTCCTGAGTCTATTACTCCATCGATAGGGATCCTGTCACCAACTCTCACAATGAATCTGTCGCCGGGCCTAATCTCTCTTGCAGGTACTGTCTTCAACACTCCATCTACCATTTGAACAACTTCATCAGCTCGAAAATCAATGAGTTCTTTCACCGATCTCCTAGACTTCTGCAAAGCCAGCGATTCCAGAAGCTCGCCAAGACCGTAGAAGATCATTACTGCCACTGCCTCTGGCAGTTCGTGAATCAGAAATGCACCCAGGGTCGCCACAGTCATCAGGAAATTCTCATCGAAAAAGTCTCCCCTCAGGAGGTTCTTCAGGGCCCTCAAGATAGTATTGCCACCGGCGACGAGATAAGCAATCACAAACAGACCATATTCGAGAAACTCTCTGTCTCCGTGAAGAATTGTGGACAAAGCGATCGCAATTAGAAGCAGAGCTGTTGAAACAATCAGTCTTGTCAGTTCCACAACGGGAAAGTCTCTCACAATCTTGGAGTCTTCTAGCAGTGAGAGTTCTGGATCTTGTTTCTTTATTATCTCATTCAGTTCGTCCAGTGAGTGATTATTCTCACCATATATAACAACAGTTGCAGAAGAGAAATCAATCTTTGCATTAATCCCTGATCGTTCAAGCCGGTCTTCAATTTTGACTGCGCATTTAGGACAATCTAGACCTTCAATTCTGTACTTCTTCATCCGACTCAACCTCAACCAATTCGTCAAAGTGCTCTTTTGCGATCTTTATCAGATCAATAACGTGATAGTCGCCTAAAGAGTATAGGACTGATTTCCCTTCTCTTCTACTCGTTACGAGTCTGAATGACCTAAGTAGCTTGAGATGATGAGAGATTGTTGGTAATGTTAATCCAAGAATTTCTGCAAGATCACATGTGCATAGGTCGGCGTTTGAAAGGAGGAAGACGATCTTTGTTCTGGTCTCATCGGAAATAACCCTAAAAAGCTCCGAAAGACCTGAGACTTCTTCCGCAGACTTTCTGTATCTCTCTTTGTCGACGTGGATTTCTCGACTTGGGCAAAGAGTGCTCATCAAAAACCCCCTTAACGATTAGATGCTTATCTAATCGATTATACTTCTTTTGGCTGCACTGGTCAAGTTATTTGCCCAATACTCACGCAGGCGTTGAAATAAGAAGCCCTTACCACCAAAAGTGAAAACACCCTCAACGTAATAGACTGTCGGTTGTTCAAACGAGAATTCAGTTCCTGGTTATCTTCGATAACCTTGAAGTCAAACTCTGATCTTTTGAAGTGGCCTTCAGGAGAAGAAGATGTCAAGATTCTTAGTTCCTTCAGCTCTGAGTCCCCTCTCTCGACTGTCGGGATGAACTTTGTGGAACTCCCGGATCGTTCTTCTGAAATGCTCAATGAAGAGAGAATCTCTCCCGTATTGAGATTATGGATCATCGAACTGATTGCTTGGGTTACCGTAAAGACTTCGTATTCATGTCCTGCGTTCGCAGCGTAAACCATGGAAGAATAGCCTGATAGTTCGTCTATGTACAACCTTGAAGCGTCTATTGGCCAGTAGGGATCGTTAGTTCCAACAACAATGAGTTTCGGGATATCCAGTTCAGAACGATAGGTGAAGGGATCTATGTACTCAAGCAAATCTCTCTTTGTCGGATTATCTAAATCATCTAGGATTCCACTTTCAACATATTCTCTTATTGAGGTACTAAAGCTTCCCCAGAACTCGAGCTGATGTTCCATTTTGCAGCGACATTCAGATTATCAAACGTGATGGGAACGATTCCTGTAACTCTCTTATCCATGGCAGCGGTGAGCCAGCAAGTCCATCCCCGTTTAGACCCGCCTGTCAAGATGAAGCCGTCTACAGTGTCTCCGTTATCCCTCGCATAGTTATCTAGGAGACTCATGGAAATGATGGTCGATTGAACCACAGGTAAGAGAGGGGGCCAACTGTAGTCACCGGTCTCAATGTATTTGGAGAATGAGTAACTCAATAACCAATCCTCCCTAATGCCACCAAAGAGGGGTTGGTTTGGAATATCGAATAGGACTGCAACATATGTTCGGTTTTGAAGTGCCAGCAATCTAAATAGGGAGAGTTCTTCCTGAGAATACTTGAAATTCCCTGTGATGAATACTACCGCAACATTAGATTTCACGCTGGGCGGTCTAATAATCATTAGGTGGTTCTGCCACTGAATATCCTGTCATAAAACGGAATCGAATCGAATTGTTTCAATCTCTATCAGTCCTTGCGAGGGTGTATCTACAACATGTGAGTTTGCTTCTTGGAGGGTTGAAGGAAGAGCGTGTGTTTGGAGAAAAGCATTTATTGTGACTCCTGAAAGTGCAGTTGCAGCAATCAAAATTGACGAAATGACATAATCCTCATATCAATCACTCAATACCTTTTCCAGAATATTGGTAACTACTCTTAGCCTATCAATCACATCATCCGGTGCAACGATCCTTATCGCTTCATTTGAAGCAATAAACATTATCAGATCCCCAAATTGGAAGAAGCGATAAGTTTGAAGCTTACTGTCAAGTTCAAAGGTAACCTCTTTGAATTCAGCCTCGCGGGGAACCACTCTGTTCCACAGCATTGGCTCCTCAACGTAGTGTATGCTGGAGACTCTTGCTGTCTCAACTGTGTCGGTCCTTATGATACATAGATGTCCATCTTCGTGTATTCCGTAGAATACCTCGTGCCTCTGGTCAAAGCAAGCAGGATGGAATAAGAATTCACTTCCCCCTCTAAGAACTAGCCTCACCGCTTTCTTCCGCTCGACTGCTTTCAGTAAAGTGAAGCTCACCCGATCCTCAGCTATCATCTGTGATTTCATGCTGTCTTCGAAGAGAGAAGGAAGGCGGTAAGACTCAGAGTAGAAGTATTTCCCTCTTTTTCTAGAGTACTTGAGTGGTGCTCCCAGGTTTATTCTCAAGTATCTGAAGTCCCTTAATGCCTGCCGGCTTGAGATTCCGAACTTCTGAGTATACTCTTTCATGGAGGCTTTGTCGTTGGTTGACAGGCGGTTGTGAAGCCAGATAATTCTCATTTCTCTAGACATGTCTGCCACCTCCGGTAGCTCGGATGAAGCCTGCCATCTTCGCAGAACCGTATTTGAAGATGATAGAATTGCATTAGTATTATACAGAATTGAATAGACTAAATCCAGAAGAGGGCAATGGAGAGCGTATGATTAGAGGGATCATTTTCGATCTGTTCGGCACTATTGTAAGTAATAGAAGGCTTTTCAGACCAATTTGCTCGAAGATGGCAGAAGACGTTGAAGTTCAATCGGAAGAGATAGAAAGAGACTTTGTCAGTCTATACAGAAGGTACTTCAATGACTGTCATAAGATGCCGTTTCAACCTGAGAGATACTACTACTATCTCCTTATAGCGGATCTCATCGACAAGTACAAGTTGCCGGGAGATATGGAATCATACTGTAATTACATGTATGATTCTTTTTCAGAACTGCCGGCTTATCCCGATTCAAGGGTCTTGAAGAGGATCTGCAAGGACTATAAAGTCGCAATTCTGACGAATGCCGATGACGTCTTTGTCAGAAAAGTGGTTGAGAGAAATAGAATCCCTCATCATGTGCTATTGACTTCCGAAACGGCAAGATCATATAAGCCTTCAGAAGTGATTTTCAACGAGGTTCTTCTAATGTTGAAACTTGCCCGGAACGAGGTTTTGTTCATTGGCGACAGCATACAGGTCGACATGCTTGGAGCCGCCGGAGCTGGGATAAAGGGTATACTTATTGATCGCTCAAAGTCTTATTTTGATTACGCACCCAGAATTGAAAGTTTGGAGGATTTGCCTAGTTTGCTAAGGCAGTATTGAGAGCAGATTCGAATTCTATCAGGACTCTGTCGATATCATCGCGCGAGACATTCAGATTCGTCACAAAGCGCCACTCTCCACCTTCTGGGGGATTTATCTTAATACCTTTATCCAGCAGTGTTTCTACTATAGGTTGTGAACTGACTTTCTTCGTGATTCTGAAGAAGACCATGTTTATATCCAGCCTTTCATTGAAGACATCCACATTCGGGATCTTCGAAAGGCCTTCGGCGAGATACTTCGCATTACAATGGTCGATTGAAAGACGATCTGCCATCCCTTCTAGAGCGTATATTCCTGCTGCCGCGATGATTCCGACCTGGCGCATCGCTCCTCCCATAATCTTTCTTCCCTTTCTTGCTTTGGCAATAAACTCCTTGGTCCCGGCTAGCATTGAACCAATCGGCGCCCCAAGTCCTTTCGATAGGCAGAACATTACCGAATCGGAATTTGCGGCGATTTCTGCCGGGCTAACCCCAGAGGCGATTGCAGCGTTGAAAATCCTCGCTCCGTCTAGATGGAGGGGGACATTTCTCGCTCTTGCCAATTCGTAGACTTCACTCATATACTTTAGAGGGAGTGCAATACCGCTTGAGTGCGCGTTTTCAAGGCAAATGAGGCCGGTTCTTGGATAATGAAGGTCTTCTGATCTGATCGCTTTCCTTATTCTCTCCACAGAGGGCATCCCATCGTCACAATCAAGGGTTCTCATTTGAACGCCCGCTATGACCGCAGAAGCACCCGCTTCGTGAACTATTATATGATTTGAGGCCGGGATTATTACTTCATCACCCCTGAGCGTGTGAGTAAGAATTGAGAGCTGATTTCCAAAAGTTCCGGAGGGTACAAAGAGAGAGGCCTCCTTTTTGAGAATACTTGCTGCGATCTCTTCAAGCTTGTTTACTGTCGGGTCGTCTCCGTAAACATCGTCTCCTACTTCGGCGTTGGCCATCATCCTGCGCATTTCCTCTCCTGGAACTGTAACTGTATCACTTCTAATATCGATCAGCTTCACGACAGCACCTCCAAAGGTTTGTTATGAAAACAATTATAAACCAAAATCATGATATTGAAAAAAAAGCCGGATCTAATGATCCGGACTATATGGGGTTCCTATCTAAGGGGGATAGGGGGGTTATAAACTATAATTATTCTAGTTTGTTTTTGTTAATATCACTTTGTGTTAATAGGGCAACACTATGCATGATGAATTACTTATTGCTTAATACCCGTTCGAGATTTTAACATAGCGCTGTCTGAAATAAATGGCTGTAGCTACACTATATAGGTGCTTATAGAAATGGACACTGCAACATGCAGTAGATAGATGTTACACTAGAAGAAAGATATTCTCGAGAAAAAGAATAATCGCGGTTCCGGCAAAGCCTTCATATCGTACCTGCTCTTCACTGTTCTTGAAATGTTCTCTGTGTACCTTATCTAGCCTGCTTCTTGCGCCGGGTAGAGTTCTTAGAAACCTATCAAGTGTCTCGCAAGGGTAGCGATCGCATTCTCCACAATTTGAAATAGCCCTTTTTTCACAACAGATCTTGAAAGGGCAACCATCGCACAGTCTGAAATGCACATCACCGTGGCAACCGCTGCAGTTGATATCCATGAAGCTGAGGTCAAATCCGAAATCTTTTGACCATCTGCTTGCCGTTTCCCTTCTCATTGAATCATCGTTGGCTAGAGTGGCTCTGTATGTGTCGCACTGAGTGCAGTCGATCCCGCAGAATGCTATTATATTCATACCAGTACCTGAACCTGCGACAATCAATAGCGTCTACACATGAGTAGAGCATAGCATTATGAGAGAAAAAGACAAATCTATGGAGGTAGAACTTGAAACCAATAGTAACCGAAGAGGTTTACAAAGTGAGATACTACGAGCTGAAGAACGATTGGAAGGCCTCAATTTCTGCTATTATGGATTATTTTAACGACATAGTCACTCTTCAGACAGTTGAGATCGGCCACGGCGTGGAGGTTATGAGTAAGGGCGAATATGCCTGGCTTCTGCTTCGTTGGGATATTGCAGTTAGCAGGTATCCAGATTTCATGGAGAGCGTGGTTGTCAGGACTACCCCGCATTCAATGGATAGGTTCTATGCTTATAGGCGTTTCGAGATATTCGACAATTCAGGGCAACGTATTGTTGAGGCAAATTCGCAGTGGATCTTGATCGATCAGAATCGACGAAGACCTGTTCGAATTGGAGAAGAGCTCTACAGAAGATATGGTATTGACGAGGGTTTTCACCGACCACTTTCTTTCCCTAAGATCTCTGAGTTTGAGTCAAAGGGAGAAATGACTACTCTGAGAGTTCGAAAGTCAGATCTAGACACTAATGGTCATTCGAATAACGTATCGTATGTTAAATGGCTTATGGAAGCGATTCCGGAAGAATTTGATGGCAAGACACTTCGAAGACTTACTATTGAGTACCGGCATGAATCTAGAAAAGAGGATGAGGTTCTTGTGGACGGCGTATTTCAAAATAAAAGTAGTTTCGTTGAGGGCCTTCATAGAATCAGCAAGCGTGAAAAGCTTCTGACGCTAGCCAGAACGGAGTGGATATGAAGGACGGTGTGTGCCGTCCTTCTTAAACAAGAGTATCTGGATCTACGTAGTCTTCCAGCCAATAGGCATCAGGATTTCTATCGAAAGCCATAAAGAGATCGTATCTTCTGGGATCTGCGGCTCTATGGTACTTCATATATATTTTGTTTTCATCAAGACCTACATA
>Ga0116152_10005340_pt1 | contig 10019 bp, 8 predicted proteins | sample AD_UKC119_MetaG_FD_89894 | JGI IMG/M metagenome (GOLD analysis project Ga0116152, IMG submission 89894) | Active sludge microbial communities of municipal wastewater-treating anaerobic digesters from Hong Kong - AD_UKC119_MetaG | ecosystem: Engineered > Bioreactor > Anaerobic > Digestate...
AGAGGTTGTCAAACAGGAGCCTTATGGTCTAGTCACGAAAGTTGTTTCAGCGTTTTACTGCTCTTATGCAACCGATAAAAATTATTATAGTTCGTTTCCCGTTGAAGATATGAAGAAAAATGTATTAAACCTTGTTTCTCTAAACGAAGGCTATAATTACCTATACATTTACCAAAAGAATGGTACAATTACACTCAATTATCACGGAAAACCAATTGGCGAAGATGGTTACGAACTCTATAAAACAAAAGAATATTACGTAATAAAAGTCAAAAAGGATAACAGTTTTTTTACGGTTAGAAAACCTCAGTTAGATATTTATAAAAAAGCCGTTTGCAAAGCTTGGGCAGATCATTCAAATAGCAATTTAAAGGCTTTGTTAGTACATCAAGACAATAACCAATTTATACTCCTTGAATTAGGCAAACCAACACAATTAGGCCAATGGAGAATAGAACAAATAAGTAACGGAGAATGGTTTGATGTAATAAATGACAGAGATAAAATAAGATACTATGCGAGTGATTATAAAGAGAGCTTAAAATCGGGAATAAAATATTTGTATAAGGCGAAATTATTCAACCGATTAAAATGAAAACACTTCTAAAACATACTGCCCTGTTACTTTTTTTTTGCCCTTAGCTTTACTGCTTCTGCATAGGAAAGCACCAAGCCCGAAGATTTTAATTTGCTCGAAAACAAATGAATCGTTTATTGAAAAAATGTGGGAATTGAATGGAGAAATAAAGATTACGGAATGAAAAGCCTACCTACAACAATGTATAACCGCAAACACGGCGTCCCGAGGCTTCGGGAAACTACGTCCAAATCCACTTGGAATTGCTAACGTCTGTTATTAATCGAAAATTTGTACCTTTAAATGCCGTAACTGACGGTTATACGAGACCGCTGTAAAACATTTGAGCGAAATCTATACAACGAAATAAGATTACACTTATCTTTTGACTTTAAAACACTTAATCACTTGCATCAAAATGCAGCTTAAAAATCATTATTAACCCTGTAGCCGTATTTTAAGGACGATACATATGAAAAAAACATTTAGGATGATAAGAAACTATTGGAATGAAGAATGGAAGAAAGTCGAATTTGACGATGGAATTGCCGAAAACGAAAATTTCAAAATCTCAAATTATGGGCGAATTTTAAACTGTAAGGGGGAAGCGGAATTTGAGGTAAAAAAATCATTTATAAACGGATATCAGAACCTACCGCTAAAACAAAAAAGGAACGGAAAATCGACCAGTAGATACGTACACAAACTTGTGGCTGAGCATTTCCTTGAACGGAATGACGGGATTTATGTTATCCATCTGAATTATGACAAGACCGACAATCGTGTAGAAAACCTAAAATGGGCAACCAAAAGAGAAAAAGAACTTCATCAATTCAACAATCCAAATTGGAAAGGAATAGTAAAGAAAAGAGGTGAGAAAATTGGTAAATTAAATGCAGGAAAAGTAAAGATAATTAAACGGCAATTAAAAAACAATCGAACCAGAATTAATATGATTGCAAAACGTTTTGGAGTATCCGACACTCAAATTCACCGAATAAAAAAAGGAGAAAATTGGGGTCACATAACCGAATACTAAAAACGCACTAAAACAAAGACGACTATAGTTCGTTGCTTCGGATTTTCACACAACGAAACCATAACCCAAGCCGTTGTGGCGCATTTCAAAACAAATTGAAAGATTCATAGGTTTGGGCATACCCCAACAAACATAACCGTTGTTGGAGCTTCAAAAGGCGTTATTATTGCTTCCAATATTTCTGGCCTTAGCCAAAATTCAATAAATTATGTTTCGCTCGCCAGAAATAATGACTGCCTAGAGTTGAACAACCATTGGAAATTTCACTGACAAGTGTTGTGTATTTTTGACTTGCCTGATAACATTGTGGGTAAAAATTATCACTACTGGAAAAACAATATAAACCATACTACAAAATTTAAACAAATAGAATTGAAAACCAATTTAGGCAATGGATTTTTATACAAACCATTAGCAACTTGGGTTAATCCAACCAAAAAATGGATTCTAGCACAACGTTTATAATAGAACGAAAGGAAGTAAAACTAAAAAAAAGAACTAATCTTAAAAACAACACTTTTAACCCTTCATTATCCGTAGATAACTTTATAATATTTAATTTTGAAGAAATTCACAAAACTACATCATGAAATACGATCAAATTTCCAGCAAACTCTTTATAAAAAACCGCAAAAATTTTATGGCTCAAATGAAGCCAAAAAGCGTTGCAGTTTTTAACAGTAATGACATATATCCCATTAGTGCAGACAGTACAATGCCTTTCCAGCAAGCGCGCGATATTTTCTATTTAACCGGTGCAGATCAAGAGGAAACCAAACTGGTTCTTTTTCCCGATGCCCCAAACAAGGACCATCGCGAGATGCTTTTTGTCCGTGAAACCAATGACCACATTGCCGTTTGGGAAGGCGAAAAACTTACAAAGGAAAAAGCTACTGAGGTAACTGGAATAAAATCGGTTTTCTGGTTGAAGGAATTCGACAAGATTTTCTTTGAAGTTATGACCCAGGCTGAGCGCGTTTATTTCAACACAAACGAACATTATCGCCAAAGTGTGGAGACCGAAACCCGTGAGGATCGTTTCATCAAAGCCACAAAAGAAAAATTTCCCGCGCACAGTTGGGAGCGCAGCAATCCAATTTTGCAACGCCTACGTGCCGTAAAAGATAAAATTGAAATCGATTTAATACAAACCGCCTGTAATATTACCGAAAAAGGTTTTAGAAGACTTTTAAATTTTGTAAAACCAGGCGTTTGGGAATATGAAATTGAAGCAGAATTAATGCACGAATTCTTAAGAAACCGCTCGCGCGGCTTTGCCTATACTCCTATTATTGGCAGTGGCAACAATGCAAACGTGCTGCACTACATACAAAACAACCAGCAATGCAAAAAAGGCGATCTGTTACTTATGGATGTGGGCGCCGAGTATGCCAACTATTCCAGTGATATGACGCGAACCATTCCCGTTAGTGGAAAATTCAGTAAACGCCAACGCGAGGTTTATAATGCTGTGAAGCGCGTAAAAGATGAGGCTACAAAAATGCTGGTTCCAGGAAATTACTGGAAAGAATATCACGAAGAAGTGGGCAACTTGATGACCAAAGAACTTTTGGGCCTAAAACTTTTGGACAAGGCCGACGTAAAAAACGAAGACCCAAACTGGCCAGCTTATAAAAAATATTTTATGCACGGCACCAGCCACCATATGGGCCTCGACACGCATGATTATGGAATTCTTTGGGAAAAGATGACTGAAAATATGGTCTTCACCGTTGAACCGGGAATCTATATTCCCGCTGAAGGTTTCGGAATTCGTTTGGAAGATGACGTTGTTATCCAGAAAAAAGGAGAGCCTTTCAATTTGATGCGCAATATTCCTATTGAAGCGGAAGAGATTGAAGAGTTGATGAATAAATAGAATTCAGGGAAAAGAAGAAAGACCTGGCAGGATTCATTGCGGGGAACGAAGCAATCTATCTGTTAGGTTTTTATGTAAAAGCAATAATTATGGAAACATCATATATCTATATTGGCATTTTTCTTATGCTTTTGGGAATCGTTATAAAACATTTCAAGCTCTATTTTCTTATCGCTGGCTACAACACCATGAGCAAGGCAGATAAGGAAAAAGTAAATATTGAAAAAGTGGCTACACTGTTAAGAAATGTTTTGATCTTTATGGGGCTGTCATTGATTCTTTTGGGGTTTGCCAGTTCATATATGGAAAATCCTGAAATAGCCAGCTATATCTTTTTCCCTATTGTTATTGGAAGTGTAATTTTTCTTCTCGTTAAAGCGAATTCTAAAGCTTATAAAAAGTAGTTTTTTGTCAGTTCGAGCGCAGTCAGTCAAGAACTACTAGCTGCAAAAGGGTTCAAAACGATGTTTTATATTGAGTGAATCCGAAAACTCGGCATAACAAACACCGTTTTTTTAAATAGAATCATTTTTAAACTTATGATATTTCACTTCAAAAATGTTCCAATCCATTTTGAGACCTTCGGAAAAGGCCCAGCTATTTTTTTGCTTCATGGTTTTTTGGAAAGCTCTATCATGTGGAAACCGTTGATTCCAGAACTATCAAAGAATAATCACGTAATTACAATTGATTTTCCAGGCCACGGAAAGAGCGGAGTTATTGCAGAAACCCATTCCATGGAATTGATGGCGGAAGTTGTGAATGAAGTATTGCAAAAGCTCGGAATTTCCAAGGCTACATTTATCGGTCATTCCATGGGCGGCTATGTTGCTCTGGCCTTTGCCGAACCGTTTCCTGAAAAAGTTGAAAGGTTGATTCTTCTAAATTCCACTCCAATGGCAGATTCTGAGGAAAGAAAAGAAAACCGCGACCGTGCCTTGAAAGTTATTGATCAAAACCCACAAGCCTATATTAGCATGGCTATCGGAAATCTATTCGCTGAATCTTCACGAGAAAAGTTTGCTGCAGCAATTGAAAATTTAAAAAAGGAAGCTTATTCTTTTCCGATGGAAGGAATAAAAGCCGCAATAAGAGGAATGCGCGACCGGAAGGACCGAACCGAAATTTTGAAAAATTTCAATAAAGGGAAATATATGATCTTAGCGGAAGAAGACCCTATTTTGCCAATTTTGGAAACAGAAAAGATAGCTGAACGATGTGGTTGTTCCCTAAAAATTATTGAAGGAGGGCATATGAGTTTGATCGAAAACTTAAATTCCGTTACGGAATATTTACATTTTATCGGATAATACTTGCACTTTGTCTAAAATTTTGTTAATATTGAAGATTAACCCCAATTAAATTAACTTACAGATGGATAAAGTTATGCCCCAAAGCCGACCTCCAATCTTGAGCCTGGTATGTACTGCATTTGGCCATGATTACATCGTAACCCGAAAAATCACAGATCACATTAATGAGTATAAATGTGCTTGCTGTGGCAAGGAGGTCTCCAACAGCTATTCTGGTAAATTTGAATTACTTACCCGCAAGCAACGCGAAGTGAACGAATGTTTATCTTCTTTTTTCATTAAAAAGAAAAGAGTTTCAATCCATTAGAAATCTGGAACTTTCATTAAGAATACTCTTCCTTTAAAATAAGGAATAAGGCTTTTAGTGCCTTTTCATAAAAATCTATCCATTATCTTTTAATGCGTTCCATCCTCTAGCAACCAAAGGTATTTTTGTTCCCGCACGGCTTATTAAATGGATTCCTTCCTTTTCGTCAGCCATATGACCTATGACCGTTAAGTGCGGATTTGCCTTAATTTTTGGATAATCCCCTGTTTTAATTGTGAAGAGCAATTCATAATCTTCACCTCCACTTAAAGCAATTGTTGTACTATCAAGATCAAATTCCTCACAAGTTGAAATAACCTGCGGATCCAATGGAATTTTATCCTCAAATAAGTTGCAACCTGCTTTAGAGTTCTTACAAATGTGAATAATTTCTGAAGACAAACCATCACTAATGTCGATCATTGAAGTAGGCTTTACATCCAATTCCTTCAACAAATCTGAAATATCCTTTCGCGCTTCGGGTTTTAATTGTCTTTCTACCAAATAGGAATAAGGCTCCAGATCTGGCTGTGAATTAGGGTTCACTTTAAAAACTTCCTTTTCACGTTCCAAAACCTGAAGCCCCATATATGCTGCACCAAGATCACCCGTCACTACCAACAAATCATTTTCCTTGGCCCCATTTCTGTAGATAGCTTCACCTTTATTTACAATTCCAATAGCCGTAACGCTTATTAGCAAACCCGTTGTTGAAGAAGTGGTGTCGCCACCCACAACGTCCACATTATATATTTTTGCTGCCGCTCCGATGCCCGCGTATAATTCCTCCAAGGCTTCCACCGGAAATCTATTTGAAACCGCAACACTTACAGTTATTTGTGTAGGTTCAGCATTCATGGCATATATATCAGATAGATTTACAATCACAGCTTTATAGCCTAAATGCTTTAGGGGAACGTAGCTTAAATCAAAATGCACACCTTCTAGAAGAAAATCAGTAGAAACTACAATTTCTTTTTTTGAATCGCATGAAATCACTGCGGCATCATCTCCTATCCCTTTTATGGTTGACTTTTGTTTTATCTTGAAATTTTTGGTGAGATGGCCAATCAGTCCAAATTCGCCCAAACTCCCAATGCTTGTGCTGGAATCGTCTTTGTTTTCGAACATAAAATAAATGTTTGTGCTTTAATTAGGCAAAAATACACCTTCATTACCTTATACAGAAACTTACTGTTTTAAAAAAATAAACCCCAAAATGTCAATAATGATACTAATATTTAACCTTTTACGTTTGTTACATAGCTTGTAAAATAGTTACATTTGGCTTCTTTTTAACACAATTCTATAAACAATGAGAAAAATTTTACCGGTTATCACATTACTTATTAGTGCATATGCTTTTGCGCAAACACCCTGTGAAAATGGGACGGCAGGTCAATATCCATGTAATGGTCTTGACTTGATGTCTCACATAACCCTAAATCAATTTAACACCGATAGAGGTAATGATTCCTGGGGCTGGACAGACCCACAAGATGGGAAAGAATATGCAATAATGGGCTTGGGAAATGGTACGGCATTTGTTGATATTTCAGATCCAGTAAACCCGGTATATCTCGGAAAATTACCAACCCATACAAGTTCCAGTACTTGGAGAGATATAAAAGTTTATAATAATTATGCGTTTGTAGTGAGTGAAGCTAGCGGACATGGAATGCAAGTTTTTGACTTAACAAGATTGCGAAGTGTGGCAAACCCGCCCGCAACATTTTCAGAAGATGCATACTACGGTGGTTTTGGACATTGCCATAATATAGTAATCAATGAAGATACTGGCTATGCTTATGCAGTTGGAACCAGTTCTTTTGGTGGTGGACCACACTTTGTGAATATTCAGGATCCATTAAATCCTGTTGCCGCTGGTGGGTTTAGTGGAGATAACTATTGCCACGACGCACAAGTAGTACTGTATGACGGGCCCGATGCAGACTATACTGGTCGTGAAATTCTTTTTGGAAGCAATGAGGACAGGGTTTCTATTGTTGATGTTACAGATAAAGCAAATCCACAAGGAATTTCAAATGGTTTTTACGGCAGTGTTGAATATACCCACCAAGGATGGCTTACAGAGGACAAACGTTACTTTATAATTGGTGATGAGTTAGACGAATCCGGTTTTGGCTTTAACACGCGAACTATTATTTTTGATGTTAGCGATTTGGACAATCCTTTTGTTCACTTTGAATATGAAGCTGATACCCAAGCAATAGACCATAACGGCTATGTAGTGGGCAATGATTTCTATCTTTCAAGCTATCGCGCTGGTTTGAGAATACTTGACATCAGCGATATTGAAAATGAAAACATGGTTGAAACCAAATTTTTTGACACCTACCCAGGAAGCGATTCTGCTAATTTTGATGGTGCATGGAGTGTATATCCATATTTTGCAAGTGGAAATATTGTAATCAGTGATATTAACAGGGGCCTTTTTATTGTTAGGGACCACCTTTTGGGAACTAATGATAATTCAATTTCAGATTTTATAATTGCTCCCAACCCTGCTAAAGAAGTGGTTACAATAAATTCAAAAACAGAGCCGTTGACTAAAGTTGAGATATTCAATATTCTTGGCCAAAAAGTAATGGATTTAAATTTTGCTGATAGTCTTATAGAAAATATTGACATTTCAAAACTTCAATCAGGAATGTATTTAGTGAAAATCAATTCAACCACAACAAAAAGATTATTAATCGACTAAAAGAACCTACCTATCCCCTTATGCTATTTATTAAAGACCAAAAATTAAAAGCACTCCCATTTCTGCTTTCTCTTTCTTTTATTGTTTTATCCTGTGGAAAAGATGACAATCCTATTCAAGAAGAAGAGGAACAAGAAATTCTCGGCACTGTAGAACTTGTAAAAACTTATGGTGGAAGCGGAATAGATGAGGCAATATCTGTATTGGAAGCCACAGATGGAAATTACCTCGTTTTTGGAACCACCAGAAGCACTGATGGCGATATTACCGGCAGAAGTGGCAACGATAGTGATTATTGGTTGCTCAAGATCTCCAAAACCGGCGAAATAATATGGAGCAAAACCTACGGAGGTAGTGACGATGAAAGTGCTGCCCGCATTTCGAAAACAAATGATGGCGGCTATTTGCTAAGCGGATACACAACAAGCAATGACGGAGATGTCTCTGGCAATGAGGGATTTCAGGATTACTGGATATTAAAAGTAGATGCCTCGGGAAACAAACAATGGGACAAAAACTTTGGTTTTGCAGGTAGTGACCAGGCTTATAAAGCATTTCAAACCTCTGATGGTGGATATTTCATTACAGGATTTTTTGATGTTTCTGCCAGTGGTGGAGCAGGAAATGATATTCAAAACGGATCGGGAGATGATCCTCAAAGAGGGATTCTTCACGGTGTGGGTGAATTTTGGGGCATTAAGCTGGACGCTAACGGAACCAAACAGTGGAGGCGCTATTTTGGCGGTACCAACAACGACCGGAGTTATGACGCTCACGAAACCGCAGATGGTGGGTTTTTGATGACTGGCACCTCTGAAAGTGTTGATTATGACAAAATAGATCCCAAAGGAAGTTATGATTACTGGGCCGTTAGGCTTACTTCTACTGGTGATTTGGTTTGGACTAAATCATTTGGAGGAGCAGAGATTGACAATTCATACGCTTCAATAATAGCAAACGACGGAAATTATATTATGGTCGGCGACTCTAGAAGCTCAGACCAAGATGTAACTTCCCCACGGGGAAACGCAGATGCATGGATGGTGAAATTTGACGATAATGGAAATAAAATCTGGCAAAAATCTTTTGGAGGCTCTCAGTTTGACACTGCACACAGCATTGTTCAGCGCAATAATGGAGACTATATTCTATCAGGACACAGCCGAAGTAATGATGGGGATTTGCAGCACAATAATGGTTATAACGATGCTTGGATATTCGTTGTGGACCAAAACGGAGCTTTAAAATTTCAGGAGACTGTGGGTGGATCTGGACTGGATTTCGCTTCTGATGCAATTGAAACTTCAGACAACAAAATAGTAGCTGTCGGCAACAGCGAAAGTAATGATCTAGATATACCAATGAATAAAGGTTCTAAAGATTTTTTAATAATTAAACTAAAATAAATTCAAATTTAAAACCCACTTATTTAACCTTAACCTATGAAAAAACTAATTTTATTGTTCGCCCTTGCAGTTGTTGCATTTGGATGTAATAATGATGATGATTCATCGCCAACTGAAATTTTGGGATGTACCGATCCTGATTCATTAAATTACAATCCAAACGCCAATACCGATGATGATTCCTGTATTTATGAAAAAAATGTAACATTTGCATTTACCCAAAACTGGGCAGGAAATAATGTAACTAGCAATGATCTTAATTCCACAGTATTCCAAAACGAAGCTGGAAATTACGTCTCTATTTCTAGATTGCGATATTTAATTTCAAGAATTGTATTGAAAAAAGCAGATGGCAGCACCATTGCTTTTGATGAGTATAATTTAATTGACTTATCAGACTCCAATACATTAACTCTTTCACCTTCCATACCTGTTCTAACTGGAGATTACACTGGAATTACTTTTGTTTACGGATTTAATGAAGAAGACAATATTAATGGAGCTTATCCAGATTTGAATGCCGCTGATTGGAACTGGCCTACAATGCTTGGTGGTGGTTACCACTTTATGCAAATGGATGGTAATTTTGACGACTCAAACGGCACATCGCAACCCTATAATTTTCACAACGGTACAGCAAGGGTAAGTGAAGGTGTTTTTGAACAAAATTTCATCAGTTTTGATTTTGACCAAAACTTTACCATTTCTGGCGATGTAACCATAGAAATAGCAATGGATATTTCAGAATGGTACAAAAACCCGTTAACTTGGGA
>Ga0116152_10005342_pt1 | contig 10016 bp, 8 predicted proteins | sample AD_UKC119_MetaG_FD_89894 | JGI IMG/M metagenome (GOLD analysis project Ga0116152, IMG submission 89894) | Active sludge microbial communities of municipal wastewater-treating anaerobic digesters from Hong Kong - AD_UKC119_MetaG | ecosystem: Engineered > Bioreactor > Anaerobic > Digestate...
AGGGAGAATCGCCTGCCAACGCCAACCGGTTTCAGGAACTGATAACAAAACATCGTCAACCTCAGCCATTTTCCTATTCGGTTGTCGGATTTGGTTCTACTGCCTATCCAAATTATTGCCAGTTTGCCTATGCGATTTCAGAGCGGTTAAAAGAACTTCCAGATGCCGATAGCCAGGGAGAAGTTCACACGGTAAATAACCAGTCTTTTGAATCTTTTTCGAATTGGGCCAATACTTGGGCGCAGGCGACGGGACTAAACCTTCAGCTTGAGAAACCCAAAATGACCCTTCCTAAAAGTCATATTTCTGATTTTGAAGTGTTAGACCGGCTTGATATTGAAAAAGAAGATACTTTTTTACTTACACTAAAAAATACAAATGGAACAAGTGTCGTTTCAGGCGACCTCTTGTCGGTTATTCCCGCTGAAGACGGACGCGAGCGGTTATATTCTATCGGAAACTTAGGGAACAACACACTGGCCATAAGCGTAAAAAAACATCCTAACGGGATTTGTTCAAATATGCTGGGACAACTGGAAAAAGGAAAAATACTATCTGCCGGGATAGCCCAAAACCGGCATTTTCATCTTCCCAAAAATAAAAAGGATGTTGTGCTTATTGCCACAGGAACGGGCATCGGGCCTTTTTTGGGAATGACGGCAACCAACACTTCCCGAAGAAAAATCTACTTATACTGGGGCGGCAGAACACCCAAGTCTCTTGAGCTTTACAAAACTTACATCAACGAGGCACTCTTTCAGAAAAGGCTTCACCAGTTTACTCCTGCGTACTCCCGAGTGCAAGTGGAAAAAATATATGTACAACATCTGATTAAAAAAGACGGAGACAAAATTGCCGATATTTTGATCAGGGGAGGGTGTGTAATGATTTGCGGATCGATTGCTATGCAGCGTGAAGTAATGCAGGAACTGAAAAACATTTGCAATACCTATCTGAAAAAAGACCTCAGCCACTACCAGAATCGCAAACAGATTAAGATGGATTGTTATTGAAATATTTTGGTCAATAGTTACAATAAGGTATTAAATCATTCAAAACTCCCGACGGGATTTTTGTTTTTTAAGTAGTTGATTTATCGTTTTTTTGTTGAGAAAGTGTTTTGGTTTAGTTCGAACACAAAAAAGCCCCGCAATATCTATAATTACGAGGCTTTTGATTTCCTAAGGTGATCCCCAAGGGACAAAAATCGAACCATTTAATAGCAGAATTAAAGCTATTAGGAGACATCTTGGTTTTATAAAACTGTCTAATTCTTAAATGAGAACGGGTTGGATTTCAGTCTTAAATTCGTAAAATAGTGTGAAGACCTCAATATTATGGTTTATATTTTCAAGTAAAAATGTACCATAAGTGAACTTGTATATATAAATATAAACTTATACATTTCGGAGAAGGCTATACTGATACCATTAATCGTTATTTTATCAAAGGCTTCAAAAAATGAGAATATAAAATTCTATTCCATGATTCAAGTGGAATTTCTACTCCGGTTTGAATATTAAATTCTTTAAGTCCTGTAAGTAATTTTCTGTTATTTTCAATAATATCCTCTCGTTTTGCCGATTTTTTAATCCAAGTAAATTCTTCTCCAAGCAGACTTAATAATTTTTGTCTGTCATCGGCCTTTGCAAAGGGAAGGCTATTTTCGAAGTCTGAAAGAAACATTAGACTCAGCCGCATAAAGTCAGTACACGATTCGTGTGCAAGTATTTCTTCACCTTGCCAATCTTTAAAACCATTTTTTCTGATTTCTTCAGTCCATTCCAATATTTTGGGCACCTAATAATCAAAGGTCAAACTTATTTTTTCTTAGAGAGAGGGCGTTTTATCCTTGTAGGTGAGGATTCCTTTCTTTTTTGAAGGAATCATTAATATCTTATCATAATTCGCGGGTATTTCCTCTGGCTCAAAATTGACTTTCTGAGATGAATTGAAAAAGGTGCAACAATCAGCCACTTGAAGAAAAATGATTTTTATATCATTTTTTTAGATTGTCAGAAATGCCTTCCAGCGTTCTGATTGTGATATTACTTAAGCAGTTATCTGTATTCCTTTGATGAAAATAAACCTCTTTCAGAATATTGAAAGTTTCATCCGACCATACATCATCATTCGGATTTGCTAAATTCGAAAACAGATTGTTGATTTTCTCCTTTACAATAATTCAATCTGGGTTTTGGGATATAAGTAAGGTTATTTCCTAGTGATTGGTTTTAATCGCATCAATGAGTTGTACAGAAATATTTTTCATTTGAAATACGTTGAAATTATTTCTTTCTAATTAATTTGTTTGTGCCAAAACATGAATATTCATTGCCAAAGGAAACATCAAAAACAGTTTCAATTTCATTCTCATTTATCTTTTTGACAGTCCATCTTGCTTTTCCGTTGGGCACGAAATTTTCAATAAATTCGGTTTCAAAAACTAAAATATTCTCACTTGAAATAGAATCATTCAGAACATATTGATTGAAGTACCCTTCATTGTTAAACTGTCGGTAAATAATCTTGCCCCTGCTCTTATCATAGCTGATGAAACCTTTGTCGATATGATGTTCGCCTTCCGGCTTATTCTTGGTAGGCTCAAAAATCGATTCATTTTTTACCTCAATATAATTGTTATCCAGAGCTAGCCCGAAACTTGAATTTATTTGGGATTTATCGTTTCCAAACGCACTTCCTATACCACTCCATTCCCCAATAATGAAGCTAATCTTGTCGAACGAATTTGATTGCCCATTGGATTGTCCGGCAATAAGAACTAACCCGAGAATAAAATATGCAATTTGTTTCATCATTATATTATATAAATTAAAAATGCAAATATAAAAGTATTAAACATTAGAGCTCTTGTATACCTTTACTTAAACCATTTATTCCACTTTCGACGGAAGCCCTCTAATTAATAAGATACTTTGAGATATGAAAAGTATAAGTCAAAAAAAGAAGAATCGTTTTTACCAATCCAACAGTCTTTTCTCCCCTTCCAGCGATTTTATCTCTGAAATTTCCTGGGAGACTTCGATAACACCTTTATAACTACCCGAGTGATCTCTTAGTGCAAAATACTGAATCAGTATCAATTCACCTTTCATTTTTATCCAAAATGAAGCTTTGTCTTTTTCCCCAGATTTAAACGATTCTACAATTTTCTCCACTACATGTACACTCTCGGGCGGATGGCAGTTTTTTACTTCACGTCCAATAATTGCAGTAGTTCTTGGAAATATTCTTTTGGTTGGGGTTGAGAAATACCGCACCTTGTTATTCTCGTCCACATAAGTGATGTCAACGGGAAGGTGGTTAAAGATAAGGATGATTTGTTCGATGCTTAGATTCCCTGTTCCCAGATTAACAAATCCATCCTTTACTTCTTCCTCTATCTTCGATTCTTCTAACTGCCTGGGGTGAACATAAGGATATCCTATCTCAGCACCTAAACGATTCATCCTTTTCAAATCGTCTTCAGGAATTGTCGTAAGAATTGCAGGAAATAGAATATGTTCTTCCCGAAATTTAATAGCCATCATATTGAAAAAGATATCGCCAACACTTCGGTTAAAATCCTTAATATCTATTATACCTTGATCCAGTTGCTGAATTACTGATTTGATATTTGCCCGAATATCGTCGTGAATGGACCACATAATATGAAGGCAACGGTAATCGGGCCAGACATTTTCAATTGCCGGGAAAAGCACATTTTCTTTGATGGTATAGTGTTTTGCAAAGACTTCCAGTTTTTTGAATTTATTGAGCAACTCCGTTTGACGCGAATTATTCACTCCTTCATTTACAAAAGCTTTAAATACCTGTCTTATATTGTCCAGAACCTGCACCATTTCCCTGTTATTTTGTTCCAGCACTCCTAAAAAAGAATTGGCTGCAGGTTCAATACGGGGATAATTTTTAATGGGGTTATGAAAAATATTCAAAACTTTATTGGCAAGCCTTTTTAATTCATCAACGGAATATCCTTTTTTTACAAGATAGTCGAATAAAGCGATAAAATCCCCAGGGATAACCGTTGGAATAAACGCCTTGTTTTGAACTATAAAGCGGTGGGCATTACCGGTTTCCAATACCAGTTTTGAAACTTCGATTAGTTTTGCCAACCTCTGTTCGCTTGTTTTAGTGAATTCCGACATTACGTTAGCTATTTGGAAAAGTACACCCAGAATTCTTCATCCTGCTTTTGTTTAAGCCAATGCCGGTAATTTAAGCTTATTGACTTGTCTATTAAAGGTGCCGGGATAAAAGGGGCAATAACTTTTAAGATTTTCCCTAGTTCAAGTTTTTTCAGTAAGGCTAATACTTCATGAACAGGTTGCTCGCCGGCATTCAGCATTTCTCTGATATCAATAGTTTCTACAATATTATTCTCATCGAACCAAACCGGCTGTTCGGTGATATAATTTTCACTTTCATCACTAACATCATTCACCGTGGAATGGCCCACTTCTGTCCTTAGTTTGTTAATCAGGTTTTCAACTTTCAATCCTCCAATGGTCGCGGCCTGGCTTAGAGTTGTAATCTTACTTATCGTCTTTCGTAATACCGGATTTTTCAATTTTTTAAATTGCGGTGCCATACTAATCAGAACATCTTCCAACTGGGGATAGGCTTCCAACAGATCATATATCTTCGTTTTAGGTGTTATTAAAAGATTTTCCATAGTAGGGTTTATTCTTCAGTATATGATAAAATTCGTCGTTCCCCCTCAAGGCTTCTGTTCTCTGACAGATCTTGAGAAACCTCCAGGGTTCCCAGATAATCTCCTTGTTCATCGCGAAGGGCATAATACTCGATCTTTATGAATTTACCTTTCATTTGAATCCAGAACGGCGCATGAGATGCTTTCCCTGATTTAAAATCTTCAAGTATCTTTTCAACAATATGAGTACTTCCCGGTGGGTGACACAGACGCACGTCCCGATTTATAATTGACCGGCTGCGGGCAAAAATTCGTTCTTTTCCCTGGGTAAAGTATTTAACCTTGTCATTTTTGTCCACAAACGTCATGTCGAACGGGACAGTATTCAGTATAGCTTTAATTTCTTCGGTGGAAAAACTTCCCGATGGCAATTGAATATTTCCATCAGATGTAAGAGTATTTTCAGTTGTTTCTTCAACAAGTCCGTCAGGTTTCCAGTCCACCACAGGATCGTAAAGAGCAAATCCATACTCCAGCGTTTGCTTATGAATATTCCACCAATCCTCGGTTGTAAGTACATCCATTGTCATGGGGAAAAGGATCTCCTCTTCCTTTTTTGTCATATCAACGAGTCCCTGCAGAGACGGATAAAATAAAAATTCGAGAGAATCATAAAGATCTTCCGGTTTCAATTCAGGAGCTTTCAGAATTTCAATACATCCTTTCAATTGTTCCCGAATTTCGTCGTGTTTGCCCCACATAACTTTTGGTGGTCCAGTAATTTCATTCTTTTCGAGATACGGAAATACAAGGTATTCTTTGCGTTGATAGTGTTTGTCTACGTCCATTAACTGATTAAAAAGGCTCTCTAATTTTAGTGCATATGTCTTGAAGTCAGCCAACTCTACATTCGGTAAATCATCAAGTTGCTGTTTTGCCAGTCCAGCTACCTTTCGAAGTTCTGAATTCTCTTTTTGAAACACATCAACCGGATGTCCTTCCGGGATTGCCTTCGCTCCTGATAAATCAACATTTCCCTCTAACACAGCACCGTGCACATCACAAAGTTTCAATACTTCAGTTTCAGGCAAGCCCTCTGCAATCAATTCCTGCTCCACCTCAACCACTTCTCCATATGGAATATTTTTAAGTGATTCAATAAGTTGATGTCTCACGTTTTCTGCTGATTCTCCCTGGTGAAGTTTCAGAATTAACTCTTTTAATTGTTCCTTTCTGTACTTCGAATTATTAATTAGTTCACTCATGGCTTACTCCTCAAATTTTATTATTTGTACGGGGCAGTTTTCTGCCGCTTCTTTTATCCCCTGTTCATATAAATTGTAATCGAGTCCGGGCACCACAATCATTTTATTGAACACTTTAAATACTCGTGGTGCAAAGGCATTGCACATTTTACATGCAATACAGGTATTTATACTATCGTCTCTCCAAACACGCTTAATCGTCAATGAACAATATTTTTACTGATGACAAAATATTTATAGTTTTATGGACAGCCTCTAACTGCTTATCCGGTTTAAAACTGCCTCTCCTTTTCTTATTTTTTCTGATAAAGACTGGATGGTTTCATTTTTTACGATATCATAAAAACCGTCACGTACCTGCTTGTATTGTTCATGTAACGGACATGGATTTTCATTGTTACACGATTTTAATCCAAATCCGCAGCGGTGAAAACAACCATCGCCTTCCATCACATGAATTACCTGATAAAGCGTCAGTTGTTTCTGTTCTTCATTAAAATAGAAACCGCCTCCCCGTCCCTTTGCCGAATCGACAAGATTATGTCGTGTAAGGGTTTGCAATATTTTTGCTGAAAATGCGGAAGGTGCTTCAATTTCTGTTGCAATCTCAAGAACACCAGGCCGTTTCTCCTCCCAGTTTCGGAGCTGAATAAAAACCAGTGCCCTTATTGCATATTCGGTACTCTTTGCCAACATAAACTTAGTTTTTCGAAATAATTTCTTTCTCCAAAGCTAATGCTTTCAAAAACAATATGTTGTTTTCCAAATGAATATGTCGATGTAAATCCTGTTCAAAATCACTTAATGTTTGATAGGTAATCAGGAAAGTATTGCAGCCATCAGGCGGACATGTATAGTTTGATGTTATCGCCGCTATTTCAAAAAAGCGTTCACCCTCTGCCTGATGTTCACTGAGCATGGTCTGTATCGGTGCATTTATACCGCCAAATTCGGATGTCAGAGAACTCTCACCGTTTTTATGTGCCACCAATCTTCTGATATAAGGGAACAATACCAGCTCCTCTTTCTTCATGTGAGCTGTCAGGTTTCCGGCCGACAATGCAAACAATTCCTGTACTTTAAATAGTTCAGGATGATTTTGCCCATGTACGTCGCAAAGTTTTTGCATTTTCTGTTGAAGAAAAGGAATATTTTCAGTGACATACGAATGATGCCGTCTTTCAATGTAATCGCATAGCTCGTTGAGCTCAACTGAATTAAAATATTTCGAATCCGGGTCGTTAACCAGAATAGCTGCTTCTAATTCTGGCAGTAATGCGCTGTATTCTACATTCGCCTTTTCACAGGCTTTTTCCAGAGTGATACCTCCTCCACAACAAAAATCAATATTGTTACGATCAAAGATTTGTGCTGTTTTGTAGTTCTCTTTTACAATCTCTCCAACTTTTGAGTCTTTTCTGATTTCCATAGCTATTAATTTTTTTGACAAAGATAAAAATATTTTATAAAAGGATAGTCGGGTCCTTTTATGATTTTATTATATATTTGCCTCAGCAAACGTTTAAATCTTTAATTTATGAATTCGAAAAAACTTTGGATAGGTTTTATTCTGGTGATGGTGATCTCGTTTGGAGTCCTGGGATACTTTGGCCACGAAATCTATCGGCAAGCACCCCCAATTCCTGAAAAAGTTTTAACCACCAGTGGAAACGTAATTTGTACTGCATCTGACATAAAAGATGGTCAGAATGTTTGGCAATCAATAGGAGGACAGGAAGTTGGTACTATCTGGGGACATGGAGCCTACAAAGCTCCCGACTGGACTGCCGACTGGTTACACCGCGAAGCAATGTTTATCCTGAATTCATGGTCAGAACAGGAATTCTCCAGATCGTACACTGATATTGAAAAAGATAAGCAGGCAATGCTACAGCAACGTTTGCAGGATAATATCCGAAAAAATACTTATGACGAACAATCGGGGGCGATTATCATTTCTGATGTTCGGGCGGAAGCTATCCAGGATAACAGCAAACATTATGCAGGTTTGTTTATGGATGATCCGGCTCTTGCGAAGTTGCGCGAGGCGTACAGCATTCCTGCAAACTCCATAAAAGATCAGGAGCGTATGCGGAAAATGAATGCTTTTTTCTTTTGGGCATCTTGGGCAACGGTAACTGAACGCCCTGGGAAAGACATCACTTACACCAATAACTGGCCGGCAGAGAAACTGGTTGGTAACCAGCCAACCGGATCACTTCTTTTATGGACCGGTTTTAGTGTAATTATTTTGTTGTTGGGAATCGGTCTGCTTGCCTGGTATCATGCTACCACTCACAAAGAAGAAAGTAATCCCGATGTTCCAAAAGTAAATCCTTTATCAGGAACAAAACTCACACCATCGATGAAAGCTACCTTAAAATATTTCTGGGTAGTAACGGCACTTATCCTGGTTCAGATATTAATGGGCGTTGTAACGGCTCACTATGGTGTCGAAGGTCTGGGATTCTATGGATTGCCATTGGCTGATGTATTACCATATTCCATCTCCAGAACCTGGCACATTCAACTCGCGATATTCTGGATTGCAACCTCCTGGCTGGCTACCGGATTATTTATTGCTCCGGCAATTTCCGGCAAAGAACCCAAATTTCAGCGGTTTGGTGTTAATTTCCTGTTCAGCGCTTTGCTAATCATTGTGGTCGGTTCGCTGGCCGGTCAATGGATGGGGGTGATGCAAAAATTGGGATTGATTGAAAATTTCTGGTTCGGACATCAGGGCTATGAATATGTTGACCTAGGCAGATTCTGGCAATTGTTTTTGTTTGTTGGGTTGGTTCTATGGTTACTTCTGATGGGAAGAGCGATCTGGCCTGCTTTAAAAGCAAAAAATGAAAACCGGCATCTGCTTACCATGTTTTTAATTTCGTCGGTTGCCATTGCAGCATTTTATGCAGCCGGTTTAATGTGGGGCAGACAGACTCACCTAGCCATTGCGGAATACTGGCGTTGGTGGGTGGTTCACCTGTGGGTAGAAGGATTTTTTGAGGTGTTCGCCACTGTTGCAATCGCTTTTTTATTCGTGCGCATGCAACTAATTCAGGCAAAAATTGCCACTTCAAGTGTCTTATTTTCTACCATTATCTTTCTTTCTGGTGGGATTATCGGCACTTTTCATCACCTGTATTTTACAGGTACTCCAACTGCAGTACTGGCTCTTGGAGCTACTTTTAGTGCGCTCGAAGTTGTGCCACTCGTATTAATGGGGTTTGAAGCCTATCAGAATATTCGTCTGAGTCGTGCCAAGGAATGGGTGGCAGCTTACAAATGGCCCATTTACTTTTTTGTATCTGTTGCTTTCTGGAATTTCCTGGGTGCCGGTATCTTTGGATTCTTAATCAATCCACCCATTGCTCTTTATTACATGCAAGGACTGAATACGACACCAGTACATGGACATACTGCTCTGTTTGGTGTTTATGGAATGCTGGGTATTGGTCTTATGCTGTTTGTCTTACGTGACATGGATTTGAATGTAGTTTGGAAAGAAAAAACAATACGCCTTTCATTCTGGATGTTGAACATAGGCCTGTTCCTGATGGTTGTTTTAAGTGTGCTACCTGTAGGTTTAGCCCAAACGGTTGCCAGCGTTAAACATGGTTTATGGTATGCCCGTTCGGCTGAATTTCTGGAAAGCCCGACACTCGAAACCGTACGTTGGTTGCGTGTGGTGGGTGATACCATTTTCGCAGCAGGAGCATTATATCTCGGTTGGTTTATTTTTGGCTTGAAAACAGGTTGGTCAATCAAGAAATAGTTATTGCCAGGCCGGGTAATTAACCGGCCTTTTTTGTTTCTGAAACTTGACAAACTTGACACAAAATGCACTTTATTGAATTTATTAACGGGAAAGTATGAATTTGTGCAAGACTCGTGCAAATTAGTAAACAAAAAACGTAACTACTTGATTTGTAGTTACGTTTTATGCTTTTGGTGATCCCCACGGGACTCGAACCCATATCGTCAGAACCGGAATCTGAAATTCTATCCATTGAACTAGGGGACCAGATTCGGCTGCAAAAATAGCAAAATTCCGCAATCCGATTGTATAATGA
>Ga0116152_10005343_pt1 | contig 10016 bp, 6 predicted proteins | sample AD_UKC119_MetaG_FD_89894 | JGI IMG/M metagenome (GOLD analysis project Ga0116152, IMG submission 89894) | Active sludge microbial communities of municipal wastewater-treating anaerobic digesters from Hong Kong - AD_UKC119_MetaG | ecosystem: Engineered > Bioreactor > Anaerobic > Digestate...
CCCACTATCGCACAAATGCTTTAATCATCGTTTACCTAGATTCAATCCCTGGCTTTTACCCCGCCTAGGTAGTTCTGTTTTTGCCCGTCGAACTCCTGCCGGATGGCCGCAGGAATGCGGCGGACAAGGCGGCTGTACACGCGCTGCCGGAATGCGGACTTGACAGGCCAATGCCTGCTTTTTATAATAACATTATTAATAACGTTATTGATATCATTGTTATTAACGATATCATTAATGATAATGATGTCATTACAAAAATTGGTTATGATTATCCTGCACTTGTCATGAATACCCTGTACTCACAGAGAGGAGCCGCTTATGCAGCAATCCAGACAATCCCTTATCCGTCCGGACATTCAAGCGCTGCTCAATCAGGCGTTTGATGAAACCGACCACCTGAAAAAAGGAGAAACTTTCCTCCTGAAAGATTTGTTCAAAGGCTACGAATGGAAGCGGATCGCCGTCAAAGACCGGCTGCTGCTGGGATCGCTGTTCCTTTCGGGCAGCGAAGGCAGTGCAGGCATTACAGCCGTTGATAAAACTCGCTCCAACTGGCAGGTCTACCAAAAAGCATAACATGCGTTCCACCTATTAAATAAGAAGCGCCCCGCCTCTGCGGCGGTTTTCTTTCCGTGCAAAACATGCTAAAATAAGGCCATCGTCAGGATCGGAGGAATATGCATGAAGCGCATCAGCATCGTTGTCCCGTGTTACAACGAGGAGGAAGCCATACCGCTGTTTTATGCCGCCGTCAAGCCCGTGCTTGCGGGTTTGCCTGTGCAGGCCGAGCTGTGGTTTGTGGACGACGGCAGCCGCGACGGCTCGCTTACGCAGATGAAAGCGCTGCATCAGGCGGACGACAGCGTACACTATGTGTCGTTTTCGCGCAATTTCGGCAAGGAGTCGGCCATGTATGCGGGACTGGAAGTCGCGACCGGCGACTATGTTGCCGTGATGGATGTGGATTTGCAGGATCCGCCGTCGCTGCTGCCCAAGATGCTTGCGCTGGTTGAAACCGGCGAATTTGACTGCGTGGCCACCCGCCGCGTTACTCGTAAGGGCGAGCCGAAGATACGCTCGTTTTTCGCGCGGCGGTTTTACCACCTGATCAACAAAATTTCCAAGACCGAGGTAATGGACGGCGCGCGCGATTTTCGCCTGATGACGCGGCAGATGACCGACGCCGTGCTGTCGCTTAAGGAGGTCAGCCGCTTTTCCAAGGGTATTTTCGGCTGGGTGGGCTTTCACACCAAGTGGCTGGAATACGAAAACGTGGAGCGCGTCGCGGGCGAAACCAAGTGGTCGTTTTGGAAGCTGCTGATCTACTCGCTGGACGGCATTATCGGGTTTTCCACCATGCCGCTGGCCATCGCCAGCATTACGGGCGTGGTGTTCTGCCTGATCGCGCTGCTGCTGCTTTTGTACTTCTTCATTAAAACCCTCGTGTGGGGCGACCCGGTGGCCGGCTTTCCGATGATGATCTGCATCATATTGCTGCTGGGCGGTATCCAGCTGTTCTGCATCGGCATTCTGGGGCAGTACCTGTCCAAAACCTATCTGGAAACCAAGCGGCGTCCGCTGTACATCCTCAAGGAGAAAGAATAATGACCCGACAATTTTCTATCGGCACCGTGCCCATCGGCGGCGGTGCGCCTGTTACCGTGCAATCCATGACCAATACCGATACCCATGACGTGATGGAAACCCTGGCCCAGATCAACGCCCTGCACATCGCGGGGGCGGACATCGTGCGCGTGAGTGTGTATGACGACGCCTGCCTGCCGGCGTTTAAAATGATCTGCGCCAAATCTCCCGTGCCTGTTGTGGCGGATATCCACTACCGTGCCGACCTGGCCGTGGGCGCGCTGGAGGCGGGCGCCGCCAAGGTGCGTATCAATCCGGGCAACATCGGCTCGGCGGACAAGGTGAAGCTGGTAGCCGACTGCGCCCGCGCGCACGGCGCGCCCATCCGCGTGGGGGTCAACTCCGGCTCGATGGAAAAGGACATCCTTGCCAAATACGGCGGCGTCACCGCCGAGGGCATGCTGGAAAGTGCGCTGCGCCATGCGCGGCTGCTGGAAGCCGCGGGCTTTCACGACATCGTGCTCAGTCTGAAATCCAGCGACGCGCCCCTGACCGTAAAGGCAAACCGGCTGGCCGCGGCGGCCTGCGATTACCCCCTGCACCTGGGTGTAACCGAGGCGGGGCTGCCGGGCGAAGGGCATGTGAAAAGCGCGGTGGGCATCGGCGCGCTGCTGCTGGACGGCATCGGCGATACCATCCGCGTGTCGCTGTCGGGCGACCCCGTGCCGGAGGTGGCGGCGGGGATCTCCATCCTGAAGGCCTGCGGGCTGCGCAAGGGCGGTGTCAACATCGTGTCCTGCCCCACGTGCGGGCGCACGAGCATCGATGTGGCGGGCATCGCCGCACAGGTGCAGGAGGTGCTCAAGGACTGCGCGCTGCCGCTGACCGTGGCGGTGATGGGCTGCGTGGTCAACGGGCCGGGCGAGGCGAAGGAAGCCGATTTCGGCGTGGCCGGCGGCGGCAACGGCAAGGGTGTGCTGTTCCAAAAGGGTATGCCGCCCGAACCTGTGCACGGCGACCTTGCGGCACTGTTGATCGAACGCGTCAGGAGATATGAAATTGAACAAAACGGAACTCATCCAAACCCTTGAAAACACGCTGCCCGATATGAAGGGCAAGCTTTCTATTGAGCGCGTGCTCTTCCGCGCGGCGGACAACAAGGCGTACTTCAGCCTGTTGTGCGACGATCTGGTGGACGAGCGCGCGTTTTTGAAGCTCGACCAGCGGCTGTGCTCGCTGTTCCCGGGCATGAACATCGCGCTGCGCGTGGCATCGCCCGGGCTGGCGGAGGATTTTAAGGCCGATATTGCCAAGTATACGCCTGTGCTCAAGGCGTTTTTGCGCCGGCAGAGTCCGGCGATCAAAACATGGCTGGAGGACGTCAGCTGGTCAATCGACCAGGAGGAAATCCTGCTGGTCTGTCCGGATGATTTTGCCATCCAGTTTTTCAAGCGCAACAAGCTGGACGATAAGCTTTCCCAGGCCGTGTGGGATATCTTCCGCCTGCGGCTGCCCGTGCACCTGGAAAAGTGCTGCGAGCGGGAGCAGTGGGTGGCGCGTATGCGCGCCGACGCCGAGGATCGCCGCAGGCAGCAGCATGCCGAGGATCGCGCGGGCAATCCGCATACCGCCGACGTACCCTGGGACGATCAAAACCCGGGCGCGGCGCTGGAGATCACCCCGCCCAAGGCCAAAAAGAAGCCTGCCAAAGCCAAGGCGGAGCGGGGCGCGGTTATCAAGGGCCGCTCGATTGCCGAAAAACCCGTGCCCATCGGCGAGCTGACCGAGGAATCCGGCGTGACCGTGATCGAAGGCGAGGTTGTCAACACCCCCAATTTCCGCGAGCTCAAGGGCGGGGAGACGGCGTTGCTGACCTTTGCCGTGGGCGACGACACCTCCACGGTGTACTGCAAAGCGTTTTACCGCTACCGTATGCGGGGGGCCGAAACGCCGCCCACCAAGGCCGAAAAGGACCGCGTGAACCAGCAGGCGGAAAAGCTGAAAAAGGGCATCCGTGTCAAGGTGCGCGGCGAGTGCAAGATGGACAGCTTTTTAAACGAGCTGTCCGTCAACGCGCGCGATATTCAGGCTGTGCCCGCCGAGGAGCGCAAGGATACCGCGCCCGAGGGCAAAAAGCGCGTGGAGCTGCACATGCATACCAACATGTCCGCCATGGACGCGACAGCCGAGGCTGCCACGCTGGTCAAGCAGGCCGCCAAGTGGGGGCATCCCGCCGTGGCGATAACCGATCACGGCGTGTCGCAGGCCTATCCCGCCGCGTTTGCCGCCGCCAAAAAGAACGGCATTAAGATCATCCCCGGGCTGGAGGGCTATCTGTGCGATCAGGTGCCGCTGGTGAAAAACGCCGACGGGCGCGGGCTGTTTGATCCCATCATCGTGCTGGATTTCGAAACCACGGGCCTGTCGCCGGTGGCCGACCGCATCATCGAGATCGGCGCGGTAAAGCTGGTCGGCGGCGCGGTGACCGAGGAGTTCAGCATGCTGTGCGACCCCGGCGTGCCGCTCAGCGAAAAGATCACCGATATTACGGGCATTACCAACGCCATGCTCAAGGATAAGCCGTCCGCCGCCGAGGGTGTGAAACAGCTGATGGCGTTCATCGGCAATCTGCCGGTGGCCGCGCACAACGCGCCCTTTGATATCGCCTTTTTGAAGGCCGAGCTGCGGCGCAGCGGCGGCACGTTTTTCGCGCCGATTTTAGACACGCTGCTGCTGGCGCGGCGCATCTATCCCGGGCGCAAAAGCTACCGGCTGGGCGCGGTGTGCCGGATGCTGAAGGTGAAGCTGGTCAACGCCCACCGCGCCGTTAACGACGCCGCGGCCACCGCGCTGTGCCTGCAGCAGATGCTGCTCGTGCTGGAAAAGCGCGGCGCGAAGGCGCTGTCCGATATCGACCAGGCCGTGCAGGGCGAAAGCTTCGGCGATTCCAACCATATCATTCTGCTGTGCAAAACCCGCAAGGGCATGGAAAACCTAAACCAGATCATTACCGAATCCCATCTCAAATACTTCCGCCGCACGCCCACCATCCCGCGCCGCCTGATTGAAAGGTACCGCGAGGGGCTGATAATCGGCAGCGCGTGTGAGGCGGGCGAGCTGTTCCGCGCGGTGGTAGCCGGCAAGAGCGACGACACGCTGAAGCGCATCGCGTCGTTTTACGATTATCTGGAGATCCAGCCCGTGGGCAACAACGCGTTTTTGCTGCGCAACGGCACCGCGGACAACGAGGAGCAGCTGCGCGATTACAACCGCAAAATCGTGGCGCTGGGAGAGGCGCTGGGCAAGCCCGTGGCGGCCACCGGCGACGTGCATTTCCTCAATCCGCAGGATTCTATTTTCCGCGCCATCCTGCAGGCGTCTCTGGGCTATGAGGACGCCGACGAGCAGCCGCCGCTGTACTTCAAAACCACCGACGAGACGCTGGAGGAGTTTTCGTACCTGGGCGAAGAAAGGGCCTACGAGGTCGTGGTGGAAACGCCGCAGGCGATCGCCGCTATGGTGGACGACCTGACGCTGTTTCCCAAGCACCCCACCGGCGCCGATACCTTCCAGCCCGTGTGGGACGACGCGGCCGAGCTGATCGAAACCTCCAGCCGCATGCGGGCGCGCGAGCTGTACGGCGATCCGCTGCCCGAGCTGATTGAGCAGCGGCTGCAAAAGGAGCTGCACTCCATTATCGGCTACGGCTTTGCCACGCTGTACGCCATTGCCAAAAAGCTGGTGGAAAAATCGCTGTCCGACGGCTATCTGGTGGGCTCGCGCGGCAGTGTGGGCAGCTCGTTTGTGGCGATGCTGTGCGGCATTACGGAGGTCAACCCCCTGCCGCCGCACTACCGCTGCGAGCACTGCGGCAAAACCGTGTTTGTCGGCCCCGACGAAGGCACCGTGGGCGTGGACCTGCCCGACCGTCTGTGCGACGGCTGCGGCCAGCCTATGGTCAAGGACGGCTATGATATCCCCTTTGAGGTGTTTTTGGGCTTTAAGGGCGACAAGGTGCCCGATATCGACCTTAACTTCTCCGGCGAGTACCAGCCCACGGCGCACGCCTATATCGAGGAGCTGTTCGGCAAGGGATTTGTGTTCCGCGCGGGCACCATCTCCGCCCTGGCGGAGAAAACCGCCTACGGCTTTGCCGCCAAGTACCTTGAGGAGCGCGGCATCCACGCCGGACGCGCGCACAAGGAACGCCTGGCCGAGGGCTGCCAGGGCGTGAAGCGCACCACCGGCCAGCACCCGGGCGGCATCGTGGTGCTGCCCAAGGAGTACTCCATCAACCAGTTCACCGCCATCCAGCACCCCGCCGACGACAGCACCGGCGGCATCCTGACCACGCATTTTGATTTTTCCTCCATGCACGACATTCTGGTGAAGCTGGACTGCCTGGGGCACGTGGATCCCACGATGCTGCACTATCTGGAGGAGATCACCGGCGTTCCCTGCCGCAGCCTGCCCGTGAAGGATCCCGATGTAATGAAGCTGTTTTTGGGCACCGAGGTGCTGGGCATATCCGCCGAGGAGCTTTTAAGCCCCATGGGCACGCTGGGCATTCCGGAGTTCGGCACCGCGTTTGTGCAGGGCATGCTGCAGGAAACCAAGCCCGAGACCATGGAGGAGCTCATCCGCATTTCCGGCCTCAGCCACGGCACCGACGTATGGCTGGGCAACGCGCAGGAGCTGATCAAGGCCGGCACGGCGAAGCTGAACCAGTGCTTCTGCACCCGTGACGATATCATGAATTTCCTGATTGCCAAGGGCGTCGAAAGCAAGATGAGCTTTACCATCATGGAGGCCGTCAGAAAGGGCAAGGGCCTTACGCCCGAGATGGAGCAGGTGCTGCACGAAAAGCAGATTCCCCAGTGGGCGATTGACAGCTTTCAGAAAATCCAGTACATGTTCCCGCGCAGCCACGCCGTGGCGTATGTCATCATGGCGCTGCGCGTGGCGTGGTACAAGGTGCACCGGCCGCTGTCGTACTATGCGGCGTACTTTTCCATCCGCGCCGTCGGCTTTGACGCAAATACCATGCTCGTGCCGGCCAAGGCCATCCGCGACCATGTAAAGGCGTTTATCGACGGTGATAAGATGTCCGCCACCGAGGAAAAGGAGAAAAACGCCCTGCACATGATCCTGGAGATGAACCTGCGCGGCTATAAGCTGCTGCCGGTGGACCTGTACAAGAGCGATAAAAAATACTTCCTGATTGAGGAAGCCGAAAACGGGCTGCGCTGTCCCTTCCTGTCGCTCAACGGCTTCCCCGAGGCCGCCGCCGACGGTATTGTGGACGCGCGCAAAAACGGCAGGTTTCTCTCGGTTGAGGATCTGCGCCTGCGCGCGCATGTTGGCACCAGCGTGGTCGATATGCTTACCAAGCAGGGCGCGCTGGAAAACATGGCCGCCTCCAACCAGATCGATCTGTTTTCGATGATGGACGAGCAGCGTTAGCTTTGCTGGTCCAGCCAATCTAAATTCAAGCAATACAGCTTTCGCCTGCCGTCTTTTGTAATGGGAAACATGATTTTACCCTTGTCGCTGTCTAAAAAAGCCTTTACGGTCGGGCGGCCAACGTCGCAGTTTTGCAGAATCTCCGGAAAGGTTAGCCCTTCGGAGGAGAACAAGGATACCTGAAGCAAAAGATAAGCGACTTTCTGCTGCTTTTTATCGGAAAGCAATCGATCTAAAACTTTTTCATAGGCGTTCAGGCGCTGCATACGAGATTCCAATGCTTCCGCAAGCCGGGTATACGAGGTCAGGAGAATTTCCAGGAATCCGAGAATGAAAGGTGTCAGGTCGCCTCTGTTTTTAGGATTGTTGGCTTCCTTAAACATCTTATAGTACTTTGCTTTTTCCATGTTGATTGTATAGGAAAGCCGCACACCGATCAATGGATCGAGAGTATGAGACAATAAGTAACTGCTGATAAAGCGCGCCAAACGGCCGTTTCCGTCGTAATAGGGATGGATATAGCCAAACAGGTAATGAAAAATGGCAACGCGATACAGAAGATTAATGGCGTCGTTTTGCAAAAGCAGCAGCGCTTTGTCCATGGCGGCGATGATTGCGCTTTCCGGAAACAGGCCGGTGTGGATAACGTTATCCCTGTTGCTGTATACCTGCACCGGTTCCTGTCGGAAACATTCTCCGTCCGGAGCATTCTTCGGGTTTTCTTTAATAACTTCCGGCAGGCAGATTTCATCATACAGACGTCGGATATCTGAGCAGGCTTGCAGGGGAATGGTCTCTTGTGCAAACAGCGCGTTATATCGCGTGACCATCCCAAGCAGGCGATCTTCTTTTTTTCGTTTATAGATGATCGTAATCTCTTTTCGCGTACTGTTGATCTGTTCGATATTCAGGCTTTGATGCACTTCTTCAACCAGTGATTTAACATAGTATTGTTTAATGGCTGCTCTGGGCAGAGCATATCGAGCCGTTGAAACGCGCTTATCCATAACCATGATTTGATATAGCAGAGAGGACAGTTCCTGTGTCTGCATAAAGAACCCGGGATTTCCTTCAATGGATATATCCAACACTGTGGCGGAAATACTGGAGAAACGCCGTTGGTATTCCTGTTCATAATCCGATCTGTTTTGATAATAAATCTTACGCAGCGTTTCATACGGCATGCGGCTTCACCTCACAATCAGAGCGCTTTATCATTTGCATTTATGCTTGTTTCTGCAATTGGGAATCACATTTTACCACTTATAATTGCAGAAATCAAGAAAACTGCAATTATAAATGATAAAAATGGAATTATAATAACAGTTATTAAGAATACTGCTATTATTAATGAGCGGGACTGCTATATATGCACAGAATCATCAAACTCTGTAAATGTTGGAAAATGAGCGACGGATGTCCGGCAAAAAATTTCCGCGGAAACGCGGAGTTTGCGGCTTTCCAGCCCTTTCCAGCCCGGCAGACCGCGAAGCGGGATGCATGCTGCGGTAGGCTGCTGACCGGCATCACGGTTAGAGATATGTAACCGGAAACCCTTGTAAAATCTATGGAAACAATACAAAATAGATACTTTTCTTTTTCTGTAAAATCTGCTATTATAGTCATTGACATTTAATTAACAATGCAATATTAGTTTTCTTAATGTGACAATATTTTGATCGGGAGTGAAAACATGGAAGAAAAAACGGGAACCGAAACAAAGTGCGACAATGAAGCTTTTTCGGAAATCGCCAGCATTATCGACCTGTACAAGGATAAGGAAGGCAGCCTGATCCAGGTGCTGCACCATGCGCAGGAGCTGTACGGCTATCTGCCGCTGGAACTGCAGTCTTTTATCGCCGACGGTATGGGCATACCGCTGAGCGAGGTATCGGGCGTGGTAACGTTCTATTCGTTTTTCTCCACCCAGCCGCGCGGCAAGCACACCATCCGCATCTGCATGGGCACGGCGTGCTACGTGCGCGGCGGCAAAAAGCTGGTGGAAACCCTGCAGGACGAGCTGCATATCAAGATCGGCGATACCACGGCGGACGGCCTTTTTACGTTCGAAGTGGCGCGCTGCATCGGCGCCTGCGGCCTGGCGCCGGCCATCATGATCGACGACACGGTCTACAAGCAGGTTACCCCCAACAAGCTTAAGGCGATCCTCGCCGAGTACCAGAAGGAAGAGGTGAGCGAATAATGGCGGCGGAGCAGATTAAGACGCTCAAACAGCTGGAAGATATCAAGCAGGAATTCGTAAAGGCGCAGGAGCAGTACGACTACATCGTGTATGTGTGCGGCGGCGCGGGCTGCGTGTCCTCCAACTGCGAGCTGATGAAAAACACCCTGATCGAAGAGGCCGAAAAAGCCGGCCTGAGCGACAAGGTAAAGGTGTATGTGACCGGCTGCATGGGCACCTGCGCGGTGGGCCCCGTGATGCTGGTTACCCCCGGCAATTATTTTTACACATCCTTGACCGAAGCCAAGGTCAAGGACATCGTCAAGTCCCATCTGGCCGGCGGCAAGGTAATCGAAGCGTATACCTATTTTGATAAGACGCTTGATAAGCACGTGCCCAAGCTGGACGACATCAACTTCTTCAAAAAGCAGGTCAAGATCGCGCTGCGCAACTGCGGCGCCATGGCCTACGGCGAAGTGGCGGCCTATATCGCCCGTGACGGTTATCAGGCGGCGTGCAAAGCGCTGACCGAGCTGTCACCCCAAAAGGTGATCGACGAGGTTAAGGCCTCCGGCCTCAAAGGGCGCGGCGGCGCGGGCTTCCCCACCGGCGTTAAATGGCAGGCGGGGCACGACCAGAAGACCGATCGCAAGTTTATCGTCTGCAATGCCGACGAGGGCGACCCCGGCGCGTTTATGGACCGTTCCGTTCTGGAAGGTGACCCACACGCGGTGTTGGAGGCCATGACCATTGCGGGCTACGCCATCGGCGCTACGGAAGGGTA
>Ga0116152_10005344_pt1 | contig 10014 bp, 5 predicted proteins | sample AD_UKC119_MetaG_FD_89894 | JGI IMG/M metagenome (GOLD analysis project Ga0116152, IMG submission 89894) | Active sludge microbial communities of municipal wastewater-treating anaerobic digesters from Hong Kong - AD_UKC119_MetaG | ecosystem: Engineered > Bioreactor > Anaerobic > Digestate...
ATTTTTGATGAAGATATAGAATTTTACTGGTCACGCTCACGAATATTGGAAAAGTTAAGTTCACTCCCCTCCGGACTATTGCCCGATGGTGTGCAACCCACATTGGGTCCAGATGCAACTGCTTTGGGGCAGGTTTACTGGTACACGCTCGAAGGGCGTGATAAGGATGGAAACCCGACTGGGGGCTGGGATTTACACGAAATACGCACCGTTCAGGATTTTTATGTAAAATATGGACTAAATGCAACCGAAGGTGTATCGGAAGTAGCATCCATTGGTGGGTATGTGCAAGAATACCAAATAGATGTAAATCCCGATGCATTAAAAGCTTACAATATTCCTTTACACAAGGTGATGCAGGCGGTACAGAAATCGAATCGTGATGTGGGGGCTAAAACCATCGAGATAAATCAGGCTGAATACCTTGTCCGTGGTTTAGGTTATGTGAAAAAGACCGAAGATATTGAGAAAGCCGTAGTGGCTGTTCAGGAAAACGTTCCCATTCGTATTAAAGATATTGGTGTAGTAACACTTGGTCCGGCAACACGAAGGGGAGCACTCGACAAGGACGGTGCAGAAGTAGTAGGTGGTGTGGTGGTAGCACGGTATGGAGCTAATCCATTGCAGGTGATTAACAATGTAAAAGAAAAAATTACGGAGATTTCACCCGGTTTGCCGAAAAAGATTTTGGCTAATGGAGTCGAAAGCCAATTGACCATTGTTCCATTTTACGACCGCTCGGAATTGATTTATGAGACACTTGGCACATTGGAAGAAGCCCTTTCACTTCAAATTCTCATAACAATACTGGTCATCATCGTGATGATTTATAACCTGAGGGCATCTTTTTTAATATCAAGCTTATTGCCCATTGCAGTACTCATGGTTTTTATCGCCATGCGGTATTTTGGAGTTGATGCCAATATTGTAGCACTATCGGGAATCGCCATTGCCATTGGTACCATGGTCGATTTGGGAATAATTCTCTCGGAGAATATTGTCAAACATGTAGATGAAGCCCCACCCGGACAAAAGCTGATAACAACAATATACAACGGCTCGGCAGAGGTTAGCTCTGCTATCCTTACTGCCGTTTCTACCACTATCGTAAGTTTTATTCCTGTTTTTACCATGCAGGCTGCCGAGGGTAAATTATTCGGCCCGTTGGCATTTACCAAAACCTTTGCTTTGGTAGCGGCACTTATCGTTTCGCTTATCATTTTACCGACGCTGGCTCACTGGTTTTTTGGTTTTAAAATTAAAAATCCACGCCATAACAAGTGGGTGAATATGCTGCTTATTGCAGTTGGTTTTATTGGTCTATTCAGCAATGTTGCATGGGCTGGTATTTTGTTGATTTTATTTGGAGGTATTCCCCTTATTAAGCCATTAATTAGAGACAAAAAACTGTTTAGAAAACCACTTTTCGGAAAAACCTTAGATAATATTGAATTGATTTTAGTAGTAGTTGGTGTTGTCTGGCTTTTGGCAAAGTATTGGTTGCCTTTGGGAGCTGGGAAAAGTGTGCTTCTTAACTTTGTTTTTGTTGCTTTGCTGGTTGGCTTTATTTTAGGGGCATTTACCTTATTGCAGTTTTCATACAGAAGGATTTTGCGATGGTGTTTGAATAATAAAGTTAAATTTCTTATGATTCCTGTTTTTTTGATGTTGCTGGGTGTAAATATCTGGATGGGTTTCTCAAACATTTTTGGATTTCTGGCAAATGGAGCTGACAAAATGGGTTGGAACATTCGTACTACTGCTGTTTGGTCAGGACTTAACCATTCATTTCCCGGGATGGGTAAAGAATTTATGCCCTCACTTGATGAAGGCAGTTTTTTGCTTATGCCTACCTCAATGCCGCACTCAGGAGTTGAATACAACAGAAAAGTTGTTGGGCAGTTAGATATGATGATTGCAAATATTCCCGAAGTGGAACTTAGCGTAGGTAAATTAGGCCGGGTAGAATCTGCACTTGACCCAGCACCTGTTTCGATGTACGAAAATGTTATCAATTATAAGTCGGAATATGAACTCAATGATAAAGGGCATCGTAAACGCTTTAAAACTGACGGCGATGGTCGCTTTGTGTTGAAGAATGGGGAAGCATACAGCAATGATGAATTGCTGACTAAAAACATTTCGCCAGACGAACTTGTGCCGGATGATAAGGGAAACTATTTCAGAAACTGGCGCAAACATATAAAATCATCCGACGATATTTGGAAAGAAATTGTTGCGGTTACTAAAATACCGGGCGTTACTTCTGCCCCGAAACTGCAACCCATCGAAACCCGATTGGTCATGTTGCAAACAGGAATGAGGGCTCCAATGGGAATTAAAGTTTATGGTTCCGACCTTCAAACCATCGAGGAGTTTGGTTTGAAACTGGAAGGTATTCTAAAACAAGTACCCTCGGTGAAAGCCGAAGCAGCCTTTGCCGACCGTATTGTAGGGAAACCTTATATTCACCTAAATATCAACCGTGATGAAATTTCACGTTATGGATTGAACGTGGAAGATGTGCAACAAAGCATTGAAACAGCAATCGGGGGCATGAAAGTATCGTCAACGGTTGAAGGACGTGAGCGTTTTCCCATACGAGTCCGTTATCCGAGAGAGCTAAGGGACGACCCGGAATCGCTTGGAAAAATTCTTATTCCAACACCCACGGGGGCTCAAATTCCACTTAGTCAGTTAGTTGATATGGAGTATGTGCGTGGGCCACAAGCCATTAAAAGTGAGAATACCTTTCTTGTAGGTTATGTGCTGTTTGATAAAAAGGAAGGTTTTGCTGAAGTAGATGTTGTAAACGATGCACAGGAAATGATTCAGCAAAAAATTGATGCAGGAGAATTAATTGTTCCAAATGGTGTGAATTATAAATTCTCCGGAAGTTATGAAAATCAGGTGCGTGCCGAAAAACGTTTGAGCATTATTGTTCCGTTGGTCTTTTTAATCATCTTCCTTATACTCTATTTTCAATTCAAATCTGTAACAACTTCACTCATGATTTTTACCGGAGTGGCTATGGCATTCAGTGGCGGTTTTATTATGCTCTGGCTTTACGGGCAAGGCTGGTTTGCCGATTTCACCGTTTTTGGGACAAACATCCGTGAGCTTTTTCAGATGAATACCGTGAACCTAAGCGTTGCCGTTTGGGTGGGCTTTATTGCCCTGTTCGGATTGGCAACCGATGACGGGGTATTGATGGGAACCTATCTCGACCAAAGTTTTAAACGTAACCGAACTAAAACAATAGAAGAAATACGGGCAGCGGTTGTGGAAGCAGGTGAGCGAAGAATCAGGCCTGCTGTAATGACCACCACAACTACCATCATTGCTTTACTTCCGGTACTTACTTCAACCGGTAGGGGCGCGGATATAATGGTGCCGATGGCCATTCCGGCTTTTGGCGGTATGATTGTGGCTGCCATCACCTACTACATCGTTCCCACGCTTTACTGTATGCGTGAAGAGTATAAACTTAAAAATTCGAAATCATGATACGATATATAGCAATACTTATAGCAACGCTTTTGTTTAGTAGCTTGAGCTTTGCTCAAACACTGGACGATTACTTTAAAATAGCTGCCGAAAACAATCCGGGGTTACAGGCTATGCATAAAGAATACGAAGCTGCTTTACAGAAAGTGCCGCAGGTAAGTACCTTGCCCGACCCTACTTTTTCTTTAGGGTATTTTATCTCTCCTGTTGAAACAAGGGTTGGTCCGCAACAGGCAAAGTTCTCGCTAACGCAAATGTTCCCGTGGTTTGGTACTTTAAAAGCGCAGGGCAATGTGGCTGCTTTAATGGCAGAAGCAAAGTTTCAAAACTTTATTGATGCCAGAAATAGACTTTATTTTCAGGTGGCATCCGCTTACTATCCTTTATACGAATTAAAAGATTTTGTTCGTATTGAACAGGAAAACATTAGCATATTGGAATCTTATAAAACCATTGCTACTCAGAAATTTAAAAATGGAACAGGAACAATGGTAGATGTGCTGCGTGTGGATATTATGCTGAAAGATGCACAAACCAATCTTAGTATTCTGAGAGATAAAGAGAAACCATTGCTAACTACGCTCAACAAGCTTTTAAATCGTTCTGAAAATGAACCGGTGCAGATTAGCGATACGTTGAAATCGGTGATTCTCTTAGATAATTACAGAAAAGATTCACTGATTGTAGCCAATCCAAAATTAAAAGCGCTCGATTTAAAATTACAGGCAAGCCAAGCCGCAGAGATTGTTGCACAAAAGCAAGGATTACCGAAGTTGGGTATAGGCTTGGATTATGTATTGGTGGGCGAACGTACCGATATTTCTATGCCTGATAATGGAAAAAATGTTCTGATGCCAATGGTAAGCATTAGTATTCCAATCTTTCGGGCAAAATACAACGCATCGGTGAAAGAATCTCAACTGATGCAGGAAAGTTACACACTTCAAAAGCAGGAAGTAACAAATACGCTCTTTTCTGAATATGAAATGGTTTTGTTTCAGGTTCAACAACAGTTGCAGTTAATATCACTTTACCAACAACAGATACAAACCTCGCAACAATCATTAAACCTGCTATTTACTTCCTATGGAAATTCAGGGAAAGAGTTTGAAGAAGCACTACGTATGCAGCAACAATTGCTGAAATATCAGAAGATGAGCGCAACCGCTTTGGTTCAATACCATATTGCAGTTGAGAAAATCAATTACATAACATCAAAATCGTATTAAAATGAAAGCAATAGATAAAAAAGCAATAATAATTGCCGCAGCAACACTTGTTGTTGGTTTGCTGGCAGGATGGTTACTGTTTGGAGGGAATAAAAGTAATTCTCACGATGACCATGAACATGTGAAAACGGAAATAAACGGAGAAACAGTTTGGACTTGCTCCATGCACCCGCAAATTCGTCAAAACGAGCCGGGCGACTGCCCCATTTGCGGCATGGATTTAATACCGTTAGAGGATGACCAAAATGCCGATATTGACCCCAATGCAATAAGCATGTCGCCTACTGCTATGCAACTCGCCAATGTGAGTACGGCATTTGTGGGAAAAATGAATCCGGTTAAACAAGTCCGCCTTAACGGGAAAGTACAAGCCGATGAACGCTTGGTGTATTCACAATCATCGCATATTCCGGGCAGGATAGAAAAATTGTTGGTGAATTTTACTGGCGAATTTGTGAATAAAGGACAAGTCATTGCATACATCTATTCACCCGAGTTGGTAACAGCACAAGAAGAGCTGTTGGAGGCACAGAAAATAGCCGAAACGCAACCTCAATTGTTTGTAGCTGCAAAGGAAAAGTTGAAAAACTGGAAACTCTCGGAGAAACAAATTGAAGAAATCCTTACATCTGGAATGACAAAGGATGAATTTCCTGTAGTAGCCGATGTTTCAGGATACACAATCTCAAAAAAAATAAATTTGGGTGACTATGTTCGCAAAGGGGAAACGATATATGAAATCGCTGACCTATCGAAAGTTTGGGTGTTATTTGAAGTGTATGAATCGGATATAAGCTGGATTAAAAAAGGTGATAAAGTTGAATTTACAATTGCCTCCATGCCCGGTGAATCATTTATAAGCATTATTACATTTCTCGACCCTGTAATTGACCCAAAGACAAGAGTGGCAAAAGCAAGAGTGGAATACAACAACTCAAACGGAAAGCTAAAACCTGAAATGTTTGCTTCGGGGATGGTTCAGGCTAAATTAGCTAACAAATCAAATTCTATTGTGGTACCAAAAACTGCCGTAATGTGGACAGGCAAACGCTCGGTGGTGTATGTGAAAACAAATTCCGAGCAAGGAGTAAACTTCATTATGCGTGAAATAACCTTGGGTTCTGCATTAGGAGATAGCTATGTGGTTGAAGAAGGTTTAATGGAGGGAGAAGAAATAGCGGTAAACGGCACGTTCAGTATAGATGCCGCTGCCCAGTTGGCCGGAAAACCCAGCATGATGAGCCCTGAAGGTGGACAGGTAATGACAGGTCATAATCACGGAGGGACAACTACTGAAAGTAATGTTTCACACGAAAGTCATGAGGAACAAAATAAATCAACAACTTCAAAAACCTTGTCCATCGACAAAAAAGCCAAAGAAGCTTTGCAGCCAATTTATAATACCTACTTAAATTGGAAAGATGCCCTGACCAACGATGATTTTAAAGAAGCTCAAAAAAACGCTGCAAACTTTAAAACGGCATTGAAAAAAGTGGACATGGGACTTTTTAAAGATGAGGCGCACATGGTTTGGATGGATTTTCAGGGAAGATTAGCCAAAAATTTGGAACACATCCAGCACTTTTCCGACATCGAACAACTTCGAAAAGCCTTTCAATCGGTTTCTGTTACGATGATTGAAATGACCAATTCATTCGCACCACTTGGCAAAACAATCTACGTACAACATTGCCCCATGGCCGATAACAACAAAGGGGCTGATTGGCTGAGCTCTGAGAAAGAAATTAAAAACCCGTACTTTGGTAGTTCGATGCTAAAATGCGGAGAAGTTACCAAAGAAATTAAATAATCATTTTTATTCACAATTTAAATCACAATAATATGAAAACAAAAGTTTTAACTTTAGTATGTATGTTCCTTTTAGGAACAAGTATGGTATTTGCACAGGCAAAAACCGAAAAATTTGAAGTAAACGGAAATTGTGGCATGTGCAAGACCCGCATTGAGAAAGCGGCAAATTCAGTTGACGGTGTTACCAAAGCCGACTGGGTGCAAGAAACAAAAATGCTTACAGTAGCATTTGATTCAACAAAAACTACTGTGCATAAAGTTCAAATGGCTATTGCTAAAGTTGGTCATGATACACCCATGCATAAAGCCTCTGACGAAGTGTATAACGCACTTCCCGGATGTTGCAAATATGACCGTACCGTAGCAAAGAAAGAAAGTACAGGTCATGAAGGACATAAGCACTAAAAGAATTGGGGTTAATGGCTGCCTTTAATTAGTATCTATTAATTGCCATCCCACAGGCGTAAGCACATTTGCAAGCCCGCACGAGCCAACGCTCAAACCAAAGGCTTGCAAAAGAGCTTCCGCCTTTCCAGCCCACGTAACCGCCTTTCAGGTCGGTTTTAGGATTGCCCACGCACAAAAAAACAAAATAAATTTGTGCTTCGTGGATAGGTTGGTGCAGATTGTAAATGACATGAAAAATAAAGCTAAATAAATGACAAACAGACGGATATGAATGAACACCAGTTGCCAACACATGGTATAGTGCATGCGGGTTTCAGAGGCATGCGAGGGTTCGTGGCTCGTAAAAAAAGTCCGTGTAAATTGATAGGTTTTCGCTTCGTAATCCCGCACGACACCATACCATCAAACGTTATCCGAAACCGTACTTGAAGCCTCGTTTTTATGTATGAAAGATAAAATCAAAAAATATTAATGCATCTTTCAAAAAAGCCAAGTATATTTATTGATATAATTAATTAAACAATGTGGTAAATATAAATTTGACAAATGAATTATTAATATTTGTGAAAGGATTGATTTAAATGAAAAATAAAATTACTATAAAGAGTGAATTATATAATATTCCTGCTGTATTTTGTCAACCAGATGTTGTTGGGCCGGTTCCTGCTGTTATTTTATGCCATGGTACAGGTTCTTCTAAAAATGAAGTCGGCAATTTATTTATAAAATTGGCAAAATCACTTGCAAAAAAAGGAATCGCTTCGCTTCGTTTTGATTTTGCAGGTTGTGGTGAAAGTCTTGCAAAACAACAAGATTTAACTTTTTATGGTGAAGTTGATGATATTGAAAAAGTATATGCATACCTTTGCCAGAGAGAAAAGGTTGACTCAAGTAGAATTGCTGTTTTAGGATTTAGCCAGGGTGCTCGTGCAATGGCAGAGTTTTTAGGGAAACATCCGCTTAAAATCAAAGCCGCCGTTAGCTGGTCTGGGGCTTGTCATAACGGAACCGGCGTTTTTGATGGGTGGTTTCAAGAATACTACGAAGAAGCAGCAAAAAATGGTTATGTAAAAATACCAATGCTATGGCGTGATGATTTAATCTTATCTAAGAAGTGGTTTGATGATATTCGAGATTCTTCTCCAATGGAAAGTCTTTCCAAGTACGAAGGAGCAATGCTGGCGATATCTGGTACAGAAGATGCCCTAGTTCCATATATACACGCTAAAGAAATTGTAAGTGCATGTAAGGGGGAAATTGGTGAGTATAGAATCATGGATAATGCAGATCACACATTCAATGTGCTTAAAAAGGATAACATGATTGCAAAGAAGGTTGTAAAATATACAGCCGATTGGATTGCTACTAATATTTAGGATAATTTTATTTGAACAGTAGCTAGACCAATTGCAAACAAATTTTATTTTATCGATGGATTATGAGCATTATCTTAGTTGATTCCTTTTAATCACTATCATTAAATTAAGTACTAAAAGATACGGAGGTTATAAGGGATGTTGTTAATCCTCTGGAATTGGGAGGCGTACGGCATCGGATAACACAGTGTTCCCGCTACGGCTAAAAAACAGCCTGCCTTCGGACATGCTCTCTGTCATGCTTTTTGCAAAAAACAGCAAAAAATCATGCCAGGCCTACGGCACGAGCACGTCGGGAACACTGGGAACGTTACCAGCCATAAAAAGAAACCGTAATGCAACTTAGAAAAGGAAAAACGAAAACAATATTGGAGAGTTCAATTGAATGTGCATTACTTGCCGTTGAGATTTATAATAAACCAAGAGCACCTTTTCGAGTTGAGAGTTTTATCACGCACATGATAATGGCTTGGACTAAATTATTTCATTCTCATTTTAACCATACAATTGGAGACAGGTTTTATTATAAAAAGAAAAACGGTCGATTTGAGTTGATTGATGGAGAAAAAAAGGCTTGGGAATTAAAAACATGTATTACCAAATACGGAGGACTAACAGAAGCACAAAAAGCGAATTTGAATTTCTTTATTAAACTGCGGAATAAGATTGAGCATCGTCAAATTGAAAAAGACGAAATAGGAATTGTGATTTTTGGAGAATGTCAATCTTTACTCTTTAACTTTGAGAATAAACTGATTGAATTTTTTGGTAATGATTATGCTCTAAATGAAAGTTTAGCATTTGCTTTACAGTTTTCCCGATTAAGGACATCTAAACAAAATATTTCAGGAAAAACTCTCTTATCAAAAGAGGTGAAAGAATTAAAAGATTTCATTGACAAATATCGAGATAGTATTGCTGATGATGTGTTTAATTCTCAGGAATATAGTGTTAAACTAATACAAGTACCGAAGATAAGTAACACTAATAGAAATGATTTAGCCGTAGAATTTGTAAACTGGAATTCTTTATCAGATGAAGACCGGGAGAATTATGAAAAAGTAACAGCAATTATTAAAGATAAAGTGATTGCAAAAGAGGTCGTTAATCCTGGAAAACTTAAACCTGGAGATGTTATAAGACAAGTAAATGAGAATACTGGATTTAAATTAAATCACTTTGACCATAAATGTCTCTATTATTTGTTTTCAATTCGACCGACAAGCGACGATAATGGAGTTGACCCATTTGATACGAATATTAAATATTGCCATTACGATGAAGTGCATGATGATTATGTATATCAGGATGATTGGGTTAATTTTTTGACGATGGTAATTTCCAATAATCAGATTGATAGGCAAACATGGAAAGAGAATTATGATAATGGAACAAAATTAGAGATTGATGATTACGAAATTGACTGAATTACGGCTGGTAACATTTCGTATAAGTAATGGCAGGTAAAGTGCTAAATATCAAGGTTTGTAGCCCGCTCAAACTGCGTAGCGGTTTGATAGGAAATTGCCACGCAATCTGCCACTACTCATACAATTTACCGTTACCGCCAAGCATACAAAACGACAGTGCGGAGATTAACCCTCGTAATCTATGCAATATTTGCGGAGAAAATTTCTTTTGCGGAGAATAAACAGTATATTTGTCGCATAATATGCGGAGAA
>Ga0116152_10005346_pt1 | contig 10013 bp, 7 predicted proteins | sample AD_UKC119_MetaG_FD_89894 | JGI IMG/M metagenome (GOLD analysis project Ga0116152, IMG submission 89894) | Active sludge microbial communities of municipal wastewater-treating anaerobic digesters from Hong Kong - AD_UKC119_MetaG | ecosystem: Engineered > Bioreactor > Anaerobic > Digestate...
GTCTGGCGTGAAAAAGTTCGCCATGAGGATCGAGCCGTGTTTCGCGATTCCATCGCCTGTTGGCCGAAGGGGACACCGACGGTTCTTGAGGCAACGTTTGGGTGGGGTTGGGTGAGCGACGAACTGTCGGCGGCGGGTCTCGAGCCGCACCTGGACAGCCCAGGGGTCAGCGGCGGACGCGCACGCGGCCGGCGCCGCAACCCTGAGATCGGCGCCGACAAACCCCATTCAGCCCTGAACGGGCGTTGCAGCATCCTGGCAATACCGCTACGCCCGCGATCGTCGTCGCCGAAGGCGCGAAACAACCACCAGCCCCACCACGTGAAGCCCCAGCAGCGGAATGCTCAGTACGCCGCAAAGCGAGGCGTCGGTCTGATTCACGTACGGCGTCGTTCCCGTCGCCACGACCATCGGATCCACCGTCTCTCGCAGATATCGCATTTCACGAATCGCCGACTGCTTCGAAACATCTTCCGGGACCGTGAACGGCAGATCGCCGGTCCCCTCGGCGATCACTTCGCCGTCGCGTCCCGTGCCTTCTCCCAGAACGAGTCGCCAGTGCAGCGTATCGAAGATGCACATGCCCTCCAGCCGCGCTTCGCGAATCGCCGGCTGCTGCGGCAGTTCGCCGTTGTATCCGAAGTTCGGATCGACCCGCATCTCGTCGGCGGACAACGTCGTGAAGAGCCGCGTCACATACGGCTCACCATCCAGGGCGCCGATGGCGTCTTCGTAGGGATCGATCACATCGTTCCGGATCCCCTCCGCGATCGCGTCCAGCGCCAGTCGCAACTGGATGAAGGAGAAGATCTCCGCCAGTCGCTGCGGATTGCCATAGGTGAATCGCGATTCGTCGGGCGGAAGCGGCAGGTGCTCTGCGAACAGCGCCGACAGTTTGGACTGCGTGTAGACAAGCGTCCTCGCGATCTGTACCAGGCCCTGCGCCGGATCGAGCTGGTTCCGCTGCGCGTCCAGCGTCTCTCGCAGTGTCGCAACGTCCGGCATCCGCTCTCGCAGCTCCGCCCCGCCGCCCGCGAAATCCGTCGCGAATCCCATGCCACCCGCCTCGTTCATCGCTTCGGTCACGAGATTGACATAGTCGGAATACAGCGAGAACGTCCCGCCGAGCCAGTTCAGCCGGGCGTAGTTGACTTCGACGTGAGGAAAGTTCGTCGGCACGGCCCGGGCGGGCCCCACGACCCAGACGATCACGCCCATGTCCTGTGTCGCGGCCACGGCCGTCAGACGAATCGGCACCATCGGGCGATCCGTCTTATAGACCATCTTCAACGGAACGAGATCGCCGACATCCTTGTCCTTTCGCAGCTTCAGCGCAACGAAGTTCATCCCCTCTGTCACGTAGGGCGCGATCAGCGCGGCGCCGCGATCCGTCAGGTCATAGCCGTTGTCGACGAGCCACTTGGCCATGGCGTCGGCGTCGTCGCTGTTGATGATCTGCACATTGAAGGGACCGACAACCTTGTCTTCGAGAACGACGACCGAGCCACCGGGGCTGTTCCCGTCGGCCTGCGGCGCCGCCACGCCATCCGCCACACCGAAGAACGGACCCCGCTGACACAAATCCCCCTCATAGCGCAACTGGAAACTCGGCCGCGTCAATCCGTCCAGCTGCTGAAACAGCAACTCCGACGACATCTCGACGTCCGGGATTCCCGGAACCGGCACGACCCACGAGAAGTCCTCGGCCGCGCCCTGATACTGAATCCGAACAAACGCCGCGACCTGCTCACCGTCCTGCCGGAAAATGATCTGTTCGGCGCTTTGACTGACCGGGATCGCGCTGCAGAAAAACCCGCCACACGCCTCCGCCCGCGACGCGCTCAACGCGCCGACAACGGCCGGCAGAAGTGCATACACAATGACGCGGCCCCGCGATTGCTGGGAGAACATGACATGCCCCTTTCGTGGACTTCTTTTTTCAGCGAGGTTGGACCCGATGGTTCCTGCCCGCTCATTTTAGGGGCGAGGCGCCTGTCTAACAAAGCGAAATCCCGCGTGACGGCCATTCCCGCGGCGATTCGAGCGATCTTCGCCTACAGGAAGCGTCCGCATTTATAGACGCCAACGCGGCGCCGAACGTCGACAATGCGGCCCGTACGACCCACGAGGTCGAGAAAGGCGAATCCCATGATCGGTGGTCTGCCAGGCGGAAGTCCCGGCCCCAACGCCGAAGGAGACTGGATCGGCCTGCTGATCATGTTCGCCCTCGGCGCCATCATGGGGGGTGGATTTCTCTATGCCGCCTATACCCTCTCGCAGATGTCGTTCTGCGGAGTCGCCAACTGAGATTTCGCCCCATTTCAAGCCGTCCGCGCGCCACGCCGCCAACATTCCGGCAGCCACGCGGCGCCCCGATCCGTCTAATCAGTAGGACGACGCAACGCCGACGCCGTCCTGAAACGGGAACCGCTTTCGGCGACTCGATCGTGGCTCGATCGGCCACGCGCGACGGCTCTGTCTCACGTTCACCTCAAACGACCTCGGGGAGAATTCAAGATGAAACGCAATACGTCCTCGCTTCCGGCCTTTCGCATGACGCTAGTGCTCGCGCCACTACTCGTCAGCATCTCGTTGTTCGCCCAGCAACCGGTATTTCGCTTCGACAACAACGCGAGCCAGGTCACGCTCGACGCGCACTCCTACGCGTGGGACTGCATCGCCGGCGACGACGACCGAACGCTCGTGACGATCAACAACATCATTCCGGGATTCATGTACAGCGGTGGCGTCGCCGACTGGGGCGCGGGCGCCTCCCTGACAGCGCAGGATGGTCCCGTCAGCGCCAGCGCCAATCCACTGGTCCGTCTGGATGGCGACAACACGCAGGTCGTTCGAATCGCCTACAAGGCGTGGATGCTCGACAGCGCCTCCGTCTTCGAGACGTCGCCGTGCTACATCGCCGACGGCTTCGCCGATACCCACGCGACCTTCTCGCTGCTCCTCGACAACCTCGTCGCCGGCGACACCTACGACATACAGTACGTCTGGACGCTCGAAGCCCGCGCCGACGAGGAACATGACGATCCGGCCATCGAAGATGATCCCGGCGCCGGCACGATCGACCTGAACCTGACCATTGGCGCCTTCGGTCCCGGACCGCTCTTCAGCGCGGCGGTTGACAACGCCGCCGCGACCCCCGAGCCCGGCGTGATCCTCGACGACGACGACGTGACGATGACCTTCACGGCCGGCGCCCCGTCACTCCCCGTCACGATCGACATGAACGCCTACGCCGAACAGACGATGGTCTACCCGACGCGCGACGACGCCGCCCGCGCGTTTCTCCGCGGAACGCTGACGCTCGTCATCCGCCATCAGAGTCCGCCGCCGGCCGATCCGATCGAACTGCGTGACTCGGGCGTCATCATCTCGGAAGTCGTCGCCGGCGCCGTCGGCGTGAGCAACCCGCGCTGCGCCGAACTGACCAACTGCGGTATCAATCCCGTCCAGTTCGGTCCCGCCGACGAACTGATCGTGTTTCCAGACGGAATGGCCGCGCCTTCCGCCATCGTGAATCTCGCCGGTATCCTGCTCAACCCGGGCGACTCCTTTGTGATCGCCGCCAGCGATTTCGCGGGCGATCTCGACTTCCTCAATACCTACGGGTTCAACGCCGATCTCTACGCCCCGGGCCTCTTCGGCGACGGCAACGATGTGTACGCGTTGATGACCGGCGGCGATCTGCACGATGTCTATGGCGTCATCGGTGTCGACGCGATCCCGCCCTTCCCCGGCCTGATCGAACCCTGGGCGTATCGAAACAGTCACGCCCATCGCAGGCCGAACCAGTTCCCGAACAAGGGCGCCTTCGATGTTGATAACTGGGTGGTCGCGCCGCTCTTCTCGATCGCCGGCGCCAACGACGCCACATCGATGGCGCTGGCCGCCGCCCAGACGACGCCGGGCGTCCACGACTGCCTCGGACACGCGGCCCCCCTGTTGGGTGACATGAACTGCGACGGCGTCGTCAGTCTGGCCGATCTCAATCCGATGGCTCTCGCCCTCATCGATCCGGCGGGCTACGCGGCCGCATTTCCCGCCTGCAGCATTGCGTCGGGAGACATGAACGCTGACGGCGCCATCGACGGTCTCGACATCGCGCTCTTCATTGCCGCGCTCTGACGAACGCCCCCTGACGAGCCATACGCCCCGGACGGGCGCGATCGGCGAGTGTTTTGCCTTTCGCGTCCGTCGTCCTTTCGGCGGCGTGGCGCCCCGAACACAACGAAACGTCGCAATACCGGTTTCACATTGAGCCCGGGCGGAATCGGAGCGATCCATTTGGCCGGCGGCCACCGAAATCCCGCCAATCCTGTCGAATCGGCCACATTACTCCGCTCCGTTTCTCGGACGATCCCGCATCGCGATGGATTGATGCCGAAGCGATGGTTCAGATAAAATAAGACGGCTTCGCTTGCCTCTGGCGATTCGACGCAATGCACGAAGCGCTCGTCTCTCGTTCCACCCACTCGTCGTATCGCGAGGCTGAAAGGACAGATCATGAACGCCCATACTCGCACACCGCGCCGGTTCACGCGTCGAACCCCGCTTCACGCTTTGATCAGCAGCGGAACAATCGCCCTCCTTGGAGTCAGCGCGCTCGCAGCCGCACCGGCTGTCGCGGGTCCAAGAGGAATCAGTGAAGTCGATCTTGCCATCACCAAGGACGACGGCGAAGTGGATGTCCTGCGCGGACAGGTCCTGACCTACACGATCGTCGTATCAAACATCGGCGGCGCTCGTGTCATCGGCGCGTCGGTCACCGATACCTTCCCAGCGGAACTGACAAACGTCTCCTATACGAGCGTCGCCGCCGGCGGCGCCACGGGGAATACGGCGGCGGGCGCGGGCGACATCAACGACACGGTCGACATGCCCGCCGGAAGCGCCATCACGTACACCGTCACGGCGACTGTCAGCGCGACCGCCGAAGGCGACATCACAAACACGGCCGTTGTCGACTCCGGTCCCCAGTTCCCCGACATGGATCCGACGAACAACTCGGCCACGGATGTCGACCGGGTCATCACCGCCGATCTGTCGATCACCAAGGACGACGGCGTCACGAGCGTCTTGCAGGGCGGATCGCTGACCTACACGATCGTCGTCTCCAACGCCGGTCCCTTCGATGTGTCAGGCGCCATGATCTCTGATGCGTTTCCGGCGACACTGACCAATATCAGCTACGTCAGCAGCGCCGCCGGCGGCGCCACGGGAAACACGGCCGCCGGAACCGGCGATATCAACGATACCGTCGACATGCCGATCAACAGCTCGATCACCTATACCGTCATGGCCGACAGCGCCGCCGACGCGACAGGGACCATTGACAACACGGCGACGGTGGACGCCCCGGCCGGTGTCTACGAACCGGATCTGACGAACAACATTGCGACGGACTCCGACGAGATCATTGTCCCGGAACCCGAACCCGAGCCGGAACCTGAGCCCGAGCCCGAGCCGCAAACCGTTCCCTGTCCGAGCTATGCGAGCGGACTGAACCTGTTGTTCTCGCTCCTCTTTCACTCACCCGTCTGTGGTCTCGGCTGCCCGTTGATGATCGCGGGAACCTTCTGTGGCCTCATGACAATGCGAGCAGGTCGCCGACGCGCCCGATCCCGCCGCCGCTGATCAGAACGACGCCGGCCGCGCGCCCTATTGCGGGATCGCCTCGACGCGCCGTAGAGTCTGTCGCCAACGCCCGCCATTTTCGTGCGCGCGTTGGGAGGCGATGCGTATCCCGCCATGCGACTGATTGAAGGCGACAAGCTGCCGACCATCACGACCGAGCGTCTGCGACTCCGCTGGATTGAACTGGCGGATGCGCAGGCGATGTTCGAGATCTTCTCCAACGCCCAGGCCATGCGCTATTGGTGTACGACGCCCTGGGTCGAACCGTCCGAGGGCGTGGAGTTTGTCGAAAGCGTTCAACGCTGCTTTTGCCAGCACACGCTCTTCGAATGGGCCGTCGTCACAGCGGACAGCGACAAACCGATCGGCACGTGTACGCTCGCCAGTATCGACACAGACCATCGACGGGCGGAAATCGGCTTCATGCTGCGCCCCGAATTCTGGGGCCGAGGATACATGACCGAAGCCGTGGCCGCCCTCCTCGATTTCTCTTTCAGTACGCTCAGGCTCCATCGGATCGAGGCGGACGTTGATCCCCGCAACGACGCGTCGCTCCGCCTGCTGGAACGCCTTGGCTTCCGGCGCGAGGGCCGCGTCCGAGAGCGCTGGCACGTCGGCGATGAGATCAACGACGGGATCATCCTCAGTCTGCTCCGCCATGAGTACGCGCCTTCGACACGCTCAGCGCTTGACGCGGCGCCCCCGCAGGACGCCGACGACACAGGCCGGCCTCGATGAGTTCGTCCGCTTCATCCCCTGATAGGCTCCGCCCGTGACGTACGGGCCTGCGTCGGCGCCCTGGAACAGGAGAGGGCCCCCGAACGCGCAAAGGACGTTCGAGGGGCCCGCAGATGCGTACAGTCAGCGCCTGACAGAGCCGGCGCATTTATTCCACAAGAACCGGCGTGCGCGGATTGGTACCGTAAAGCTCTCTCACGATCGATTCGTCAACGTGAATGAACGCGTCACCGCCGATGTCGACAGTTCGTCCGAGCATGGTTCCGTAGATCGTGCCGCCGCCGATTACGGTCACATCAGCGTCCGGGGCCACGATTGAACCGAAAACGTCGTTACCACCCGTCAGTCTCAGGTCCGTCCCTGTCGAGTAGATCGTCATCGCGGCGGGATTCCGGGTCACGTTCACAATACCGCCGCCACCAAACGTCGCGTTTCCGCCGATGAAAATTTCCACGGGACCAAGCACCTCGATCCGCGCCTGGCCGACGACACTGACGCCGTCGAAGTAATAGCGCCCGGCCGGCATCCGCAGGACTTCGTCTTCCACGAGCATCAGCTGACCACGATGACCGCGGATGGGATCTCGTCCGCTCTCCGTCACGAGCGCGTCATTGTCATTGCTCGCCTCGGCCGCCTCGATGTCGATCTTCGGTACTCGGAACGTGCATCCGAAGTCATCGATGACGCCGCTCACGGTATAGGAACTTCCGGAGATGTCGACCGTGTAGTCGTCGTCATACATCACGTCGCCGTAAATCTCGACGTCGCCCATCAGGTCGACGCCCTGGCAGCTGCACAGATCACCGTTCGCATAGATCTCGCCGCCGCCGTAGTCACCTTCTGTCGAGTTGTAGCTGTCCGTATAAATGTCGCCGTGGGCGCGAATGCCCTCCAGCCCCCAGATACCGGCGCAGCGCCCGGCGCCCGCGACCGCAACGCCGCGTCGCCCGACGCGCGTCGAGTCCGTCCCGAACATCGGCGCCAGATACAGCGGGACGTCCGCGCGGAATCCCGCAACCTTCACGGCGTTCGGCGTCGGTCGCCCTTCTTCATATCCGGATGGAGAGAACTGGCGATTCAGTCCGTCCCATCGACCGACGTTGATCGTCGCCTCGGACTGAAGCAGCCCGACCAGGTTGATATCGTTTGTGGCGCCCTGCCGATAACTGGCGCTCAGCGTTGCCGCCAGCCCCGATCCGAGACTCCCGGCCCCCGCCAGCGCCGCCGCATCGACAGATCGCTGCATTTCACCGCGCAAAGTGAACATGCGTCCCGTGTCGATCGCCAGCGCGGCGAATCCGGCGAGAAAACCCACAGAAATGGCAGTCTGCACGGCGGCGGTCGCACGCCGGCGATATCGCGTTGTCCGCATGATCAGGTTCCTTGGGATGAGAAATAGGAGAGCAATAAGGGTTGATTCGCCTCGAAGATATGGCAAATCGGCATTACTGACGCTGACTACGAAGCTTACGATTCGCTTTTCAATTGCGGCAAGTCGCGGCGGGAAGTCGATTATTGCGCAATCCGACTAGCGGCGCAAATACGAGGGTGAATTCCGCATGATAATTTCGGAATACACGTATGTTCATGCAGGGATCGCTCAGGGCCATCGGCGGAGTCAGGAGGTCGGCAAGACAGCGCCCCCGACTGACGCGCAGCCCCATAAGGCGTGACGTTCGACGAGACGGGCTCTCGCGATTTGGGCGCCGCGCAAGTCCTTTTCGCCGCACGACTTCGATTCGCCATCGGCGTCCCAATGCGAGAGTCGTTTGCCGAATTTTGCCCGCGACAATCGGTTACAGTTATGATGAATTTGCCTCGCCAGGCAAAAGGAGGTCGGAGATGGCCATCATCCGACGCGGCCGGAACCAGATTTGCCGAACAACTCAGGGCTTGTGCGTCCTTGCCGCACTGTCGCTGCTCGTCGCCGCTGGCGCTGAATGCGAGTCGCCCACGAGTGTCGATTGCGAGAATCCGGGCGCCATTTCCTTCCCGGGCAGCGCGAGCGATGAAGAACGCGCCTCGCCCGCCGTGAGGTCGGCGGACGGCGTCATCTACGCCGGTACCCTCGGCGAAGCCGTGCAATCAACTGGCAAGCCGGGATTCGCCGACATCGCCCTCCCTCCGAATTACAAGTGGCGACCTTTCCGAAAGGTCCCGGGAACGCCTGTCGAAATTCTCACGGAAGACTGTCACTTCCCGAGCCGGGTCGCCAACATTTCCGCGGATGGAAACACTGTCGTCGGCTACGCCACGCTCGACGGCCAAAGTACAGCGTTTCGCTGGACACCTTCTGAGGGCATGCTGTTTCTGACCTCGGACACAAGTGGAATTCGCAATTCCTACGCAAAGGCCGCATCGCTGAATGGCGCCGTCATCGTTGGTGAGGCATGGGAAAAAAACGCCTTTACCTTCAAGGCGTTTCGCTGGTCGGCCAGCGAGGGAATAACGCTCTTCAAGGCGCCCTGGGTTCAGAATCCTGAGGGCCCGAACACGCTCACATCGACTGCTGACAACTTCGCCCGCGCGGTCGCCGTCTCCGACGATGGACGCGCCATCGCCATTTACGCCGGCGTCGGCGAAGCCGCCCGCGCCTTCTATTGGACCGAAGAGACCGGCGCCGTGTCGCTGGACGATTCGACCGATCCGTCGACCAACAGCATGCCCACCGCCATCTCCGGCGATGGCCTGACTGTCATCGGCGAACTGCGCCGCGACGCCTATCGCCCCTTCCGATGGACACTTTCCGAGGGGCTCGTCATCCTTGATGGCCTCCATGACTCACCGGCGACGGGCCAGGCCTTCGCCGTCTCGTACGACGGCTCCGTCATTGTCGGTACAACGCTCGATGGCGAGTCGATCGTCCCGTTCATCTGGGACGCCACCAACGGCATGCGAACGATCCTCAGCGCCATGGAACCGGAGGACGCCGCGAAGTACCAGAACTGGACGCTCAAGGCCCCCTACGCCATCACGGCCGACGGCCGAACCGTGTACGGCGCCGGCTACAACAACGAGACCGGCGAAGGCGGATGGACCGCCAGGATCAGGTGATTCCGACGCCAGGTCGGTCCCGTCCTCAGAATCGCCAAGGCGATTCACGAAAAGGGAAATCTCGTCTCGGAAACCCTGAGTTCGTCAGACAATAAGGTGTCACGCGCCGCCGAGGCGCGCCGCACGCATCTTTGCGACTCACGGGTTCCATCCGTCGCCGCTCGTGATGCTGTGTCGGCAAGGCGCGCGGCACGCCAAAGGCGTGCAACATGTCGAGCCCAGGGTGAAGTGAAGCCCGCAAAGCGGGCGAAGCGAAACCCTGGGTCCGGGTTCTCCTCGCGGATCAAGCCCTGAATGGGCGTTCCAACAACGCTGATCCGCAGGCGTACCGCAAGCACACTCACGGTTATCATCCGCAAATGGCCAACGCACCCACACCCGCGATAAACGTCCAACTCCGCCCCGTCGTTGCCGACGACCTCCCCACGCTGCACGCCCATCAGCTCGACCCCGACGCCAACGCCATGGCCGCCGTCCGACCACGCGACGAAGCCGCATTTCGCAGCGTCCTCGAAACCGCCATGCAGAGCGATGGCGTCACGCTCCGCGCCATCCTCGCGGACGACGAA
>Ga0116152_10005348_pt1 | contig 10011 bp, 9 predicted proteins | sample AD_UKC119_MetaG_FD_89894 | JGI IMG/M metagenome (GOLD analysis project Ga0116152, IMG submission 89894) | Active sludge microbial communities of municipal wastewater-treating anaerobic digesters from Hong Kong - AD_UKC119_MetaG | ecosystem: Engineered > Bioreactor > Anaerobic > Digestate...
ACCGTGCCTTGGCGCGGCGAAATCTCCAGGAAGCCCTTGCGCGCCATTTCGGCAAGACCGTCGTTGACCACCGAGCGGGAAATCTGCATTCTCTGCGCCAATTCGCGCTCCGACGGAAGCTTTTGCCCAATCGCCAGCTCGCCGGAAAGGATCATGCCCTCGAGCTCCTGCACAAACAGTTCCTTGAGCGTCGGCGCGGTCAGTTTTTTAAACATACTCCCTGTCCCCCATTTTCCTATACTGACACGATTCATATGCGCGGTAATGCGCTTTCAGTCCGACACACCGCGCGGATTGTTCCTGGTATTTGGTTGATCCACGTTTTCAACGCGATTGTATCACACAAAAGAAATATATTCCAGCATGAAATATCACGATTTTATCAGGGATATTGACCGATTTCGCATTCAGTGTTATTGTATCGATATGTGGTTGAACCAGATCTTCCAAACACGGTTTCATGGTACAGTATCGTTGTATGCCCCGGTCGTGATTCCGAGCGCCGTTCCAAGGTAACCTATCAGCAGACGGCGAACCATTCTTCGAGTGCAGCACGCAAAAGCGCATCCGGAAGACGAGCTGTTATCACCGCACACTTTTTATGGAGGCAGGAGAACGAAATGTATAAGGTTTACGAAATCAAGCAGCGGGTGTTTGAAAGCAACGATCAGCTTGCAAACGAACTCCGCGCCGACCTCAAGCGCGAGAAGACATTCCTTCTCAACCTCATGTCCAGCCCGGGGGCCGGCAAGACGACTACGCTCCGGCGCACGATCGAAGCGCTCAAGGGCGAGCTCGCCATCGGCGTGATGGAGGCGGACATCGATTCGGACGTGGACGCCGCGGCCATCGCGGAAACGGGCGTTCGCGCCATTCAGCTGCATACGGGCGGCATGTGCCACCTCGACGCGGACATGACGCGGCAGGGCATCGACGAGTTCAGCGCAATGGACCTCGATCTCGTGGTTCTCGAAAACGTCGGCAACCTCGTCTGCCCCGCGGAGTTCGACACGGGCGCGGTGAAAAACGCCATGATCCTCTCCGTTCCGGAAGGCGACGACAAGCCGCTGAAATATCCGCTGATGTTTTCGATCTGCGACGTGCTGCTCATCAACAAGATCGATGTGCTGCCGTATTTCGATTTCAACATGGAAGCCGTCGTCGAACGGGCAAAAAAGGTCAACCCGGGCATCATCGTTCTGCCCGTCTGCGCGCGTACGGGCGAAGGCATAGACGCCTGGGCGGACTGGCTCAGGACGCAGGTCCGGCTCTGGCAACAGGACTGAGAAACCACCCGTACAGTTTTCATATGAAAAGGAGAGAAGCCGCATGGAACAGCTCACCAAGATGACCTTCCCGGAAGGGTACGTCTGCCAGCACCGCGAAAACATCATGCAGTTGGCCAACATGATCGGCCGCAAAAAGCCGGGCGTGAAACCCGGGGAAAAGGGCAGTTACGCCTGGGACGACCCCGAATATGTCATTCTGGAGGCGGGCGTGGACGACGACATGTGTCAGGCCGGCCTCACGCTTGGCTCCTACACCAAGAAGAGCGCCGCGGAGGTCGCCGCAATCCTGGGCAAGCCGGAGGACTACTGCCATGAGCAGCTCATGAAACTCGCGGTTTACGGCGCGTGCTTCGTGAATCATATTGACGGCGTCGATCAGTTCTGGACCGAAACGTGGATTCCCGGCACCATGGAGATGATCGTCAACAACCTCGACAACGTGAAAAAATATCCTGTCGTGAGCTATGCCATGGAAGCGTACGGCCGCGTCCGCGGGCCCATGAGTTCCGGCGCGTTCCCCGTCGGCGTGGGTCTCATGCGCGTCATCCCCATCCAGTCCGCAATCGACGGCGAAAGCCGCAAGGCGAGTTACGAAGAGATCTCCACCTATCTGGAGGAAAACACCATCTTCTCCGTTTCCCCCTGCTCCTGCCGCACGGACCGCGAGATCATGGGCGAAGGATGCGGGCACCTCAAAGAGGATATGTGCATTCAGATGGGCCACGCGGCGGAGTATTACATCCGTACCGGCAGGGGCCGTCCGATCACGCGCGAGGAAGCCTACGAAATTCTCAAGCGGGCCGAAGAAAACGGCCTGATGCACGAAATTCCGAATACCGACGGTCCGGGCAAGACGCACGCCATCTGCAACTGCTGCGGCTGCGGCTGCCTCTCGCTCCGCACGGCGGAGATGTTCAAAAACGTGGACATGGTCCGTTCCAACTACGTTTCCGAGGTAGACCCGGAAAAATGCGTCGCCTGCGGGCAGTGCGTGGAAAACTGCCCCGTCAACGCACTCCGTCTGGGCCAGAAGCTCTGCTCGAAAACGCCCGTGGTGCAGGACATCACCACCAGCGTCACCCCGCGGGACGAGGACTGGACGCAGGACAAATGGAACGAGGCCTATCGCTTCAACCGCGAGGACGTGGTGGAAAGCGGCACCTCACCCTGCAAAACCAACTGTCCGGCGCATATCGCCGTTCAGGGTTATATCAAGCTCGCCGCGCAAGGCAAATACCGCGAGGCGCTGGAGTTGATCAAGTTCGAGAACCCATTCCCCGCCGTCTGCGGGCGCATCTGTAACCGCCGCTGCGAGCAGGCCTGCATGCGCGACGAAATCGATTCTCCGATTGCCATCGACGAAATCAAGAAGTTCATCGCCGCGCAGGAACTGACCGCGGACGGACGCTATATTCCCAAAAAACGGCACGACTATTCCAATAAGAAGATTGCGATCGTCGGCTCCGGCCCTGCGGGTTTGAGCTGCGCCTATTATCTCGCCCTGGACGGCTATACCGTCACCGTATTCGAAAAGGAGCGGAAGCTCGGCGGCATGCTGACCCTCGGCATCCCCTCTTTCCGCCTCGAAAAGGACGTCATCGATGCGGAAATCGACATTCTCCGTGCGCTCGGCGTCGAATTCAAACCCGGCGTAGAGGTCGGCAAGGATGTGTCGCTCGACGATCTTCGCAAGCAGGGTTACGACGCGTTCTATGTTGCCATCGGCGCGCAGGGTGGGCGTAAACTCGGCGTAGAGGGCGAGGACGTGAAAAACGTGCTTTCCGGCATCGAGTTTTTGCGCAAAGTCAACGCGGGCGAGGAAATCCGGCTCTCCGGCAAGGCATTGGTCATCGGCGGCGGTAACGTCGCTGTGGACGTTGCCCGCACCGCCGTCCGGACCGGTGCCGATGAGGTGACCATGTATTGCCTCGAATCGCGCAGGGAAATGCCCGCCTCCGAGGAGGAAATTGAGGAAGCGACCGAGGAGCACATCGCCGTCAACAACGGCTGGGGCCCCAAGCGCATCCTCAGCGAAAACGGAGCGGTGACCGGCGTGGAGTTCAAGCGCTGCACCAGCGTATTCAACGCGGAAGGCCGCTTCTCCCCCCAATACGACGAGTCCGACACCATCGTCGTGCCGGCGGACGCGGTGCTCGTAACCATCGGCCAGAGCATCCTCTGGGGAGACCTGCTCGCGGGTGCTGAAACGGCGACCAACCGCAACGGCACGCTGCAGGCGGATGGCTTTACCTACCAGAGCGCGCAGAAGGACGTCTTCACCGGCGGGGACTGCTACACAGGCCCGAAGTTCGCCATCGACGCGATTGCCGCGGGCAAGCAGGCGGCCATCTCGATCCACCGCTTTGTGCACCCCGGCCAGTCGCTGACCATCGGGCGCGACCGCAGGGAATATAAGGAGCTGGACAAGAAGAACGCGATTGTCGAAACATACGACAACACCCCGCGCCAGAAACCCGAAACGCTGGACGGCAAAACGCCCGCCGAAAAAACCTTCCGCGACCTGCGCGGGACGCTCACCGAGGAGCAGGTCCGGGCGGAAACGGCGCGCTGCCTCGGCTGCGGGGTCACGCTGGTCGACCAGTATATGTGCGTCGGTTGCGGGCAGTGCACAACGAAGTGCAAGTTCGACGCAATCCATCTAGTGCGCCGCTACGACGGCGCGGGCGTTGAATTCACCGAGATGAAACCCGTGGTCATCAAACAGATCCTCAAGCGCAAGGGAAAAATTGCAATCAAGAAGGTCAAGCGCGCGCTCGGCGCCGCCAAATAACCGCATGCACGAACTTGGCATCGTATTTGAAATTCAAAAGCGCGTCGTCGCCGTCGCACAGGAAAACGACCTCGCGCTGAGCGACATTGCACAGGTGGTGGTGGAGGTCGGCGAGGCCTCCACCATCGTTCCCCGCTATCTCAAGGAATGCTGGCCCGCCGCAACGGACGGCACCGAGATGGAGGAATCGGAGCTCGTCGTGGAAGTGATCGTTGCAAAGGTACGCTGCAAAAGGTGCGGCGAACAATACGAGTATCTGAAAAACGACAGGAAATGCCCCGCCTGCGGCGCATGGGAATGCGTCATGATCACGGGACAGGAGTTCAATATCAAAGAAATCGCGGTGTTCGAGGAGGAGTGAACCCCTCGCGCACCGACGGCATGGCCCTTCGCCGATCAGCCCCGCGAGCAGCGGGGCTTTGTCAATCTTTCGTCAACGTTATTTTCATCCGTGTTGCAAATGCAACACTACTCTTTCATGTTTGCCCATTATAATGGAGCCATACGGCGGACAATGGGAAGGTGTCCCTCCGCCGCTGGAAAGGAAACAGCGATATGCATCATTATCTGTTTTTAAGATTTCTGCATGGAAATCTTTGGCTTGGACTATTGGGGGTTCTCGTTGTCGTCGGCATCGTATTGTTAATCGTATTTCTGACCGACCGCAAGTATAAAACCCCTGCGAAGGCGCAGCCGGCTTCTGCGAACGGCAGCGCGGCAGTCAGCGCAACCCACGAACGGATCCTTGCGATTCTGTCGGAGCAGAAGAACGCCGGAAGCATGGGCGCCGCCGAATTCGAGGAGCGCAGGCTCATTTTGGAAGGCGGTAAAATGGACAATCATGCCAACGCGGACCTCGTCCTGCTCAAGGAACGTTACGCGCGCGGGGAACTCACCACAAGCGTGTATGTACAGGCGCGCAACACGCTGCTCGGGATTGACTGAGCCGCCTGCGGTAACGCGGCTGGGCGGGCCGCTCTCGGTCCGTCCGGCTGTTTTTCTTGCAAGACCGCTTGGGAAAAGCTTCAATATATAATTGCAGGCAGTTGTTTCCACAAACGACGCGTGGTATATTGAAGTTATAGTTGCGCAATGAACGAGGAGATTTCTGTTATGCTGACCTATGGACTGCGCGAAGCAGCGGAACACGAGCGCCAAGCGACGATCGATCTGGTCTCGCATTTTTCCGATCACCCTGAAACGCTCCGCTTTCCTGAAATATCCGTTGTATCAACGGATATCTATGGACGGGAAATGGTTTTTGTCCGCGTTTTGCAGGAGGACGGCTATGAAGAAGCGCTGCTCGTCGCGTTTCGGCAGATTGCCGAAGACGGCGGATACCTTGCGGGTCCGAAGGCGGTGCTGCGTGTCCGGGAATCCTCGTTTTACACAGGGGTAGAGCATCACAAGGTTCGCAACAACTGGGAATGCCCCCCGGATGCAGTTCCGAATTTCGGCTGAAAAATGCAGGATTTTTATTTTGATTATGCAAAAATCAGTATTTTTTCCGAAGAATACCGATATTGACATTTCGAAAAAAAAGCGTAATTCTAGGGCTGTACCACCTGTATTTTGGAGCGGCGCGACTTGTAAATCAGCAGCGAAAGAATCCTAGCGTTTCGGCTTTGCGTTCCCTTTTCTGAAAAGCGCAGCCGAAAAGCTGTCTTTCACACCGGAAAACAGACGCGGCGCAGCGCTCCGGCCGGCAAGCTCCGGCACTTAACCACTTTTTCAAGGCGGTACGAATATGAAGGCGGCAGGATTGATCACGGCTGCGGGGCGCTCGCGGCGCATGGGTGCGTTTAAACCGTTGCTCCCAATCGACGGGCTACCGATGATTGCTCGCACGGCGGACATCTTCCTGCAAGCCGGAATACCGGACCTTTTTGTCGTGATCGGAAAAAACGGCGAACAGGTCATGGAGGCCCTTGCGGGACGAAACGTTCGTTTCCTTTGGAACAACGCATACGAAACCACGGAGATGTTCGCCTCTATTCAGCTCGGACTGGATGCGGTCCGCCGCGAGGGCGGTTATGACGGGGCATTCCTGCTTCCCGGCGATATGCCCGCCGTTCCATCCGAAGTGCTGCTTCTTTTAATGGAAACGCTTGAACAGAGCGATTACGACGCGGTGTTTCCCAGCAGCGGAACCCGGCGGCTGCATCCGCCGCTCGTCTCCGCGCGGCGTTTCGACAGCCTGATTGCCTATTCCGGCGCGGACGGCCTGCGGGGCGCGTTTCGTGAGATGGAAAGCGGCATCGGGTACGTTCTAACGAACGAAGCGGGTTGCGGAATCGACGTTGACACTCCGGAGGACTATGAGCGCGTGCTAAAGCACCTCGGCGCGCAGGAAAGCGGGGCGAAATCCTTATGAACGTAACCGCGCTGATCCTCGCCGCGGGGGAACCGCGGCAGATGAGCCACTTTCAGCCCATGCTCAAGCTCAGCGGAAAGAGCGTCATCCGGCGGCAGATCGAATCGTTCCACGCAGCCGGGGTAACGGATATCCTCATCGTGACCGGTTACCATGCCGGCATGCTCGAGCGGCATCTTTCCGGCGAGCCGGTGCGGTTCGTTAAAAACGCGGACTACGCCACGACGGATATGATGGAATCCGTCAAGTGTGGGCTCAAGGCGCTCGATTCCTCCTGCGAACGCGTGTTGATCACCCCGGGGGACGTGCCCTACCTGCACGCGGAAACGATTCAAAAGCTGCTGCTTTCACAAAAGCCCGTCGCCATCCCTTCCTTTCAGCGCAGCGCAGGGCATCCCGCCATGGTGCGCAGGAGCTGCTTTCCCTCGCTGATCGGTTATTCCGGCGAACTTGGCCTGCGCGGGGCGCTTGCCAAATGGAAAAATGAGACCGAGTTCGTGCCGACGGATAAAACCGGCATGCTGATCGATATCAACACGGAGACGGACTACCAGCGCGAGCAGCGCGAACAGACCCCTCCGCTCAAGCCCGAGCTAACCGCAACGCTCACGGTCCATATTGGCGAACTCTGCCTCGATGAAAAATACATTCGCCTTCTCGAGTGCATCGAGCTGGAGCATTCCCTGCAGAAGGGCGCGGTGCGCGCGGAGCTGGCTTACAGCAACGCCTGGCAAATGCTCAACCGCATGGAGGAGGCGCTAGGACGCCGTCTTGTCGAGCGTACGCTCGGCGGCGCAAGCGGCGGCGGCAGCAGTCTCACGGAGGATGGGCGCGAATGGATCCAGCGCTTCCGCAGACTGGAAAAGTCCCTCGCCCAGGATCTGCTCCGCATCCAGATCAGCGAATTCGGAGAACCCTGATCTGGCGGCTTTTTCCCCATTTTCCCTTGAACTTTTCAATATATTCTTTCCGTTCCCCGTTTGACAGCTTGCAACAATTCCTTCAAAACCGGACGACTGATTCCCTTTTTTCGACTTACGACAGATCGCGCGCATTCCCGATCCAAGGTTAACGAACACAACGACAATCCAACGTACTGCTGCAACACAAAAAAACACGACTGAAAAACATTACAATAAGGCGCCTGTCCCGGAAGGGATTTGAAATTACTTTCACATAAGAGAGGAGAACCGTTCTTGAGAGATTTTGTGTATCTTGCTCCGGAAACGCTGGAGGAAGCCGCCGCGCTTAAGATGGAGCACGACGACAAAGCGATCTATATGGCCGGCTCGACGGACGTGGTCATCCGTCTGCGCGACTATCTGATCGCACCGGACTACGTGATCGACATTAAAAATATCCCCGATATCGGCGGAATCACGTTTTCCGAGGCCGACGGCCTGCACATCGGTGCGCTCGCGACCATGACGCAGATTGCAACGAACCCGCACGTGCTTGCGCACTATCCGTATCTGGCCGAGGCGGCGTCCCTCGTCGGCGGCCGCCAGATCCGCAACCGCGCGACCTGCGTGGGCAATATCGTAAACGCATCCCCGCTGGCGGATACCGCAACGCCGCTGTACTGCCATGACGCGGTGATCGAAATCTTCGGTCTTTCCGGCCGCAGAGAGATGCGCATTCAGGACTTCATTCTGTTTGTACGCAAGGTCGCGCTGCAGCCCGGCGAACTCGTCACGGGCATTCGCGTGCCGTATCTGCCCGGCGCAAAGGGCATCTTCCGCAAGGTCGCGCGCCGCAACGAGGTCGACCTTTCCACGGTCTGCGGCACCGTCCTTCGCGTTGGCGACGATTACCGCATCGCGATGGGTTCCGTTGCGCCGACGCCGCTGCGCCTGCCGAAGACCGAGGCGCTGCTAGCCGGCAAACCGCTCACGGACGCGCTCATCGAGGAAGCGGCCGCCCTCGCTCCAACCGAAGTCAGCCCGATCGACGACGTTCGCGCGGACCGGCAGTACCGGCTGGACATCGTCTCGTACCTCGTGCGCGACGCTCTGAACAAACTGCGCTAAGGAGGGAAACGCGATGGAATACTGCGTGAAATTTTGCGTAAATGACGAACCCGTCGAACTGACGGTTTCCGGAAACGAAACGCTGCTGCACGTGCTGCGCGAGCGCCTCGGCCAGACCGGCACCAAGGAAGGCTGCGGCGCGGGCGAATGCGGCGCCTGCACGATTATTATGGACGGGCAGGCCGTAAACTCCTGCCTTGTGCTCGCCCCGGAGGTCAACGGCAAGGTCATCACCACGGTGGAAGGTCTTGCGCACGGTGACGAGCTGAGCCCTCTGCAGGAAGCGTTTGTGGACCATATGGCGCTGCAATGCGGCTTCTGCACGCCGGGCATGCTCATGAGCGCGGAAGCGCTGCTCCGGGAAAATCCCACGCCGACACGCGAGGAGATTTCCCACGCCATGTCCGGCAACCTCTGCCGTTGCACAGGATATAAGAAGATTGTGGAAGCCATTGAGGACGTGATTGCAAAGGGGGTTTATCAGAAATGAACGTCGTTGGACAATCCGTTGAACGCCTGGACGCGATCAAGAAGGTGACGGGGACCGCGCAGTTTGCGGACGATATTCAGTTTTCCCGTCCACTCTACGCGCAGGTCGCCAGAAGCCCCTATGCGCACGCGAACATTCTCTCCATCGATCTCACCGCCGCAAAAGCCCTGCCGGGCGTGCGCAGCGTGATCACGGGCGAATGCTACAAGAAGCGCGCCGGGCTGTATCTGGAGGATAAAAACTTTCTCGCCGTCGGAAAAGCGCGGTATCGCGGTGAGCCGGTTGCCGCCGTTGCGGCGGACACGCCGGAAATCGCAAGGCGCGCGTGCGAACTCATCAAGGTGGAATACGAGGAACTGCCCGCCGTGACGGACGCGCTGGAAGGCATGAAGCCGGACGCGCCGATCATCGACCCCGACCTCGGCTCGTACAAGGTTCTGCCCATCTTTTATCCCCAGCCGGGCACGAACATCTCCCACCACTACGTCCTCAGAAAGGGCGACGCGGAAAAAGCCTTTGCCGAGGCCGACCGTACGTTCGACCACAGCTTCTACATCCCGCACGTGCAGCATGTGCCCATCGAGCCGCACGCCTGCACCGCGCAGTACATGCCGGACGGCGAGCTGACCATCTGGGCGGCCTGCCAGAGCCCGTTTGCGGTGCGCCGCGCTCTGGCGGAAACGTTCGATTTTCCGCTTAACAAAATCCGCGTCATCAGCAAGGCCGTCGGCGGCGGATTCGGCTGCAAAGCCGGCACGACGCTGGAAGGCATCGTCATCCCGCTGGCCATGCTCAACCCCGGCCGCCCCGTCAAACTGACCTATACGCGTGAGGACGAGTTCCAGAACGCCTACGTGCGGCAGGGCCTGCATATCAACATCAAAACCGCCGTTAACAAGGACGGCAAGATCATCGGCTCCAAGAACATGCTCGCATGGGACGGCGGCGCTTATACCGAGTACGGCGTCAACATCGTCAAAGCCGCCGGCTGGGGCTGCGTCGGCCCGTACGACATTGAGAACATCGCTACGGACAGC
>Ga0116152_10005349_pt1 | contig 10009 bp, 7 predicted proteins | sample AD_UKC119_MetaG_FD_89894 | JGI IMG/M metagenome (GOLD analysis project Ga0116152, IMG submission 89894) | Active sludge microbial communities of municipal wastewater-treating anaerobic digesters from Hong Kong - AD_UKC119_MetaG | ecosystem: Engineered > Bioreactor > Anaerobic > Digestate...
CAAAAAGTGCTTTGTGCGGCCGGTAATTACGATTTCAGACAAGGCTTTTGATGTAAACTTAATGGTATCACCAATCAGGTAACGCCAGGCACCGGCACACGAAGAGATCAAAAGTGCGTATTCGCGGCCCTCTTCAACCTGATCAATCGTAAGTGTTTCTGCTTCTGGATTCAGCGTTCCTTCAGCGTCAAAGTTGTTTTCGTTAAACGGCACAAATTCAAAAAATAAACCATTGTCCAGAACCAACTGCATGGCATTGGTGCCGGGGCGGCTTTGATATGCCATAAATCCTTCAGAAGCCAAATAGGTTTCAATGTAGATAAGTGGCTTGGCCAGTAATTTCTCAAATGTCTTTATATACGGGGCAAAAGAAACGCCTCCATGCACATAAATGGATAGATTGGGCCAAATGTCGTGAATGGTTTTGACATTATAATGGGCTATAATCCTTTCCATAAGGATTTGTAGCCATGCCGGAACCCCAACAATAACTCCAATATCCCAGTTTTTGGCATTTTTTACAATCTCATCAAGTTTGGTTGTCCAGTCGCGTTCTTTTGAAATGCGTTTGCCGGGTTTATAAAAATGCTGAAACCAAAAGGGGATATTTCCGGTGGTAATCCCCGAAAGGTCGCCTTCGTAATAAGTGCCATTGAAGTGCAGGTGTGTGCTTCCACCAAGCATAAGAATCCCACGCTCGTAGAAATCGCGGGGTAAGTCATACTTAGCCAGTGAAAATATCTGGCGAATACTGGTTTTCTTGATGGCTTTGAGCATGTCTTCCGTAACCGGAATGTATTTGCTCGATGCTTCGCTGGTGCCTGAGCTTAATGCAAAGTATTTGATTTTACCGGGCCAGCTTACAAAGGCTTCTCCGTTGAGTGTGCGATACCACCATTTCTGATGAATTAAATTATAGTCGTGCAATGGAACTAACTGCCTGAACTCTGCTACTACATCCTTTTTTTTCAGAATACCTGCAAAATTGTAGTTCTCACCAAAGGAGGTGTATTGCGCATTTCGTAATAGTTTTTTGAGGGTTGCAGCCTGTTGTTGAGCAGGATTGGCTCGTCTGATTTTTTCCAGCGGGATTTTTCCGGGAAATTCAATCGCGCTTTTGATGATAGAACCCAGTATAGGCATATCTGTTTTTTTTTAGTTTATCCTTTTGCGGGTGTAAAATTAGTGATTTTTATTTACTGATTGAGGCTTGAGATTGTCCGAATGACCGTTTCTGATAGTATTCCTCACCGTATTTTGACGTGTACACTTCTTAATTGTTTCACGCAGTGTGTTTTTATTTTCCCTTATTTTGATAAAGCTTCGTTATTTTTACCAAAAAATCAGAAATTCCTCTGATAAATGAATGAGTTGATGTTTGTGTAAAAAAGCGGTAATTTATTATGAGAGCTGTTGTAAGAATTTTTCGTGTTCTGTTGATGATTGTTGCTATTTTGTTGCTGTCTGTGGGCTCATTTTTAGCTTATCAGACTTTAACGGATTACAGGCCTTTACCTGTTGAAATTATTCGTGTTCACGGTCAGGCACAGGTTGTTCCTGATACTTTAATATGTACAACATACAACATTGGTTATTGTGGCTTAGGCGCCGATATGGACTTTTTTTATGAGGGAGGTTCTATGGTTAAACCTGATCAAGCGCAATTTGATAAATATCTTTCAGGCCTGCTGCAGCGGCTTTCTTCATTTGGCGAATCAGATTTTATTCTTCTGCAGGAAGTTGACTCTTTAGCTAAACGAAGCGGGTTTGTAAATGAATATGGAATATTGCGTGAAAAACTGCCCGATTACCAGTCATCATTTGGTATGAATTACAAAGCCTGGGTGCCCATGCCGCTAAAATCACCTATGGGAAAAGTCAGAGCGGGCATTCTCACTTTAAGCAAATATACACCGGCCGAAGCCGTAAGGCATGCGTTTGAGTCGGGTTATTCGTGGCCCATGAGTTTATTTATGCTCAAGCGGTGTTTTGTGGCTACCAGGTATAAAACTAAAAACGGGAAGGATTTATTGATTTTAAATATCCATAATTCGGCATTTAGTGATGCCGCTGAAATTCGCCAAAAGGAACTGGCTCAGCTCAAAAAAGTTATGCTGGATGAAACAGGCAAAGGTAATTATGTGATTGTGGGAGGCGATTGGAACCAGAATCCTTCTGTTTTTGACAGTACGCTGGTTCTTGATAAATACCTGGTAAAAACAATTAATCCTCCTATTCCTGACGATTTCCTGCCCTCAGGCTGGAAGTATGCCTTTGATCCCTTGCATTCTACCAATCGTGATGTGGATGTGCCTTATACTGAAGGAAAAACAAAATCAACCCTGATAGATTTTTTTGTGATTTCACCCAATGTAAAGCTTGAATTTGTCAGAACAACGCCTACTGGCTTCATGGAATCAGACCATCAACCCGTTACCATGAAGGTGGTTTTGAACTAAAATCAGGCAGATATGCCTGTTTCGGATGATTATTCTTTATTAAACTGAAACAGATTTATTAAATCTGAATGGTTGATGGCTATTCAGCGTTTTCAATCATAAAAAGGTCTGATGCTATGCCATCGGCCAGCAGCTTGCCTTGTTGCGTAAGGGTGTATACATGCCCCGTTTTGTTTACACAACCTCTGTTGATCCATTTTATGGCGTTGGCCGAAAAGAAGTTGGAGAAAAGTTTGCCATATTGCTGTTCAATTTCAATGGTGTTGCAGCCCCACATGGTTCGTAAACCTGTCATTACAAACTCGTTATACATCTGCTCAGTAGTCAGTTTCTCTGTTTCACAGGGAATTTGATTCGATTTAACAGCGTCAAGGTAAGGTTTGATAGCGGAAACATTCCATTGTCTTGACCTGCCATCGAACGAATGGGCTGATGGGCCAAGTCCCAGGTAGGGTTCGCCTTTCCAGTAAGATGTATTGTGCCTTGCATAATGCCCCTGAAGGCAAAAGTTGGAGATTTCGTAATGTTCATATCCTCTTTTTTGCATCAGCTGCATCAAAAGCTCAAACTGTCGGGCGGATTGCTGCTCATCAACCGGTGCTGCCTGTTTTTTTTGAATCATGAGGTCAAGAGCAGTGCGGGGCTCTACGGTAAGTGAATATGCTGAAATATGTGGTATTTCGAGGTCAAGGGCAGTTTGGATATTATGTTCCCAGTCATTGTCTGTAAGGCCCGGAATGCCAAAAATAAGGTCAATTGTTAAATTTTCAAAACCTGCATCTTTAGCCTGATGAAGGCATTTGATGGATCTTTCTGCAGTGTGAACTCTGTTCAGATATGTCAGGTCGTGGTTTCTGAAAGATTGAACGCCAATGCTTAACCGGTTAATGCCTGATTTGTTCCATTGATACAGGTTTTCATCGTTAATGTCGTCAGGGTTGGCTTCCAGTGTAATTTCAGCATTTGTTGCAAGGCTGAAATTTTGTTTCAGGCTCATGAAAAGTTGTTCTAGCATTTCAGGTCCAAGCATGGAAGGTGTTCCTCCTCCAAAGTATAGGGTTTCAATTGTTTGTGCGCCCGTGTATTCGCGTTGAAGCGTCATTTCATGGCAAATGGCATTCACCATGGCTGGCATAGTGGAGCGAGAGGCAACAGAAAAAAAATTGCAATAATGACATTTTTGTCTGCAATAAGGTATGTGAATATAAATTCCTGCCATACAGCAAAGGTAGTTAAAGTGGGAAGAAATCAGGCGTAAACGTTGCGAATGCTATTCAGGATTAGTTGAATGCCGGGCTTATCCTGCAGAAGGATAAGTGACAAACTTTCTTTGTCACATATTGATTCTGCGCATAACTAGTCGCCCACAACTACATTGATTCCCAACGGGATAATTTCGAACTGCATGGGAGTATGTCCTAATGATTCTCCGTCAGTTTCAAGAAAAAGTGCAGGTTCTGATTCAATTTCTACTTTAGCCCCTCTGAAAGTTAACACTTGCGGCATTTTCAGAAAAGTACCATCATAGAGTTTCTTTACACTTCTGATGACCATAAACCGGCTTACACGGGTAATGATGGTGATGTCAAAAAGGCCGTCGTCGGGAATGGCGTCAGGGGCCTGCATCATACCGCCTCCGTTAAATCGGCAAATAGCCACACTCATACTGAAAACATCTGCATTTGTTTTCAGGCCGTCAACTATCACACGGCTTTTAATAGACTGATAGGAAATAAGGCTGGTGAACAGGCTGATTAAATATGAAAACGGACCGCCTTTGCCCTCTTGTTTAACTTTGTTGGTACGTTTGGCAACCATTGCATCGAACCCGAGACCGGCCATATTGATAAAATGGCGGTGTTTGGGTAAATCATTTTGCATGTAATTAACACGGCCTACATCCTGAGGTTTTGTTTTAAATTGACGGATAACTTCTATGGCTTCGCGGTATCCCATCGGAATATTAAAGGATCGTCCCCAGTCATTGCCGGTGCCTACTGAAATCATGGCCAGGGTAATTTCCCTGGGCGGGTATTTTTTTTGAGTATATACGCCATTCAACACCTCATTGAGGGTGCCGTCGCCACCTACAACAATAATTTTGCGATAGCCTGATTCAATGTATTTTCTTGCAAGTTTAACCGCATGGTTGGGATGTTCAGTAAATACATTGGTAAACTTAATGTCAGCTTCATTGAGCAAAGCTGCGATTTCAAGCCAGTCTTTTTCGCCTTTCCGTCGGCCAGCATTTGGATTCACAATTACAAACCATTCACCAGTAAAATCCATAGTTTATTTTTATTGAAAGTCATCATTAAGCATTGATTCCAGCTTGAGCTTTACCTGTTGCGGGCTGATGTTGAGCATACATTGACAGTTTCCTTCCTTACGGCAATCGCTGCACTCTTTTTGTTCAACAATAAAACCAGCCTTTTGCCCAACAGGAGCCCACCGCCCGGGATGCATCGGCCTGATTGGGGGGTAGATACCCAGCGCTATTTTACCTGAGGCCGCAGCCACATGAAGCGGGCCTGTACTTGCCGCAATAAGCCCGTCGGCAGCGTTAATGAATGAAATCATTTTTTCCAGGCTCATTTTGCCTGTGAGGTCGGTTACATTGGTTGCCTTGTCAAAAAAGCCTTCCTGAATCAATAGGTCACCTTCCGCTTTTGTGCCGGTGACAAATATTTTGAACAAGGAATGTGGCAAAAGAACTGAGAGTTTGGCAAAATTATCACTTCCCCATTCTCTGGCACTTCCTTTCGATTTGGGATGTAATATCAGATTGAATCTTACCGGATCAATCAGAGAGGCAAGCTCATCAGGAAGTTTTACAATTTTATTAAAACCATAGAAACCGGAGATTTTATCAAGTGGTAATGTCGGTTGGCCAAGCAACTTTTTGGCTAACATGATATTCAGTTGAGCTTCGTGAAAGGGTGAGTTTTTGCGTGATAACCCTACCAGATGATTACAATTGAGCCAGTGATAGATTCTGCCGGTTGTTCCTATTCTGACAGGAATTCCGGCTTTGCGGGCCAGTTGGGCAATTTCTTTCCGGGGAAATACATGCAGAATGGTATCGGCTTCCATGCTTTTAAGCAAACTCACTTTTGCAGCTGCAGTTTGGCTTTGCATTTCATTCCAGTCAAGAAAGTCATCAACGTGGCTGCACGACATAATAACCGGCCTGGTGTAATTCATTCCAAGAAAAGTAATTCTGATGTCAGGATACTTTTGTTTGAGCAAACCCAAAAGCGGGAAAGTAAGCATGACATCTCCAATACTATCTGTACGGCTAATAATAATATGCCTGGGTTTCATCTGCATGTAATTAATTGGCGCTGCCCTCTAATTGCCTGATTTTAGCATACTTTAAAAACGTAGCCTGAGCGGAGATATAACATACTATAAAGCCATAATAGCCATCGAGAAACCCAAGTTTGAAAATATAATCTCTTATGAATTTAACAACAGGTTTTATCAGAATGTGCAACAGGGTAGATTTTTTGCCTTTTCGGAATGCTTCTTCGGCAGTAAGATCGGTAAAGCGGTTGGCCTGTGCAACGTGTCCGGCTATGCTATAGTATGAATAATGCAGGAGATCGCCTTCTAAATGTTGGATTTTTATATCCGGGTCAACACTCAGGGTTTCATGGATAACCATTCCCGTCCAACGGGCTTTATCACGATTAAAAAGCCTTATTTTTCGGTCTGGATACCAGCCGCAGTGCCTGATCCATTTGCCACAATAATTGGTAAGGCGGTTCATACTGCATGTGGGCTCTGTTTTTTGGCTCTTAGCAGCCTTTATTGACTCGATAAGTTTATCAGACAGGGCTTCGTCGGCATCAAGCGATAATATAAATGGATATTTTGCCTGAGCATTGGCAAAATTCTTGGTTTCAACAAATCCTTGCCATGGATGGCTGATAAAGCGTGCCTGATTTCGGAGGCATATTTCTTTTGTCTGATCGGTTGACCCGCTGTCAATCACTACAATGTCATCCGCAATTTCTTTAACAGAATCGAGGCAACGACCAATGTTTCGTTCTTCATTAAACGTAATGATCACAACAGAAAGGTGCCTCATAATTAAAGTTGTAATGTGCAAAGATAAACAGAGCATAACAATATCATGAGTTTTGCCGGCGATTTTTAAAGCCTTATTTCGGTTTCAGTTGCCGGAAACTTCATGGTGTGATGAGCAGATGTGTTGTAAATGTATGTAAATCAATGTTGTATAATGCCTTGAGTGCAATGCGAAGGTGGGATTAAGGATGGCTAAACTTGTAATGCCGGATTATTGAGTGCTGAATCAGATGTTCTTCATTCTCTGATTTTAAAGCTGTTTTTTTCGCCAGTTGCCCGAACGAAGGTATATATAGGATAAAAGTCCCAGCATAAGAAAATATACAATTTCACAAGACCACACATATTCGATACTCAATCGGAGGTGAACAGCCAGAATATAGGCCACAATCAGGTAAACGATAATGGTTATCAGCTCAATACCCAGAGCAGTAGCCGTGTTGGCGGTACCTGAAACACCATTAAACATAATACTTGAGAAAGAGAAAAGCAGTAAAGCTGACATTATAACGTAAAAGGAAGGAATGGTTTGCGTGATAAGCTCGGCATTTGAAGTATAAACAGAGATAAGCAATCGTGGAATAAATGCCGAAACTAACACAATGCTTCCGATGAGAAGAAAGTTAAGCAGGGCAATTTTTCTGATGACAGGAATTACATGATCGGGTTTACCTTGCCCGAGCATATTGCTCACCAATGAGTTGGTGGTAGAGCCAAAGGCAAAAATCGGAATCATCAGCACCAGATAGGCACTGCGAATGATGTTTGAAATAGCTAGTTCGCGCTGCCCCATTTTTTCAACAATCATAAAGAAAACAAACCAGGCTGCCAGCGAGATGAAATACTGGGCCATGATAAATACCGAAATATCAAGTGTTTTGCGCACAATTGACCAGTCGATCTTTCCAAAGTTAAAGAGGTTATACTTTTTCAAATCAACCATTTTAAAGGTATAATAGAAAAAATAGACTGCTGAAACGGCTTCGGCAATGGATGAAGCGATGGCGGCTCCCTTAATGCCCATTTGAGGGAAGCCAAAATGCCCGAAAATCAGGGCGTAGTCAAGAAAAACATTTGTGCCGGCCATAATAAGGGCATTATAGGTAAGCACTCGGGTGTTGGTAGTGCCAATAAAGAATCCTCGCAGCAAAACATTGCCAAAGGCAAAGAAAATTCCGTAAATGCGGTATTGAAGAAAATCGTTGCTGGCGTTAAAAATGGCCTCTGACTCAATCATAGGCCTGAGCATGACCGGAGAAAAGAACTTAATCAATATAAATAATACAAGCCCCATTCCCATAAGAAAGTACAGGCTGTTGTCTACGATTTTGCCTATCTCCTGGTAGTTTCTTTCGCCATTCCGACGAGCCATCAGAATTTGGCCGCCAATGCCAAATCCAAATCCAAGCATAAACAGGGAAATGTAAAACAGCCCTGCAATAGCAGAGGCTCCAAGCTCAACTTCGCCTACTCGGCCCAAAAAAGCAGTATCTGTTACATTAACGATATTCTGGGCAACCAGACTGAGAATAATGGGCAATGAAATTTCCCAGATGCGGCGGTATGTTGGAATGGATTTGCTGGTCATAATCGGCAGCAAAGGTAAGCTAAATATTTTCTGCCGTGGTATTTTGGCAAAAACTGCAGACTAACGGCGCCAGAAAGCGGGGTGAAAGATAATAAACAGGGTAAATAACTCAAGCCTTCCCAGTAGCATTAAAAAAGAAAGGACCCATTTGGCAAAGTCGTGAAGATGAGCATAATTGGCAACAGGCCCCGTGGTAGCCAGGCCAGGACCAATGCCTCCCATGCAGGTTACAACAGAGCCCATGCTCGATATTACATCCAGACCGGAGGCCGTTAGTAACAGTGATCCGATGCCGAATGTGAAAATATATAAAACAAATATAGCCAGTACATTATGAATAATTAACGGACTCACAGGTTTGTTGTCGAGTCGTACAGGAATAACTGCCGATTTGTGTATTTGCTTTTTAATAACCATAGCTACATTTTTAAAAAGCAGCACATGGCGAACAATCTTGATTCCGCCTGAGGTTGAACCGGCCATCCCTCCTGCAAACATCAACAGAAAGATTAAAAACCAGGCATAAAAAGGCCATAGCATATAGTCTTCGGTGGCAAATCCGGTGCAGGTAACTATACTCACAACGCTAAACATGGCACCGAGTACAGCTTGCTCAATCTGGTAACCTCGTTCAAGAACCAGGGATGTGGCTATCACAGCAGTTGGAATAAGCAGTACCAGTAAGTAAGCTTTAAACTCCTGCCCCCCCAGCGCTTTTTTAACTTTGCCGTGTAGCAGCAGATAATGCAGCGTAAAGTTGGTTCCGGCCAAGAACATAAAGAAAATGGCAACATATTGAATGTATGGCGAATAGCCTGCCAGGCTGGTGTTTTTAGGTGAAAATCCTCCTGAGGAAATGGCTCCGAAAGCATGACATAATGATTCAAACAGGTTCATTCCGCCCAGTAAAAGCAGTATAACCATGGCAACAGTTAACAATACATAAATTCCCCACAGGCGGCGTGCTGTTTCGGCAATACGAGGATGGAGCTTTTCTTTTTCGGGGCCGGGCACCTCAGCCCAGAACAACGACATGCCTCCAAATCCAAGAAAGGGAAGAATAGCTATGGAGAGTACGATAATTCCCATTCCTCCAATCCAGTGTGTCATGCTTCGCCAGAAAAGCAAACCTTTGGGCACTGCCTCAATGTCTTTGAGAATAGATGCACCGGTTGTTGAAAATCCCGACATGGTTTCAAAATATGCATCTGTAAATGAAGGGATGGCACCGCTGATATAAAAGGGAAGGGCTCCGAAAAGAGAAATAATAACCCAGGTGAGACTAACAATCAGATAGCCTTCACGCTTACCAATGTCGTGCTCATCATACTTACGGCGAACAAACCACAAACTTCCTCCTGCGGCAATGGTAATAGCCGCTGATTCAAGAATGGGCAGAAGGTCGGCACTTCCAAAATAAACAGAAAAGGGAATGCATGAAAGCATAAACACGCCTTCAATCACCAGCAAAATGCCTATAATCTTAAAAATTGGCCGGAATTTGAACTGATACATAAAACTGCCTGCCTGAGCGTGCTATTTATTTGTTGTTAACTTCTCCAGAAAGCTGGTGAAAAGAGGATAAGCACTGTAAAGAGCTCAAGCCTTCCCAGAAGCATTAAAAGCGATAAAAGCCATTTACCGGGGTCGGGAACCAATGAAAAATTAAGAACCGGCCCAACCTGTCCAAGCCCCGGGCCTATATTGCCAATGCAGGCGGCAACAGAACCAACTGCAGATTCAAACTCAAGGCCCATCATTGACATGGCCAATGACCCAAATGCAAAAATGATGATGTAAATAAGGAAAAAGGCAAGTACATTAAAAATAATGCTTTGTGGTACTGACTTTCTGTTGAGCCTTACAGGTA